>PVMK01144756.1_pt1 | contig 30252 bp, 28 predicted proteins | sample 1853481 | NCBI WGS metagenome assembly PVMK01 (sample SAMN08533507, study PRJNA380276) | Marine sediment metagenome, whole genome shotgun sequencing project.
CCCACAAGGCCCACCTGAAGCGTCTCGCCGCCTTACATTCTAGAAGCGTTAGGGGCCGTATCTCTGAATGGTTCCTGCCGCCGCATTGGCAAGCGGCTCTGTCGGATTTTGAGACCAGCGGGTTTTTATGGCAGGGGGAAGCTGCAATCGGCCGGGGAGCCATTCTATTTTGTCCGGTCTGCCGCAATGCGGCATTGATCCAATTTTTTCGCTACAATTCGCCGAAACGTGAAAAGGTAATATCGGCGGTCCTCAAATCCTATCGCGACCACCGGCAAGACGGCCTGATTCTTTGGTCAATTTTTGACATCCGCGTGACACTGCCCGAAACGCTGAAGCTAATTAAATTTCGGTTTGAAGTCGGCAAATTTGAACTGGAATTTGCCCGCGACAGACAGTCCATCTACCTGCACCGCTGGGCACCTGCAGCTGCGCTTTTAGGCGGCAGAGATCTCGTCGGGTTTACCAGGACGGTTCTCGAATTTTCTGAGGGACAGCCGCAACCGCTGACCATCGATGGAAACGACGCAGTCGATTGGCGTAGAATGCCCGAAAGTGACTGGCAGCGAAGGATCAGCCGGTGGAAAGTAAATCCGTCATTTTTCTGGTATCGTTTGTGGCATCTATCAGAAAAAAACCGTATCCTCGGTATTCGATCCGAATCTAAATACCCCCTTGATTTTCAATTACTGGATCAGATTTATTCAAATTATGAAAGTATTTAGAAAGAAGCCCGCGGCAAGTCATTTATCTCGTATGGAGGCTCTCAAATACACACCGTCCAAAAGTCGCCAAATTTCGGAAATTCGACTGGAAACAGGTGAAGTGATCATTGAATATCCGCTGGTCATGCGGCCGTTGATTGCCGCTGTGGCCAAACGTCTGGGAGGACTTCAGGACCGAAAGCAAACCAAGAAGCTACAACTGGATGCAATGGGAACATCTGTATGGGACTTGGTGGATGGCAAGCGCTCAGTACGCATGATTATTCAGATCTTTGCAAAGACCCATCGCCTGGAAAACAAGGAGGCCGAAGTTTCCGTGACCAGTTTCATCCGACAGCTCGGACAACGCGGGCTCCTCGGCCTGGGTTGAGATGTTTTCACCGACCCCGGATAAACCGGAACCAATAAGAAACTAAAATGATTTGAGTGCATCGTCCATGGTGGCAACGATGGGTAAAAAGGAGTCAAAGCCGGCAATCTCGAAGACTTCCTTGACATAGTCCTGCATGGAACAGAGCATGATTCGGCCGTCTTCTCGTTTGATGGCTTTGGTGGCTTTTAAAATCACGCGTAAACCGGCACTTGAAATGTAGTCAAGATCCTTGAAATCAACTACCATGGTTTTTGATCCGTCGGAAATCGCCTGAAAAAGTTTTTGTTCGAACCCCTGTGACGTATTTGAATCCAGGCGACCGTTTAGTTTAAAAATATTGATACCACTCTGTTTTTCCTCAATAATTTCCATTTACTATCCTCCCGGTTGGTGTATACTTGCAGATTCAATTGGTGTTATTTGTTATAGACCCTTAGGTGCCTTTATCTGGCAACATGTTGTAAGAAACTGACGGTTTCAGTGTTCAGGTTTCAGGTTTCAGGTTTCAGGATTTAGCACCTCAACTCCCTGACACCTGAAACCTATAATTTGCGACATTAAATTATCAGCGTGCTTGCTGCCCTCCTGGCAGATCTACGACATTTGGTGTCAAAAAAATTGGATTGAAATATTTTCACCATATTAAAATGATTCAATAGTCAATTCTGACAACCTCGTAAAAAGTCAAAATTCTCGAATTTAGATCTCGTAACCTATTGAAATTATGGAATTCTTCATTTACCGGTTTACGTTTTTTTGCCCTGTTTTTAATTTTGAGCGTCGTAGTTGTAGGTTGGGTTAAGCGACTTTAATGTTGGGTAGTGCTATTGCAGAAAAATTACGCTAGATAGCAGGAAGTTGCTATTTAGTTGAACTAAGCTTTACCCGACGTTTACGCCCGCACAACCCAACCTACGATAAAAAATGTAAACTACTTTTGGCGTCATATGAAGGATGCCGAAATTATTAAGCTAAAAATTTTATTTTTGTGCCTTTTGCGGCTATATCAATTCTCCGGCTTGGGTTTTGCGAGACCTTTTTTCAGCTTTAAAACGTTTTTATCCTCGCATCTTTCATAACAAATATCATCCATCAGTTTTCTGATAATGTGAATTCCCAATCCGCCGATTTTACATTCCTGGATGGAGCAGGCCACATCGGGTGCTTCAAATTCGACGGGATTAAATGGTTTGCCGTCATCCTCGATGCACAGGCAAAGTCCTTCATTTTCCGGTGTCATCGTCACCTTGATGATATGCTCACAGTCATCATCAAATCCATAGGAGATGATGTTGGTGAACAGTTCGTCCAGGACCAGATTGAGCTCAAATACAAATTTTTTTGAAAATCCGGTTTTTTGGCCGAACGTTTCCAGGTGCCTGCACAAATTATCTAATTCGGACAAGTTGCTTTTGAGTTCAAATGAATACTCTTTTTTCACCATAAACGATCACCCTTTTCCGGGATTGGGGTATGATATCTCAGTAAGGAACGCGAATCAAATAAATTAATCGTGTCACATAGCGTTCATGGGTTCAAAGGTTCAGGGGTTCAAGGTTCCATTCCCGTCCCTGGACTGCATTTCAGATTCACGAACCTGCAACGATTTCGGCTGTGACGTTATGACTTAGATCAGCGTAACGCCTAATCTGCTCATACATTCACCGCATTGATCCCCGCGATCGGTTAAAAATCGTTCTTCCCAGGTGTCGATATTTTTGGCCACGGCGTTGCATATTTTAGTCAGCAAATCCGGAAACTGCCCCATTGTTTTTAAAAATTTTTCCCGAGTCAATACCAGGCAGGTTGTTTCCGCGATTGCTTTAAGAGAAAACAGGCGACGCGTTTCACCCAGTAATGTCAGGCCGCCTAAAAACTCTCCGGTCTCACAGTCTCGAATTTCAATCGTTTTTCCATTGTCAGTGCGCTCAAGTCCGGCTTTTCCGCTGATGATATAGAACGCCTGACCGTCATCTTCCCCCTGGTGAAAGAGGTGCTCTCCCTGTTTGAAATTTTCTCTGGTACAAAGATAAGCGAAAACCTTAAGGGTTTCAAGTGGAAGTCCCGAGAAAAAATAGGTTTGCCTTAATATTTCCAGATTTTCCTGGAATTCACTGGAAGGGGCCGCATTATTTTTTTCCAACGAGTTCATAGAGCATTCCTTTCCGGGCCATCAGTTCATCGTAGGTGCCCGTTTCAAGAATTTTGCCGGCTTTCATGACCGCCACCTTGTCGAAATTTTTAATGGTATCCAGCCGGTGGACCACTGAAATCACCGTATTTTTTTTCTTCCAGCGGGTTTCCAGCAGGTTTTGAATGCGAGTCTGGGATTTGTTATCCAGGGCCGAGGTCGCTTCATCCATTATCAAAATCCTGGGTGCCTTGAGAAATATTCGGGCAATGGCCAGTTTTTGCTGCTGTCCGCCGGACAGTTTATCTCCTTTGGTGCCGACCTCATAATGCATCCCGATTTCAATAATGGTTTCCAGAAGATCTTCTTCGATTAACAGCTGAATAATGCTCTGGTCGATTCTTTCCTGGGCCTGGGGGTTGGCGGTCTTTGTTTTTCCGAAAAAGATATTGTTTAAGATGGTCTGAGAATAGATGTATTGCGACATTTGAACAAATGTGATTGCGTCCGGGTCATCTGTGGTGATTTTTTCACGGAACAAAGCGCGACCCTCAAGTATCAACATTTCGAGCATTTCCGGCAGCGCCGCCATTTTATGAACACCAGGTGTAAACCGCAAAGCCAATTCCAGGAGCTTTTCACGATCCTCACCGGTCAGTTCATGCAGTTTCTTTTTTTTCAAGTGTTCCACGAGGGTTTTATACGCTTCCAGCTCTTCCGCGTTAATGGGGCTTTGTTCAAAAAACACGACGTCCGGTGGCAAATTACCCAGAATATCCACCGTCTGCCGGCACAGATCGGCCCCCAGGCTTAGCAGGGGTCTGGTCAAATCCGCTGTGTTCAGAAAGTTGAGAAAATATTCGTTCCGACACAGGTTCATATCGGCGAATTCATCTTTGTTGGCGGCACCGAATATCAGATTTTCAGAGATACTGGAGTAGTACAGATATTTGTTTTCATCAAAAAATTCAACGTAATCCGCCAGTTCTTTGCCGAAATCCTGCTGGAAGTTTTTGCGGACCCGGATGATCATTTTTACCAGTTCTTCATTTTGATCGTGGGTTAAAATCGCATTGAGACCAAAGCGCAATATGTCTACAAAAATACCGGTTTGGTGAAGGACGGCAATAATATCATCGAGGGTGGGCATTTCATAATTTTCCCCCTGACCGTTATCGTCGATCTGTGCCAGGGTGGAGTAGAGAATATTTTCTTCTATGGTGCCCTCGAAAATAAAGGGACTCTGAGCCACAAACCCGATATTGTTTACCATATCTTTTTTGGTAAGCCCGGAAACTTCACGGTCTCCGATCCTGATACTCCCACCGGTGTATTTATACAGCTGGCCGATACACAGCGCCAATGTGCTTTTGCCGCTGCCGGAAAAACCCACCAGGGCCAGATGCTCACCTGCTTTTAAGGACACATTGATCCCATCCAGCAGGTGAATACCGGTGTCGGTTGTGAAGGACAAATCCTTTACTTCGACGCTGCTTTCCAGTTGCAGGGGTTCGCGGTCTTTGGGCGCAAGCTCATATTCCGCTTCAACATCAAAGAATTGCATGGTTTTATCGTAATTGGTGAGGCCATCCTGATAGACCTGATAAAACTCAATGAGATCTTTCCATGGATCAAAGAGCTTTTCCTGGGCCGACAGAAAAGCAACCAGCGCACCCTAGTTCCAGCCGGCCCTTGATGGTTAAATAACCGCCCAGAAGAAACACCAGAAAAGGGCCCAGATTGGCGAAAAAGCCATTCACCGTTTTGACGGCGAACCGATAGAGACTCCACACAATCCTTATTTTCAACAATCTGTCCACCAGAGTGTCATATTTTCGGTTCTCAATGCGATAGGCACCGTTGCCGTGGATTTCATGGATGCCGGAAATGGATTCCGCGATCCTGCCGGAGAATTTTCTGGCCGCATCCACCCGCTTTTTATTGGCCTTGTTGGCGCCTCTTTGAAGCAGCGGCACCAAAAAAATGACAATGGGGTAAATGCTCAAAGATACTGCCGCCAGAAGCGGATTCAGCCAGAACAGGAAGCCTGCAAAAGCCAGCAGGGTCAAAAGGCTGGTTACAGGGGCTGCCACCGCCATGCCGACAAAATTTCCGGGCAGTGTCAGCTCTGTGCTCAGCGCATTGACCACCGTTCCGGGTTGGGTTTTTCTGAAAAAATTCAACGGCAGGGTCAGGATGTGATGATACAGATCTTTGCGCATGCGGGCGGTGGTACGTTGAGTGATTAAGGTCTGGATGATATTGGTCAGATATTTGAGGACACTGAAAATAACCACGGCCGCCAGGTAAAAGCCGCTGTACAGCAGCAGTTTATCGATGTCTCTTAAGTTGATGGCCTCGTTGATGATGCGCTTTTGCATTTCAAGCGGTAAAACCCTGGCAAAAACCATCACCACAATGATCAACAAAAGCAGCAGTTGAAGCTTGAGGTTGCCGGCGAATACCCAGGAAAACAGCGATCGTTTGACAATGGGGATTTCCGTTTTTGGCATAGCAAGCCCCTTCATCCTTTGTATTTTGTATAAGGGGGTGTCCACAAATGCGCAAGGGCCGCTAAGTGGATACCCCGCTTTTATATTTTAGGGTCGTAGGAAAACTAAAAGCGACAATTATTCTATGAATTCGTAATTATTACTATTAATGAATGCCTATGACAAGGATAATTTTGTGAGCATTTTACTTTGACAAAGCACGGAACAAAAGATTATATTTCCATTTTTCAAGTTAGAGGCTTCGCCCCAATTGGCCTCCGAGCTGTAGGCTCGCTCTACGAGCCGGAAGCCGTAAGGTAGCGCCTAGGCCCCGGCGGGAATGTTGGAATTCCACTATTCCATCATTCCATGTGGTTTCCCGACGTGGATGCCAACAAAAAAAACATTGTATATTAAATAAGTTATAGAAAATCTGAGACATTAACCGGGTATTGGACAGGCCTAAAGGGTATGAAATTTTTTTTGTGCGTCCTTGGATTGGTTATGATTGTTGAAGGGTTGCCTTATTTCGCGTTTCCGGAAAAAATGAAATTCTGGATACAAAGAATTATTGGCACACCCGAAAGCTCTCTGCGCAGGTTCGGACTTGTGCTCATGGCACTCGGGATGTGTTTGATCTATTTTGGAAGAACCTGAACCGGACAAGCCGGAATTGAAGATTGAAGATTGAAGATTTGTGGTATCGCTTCGCTCTGTCTTTTCTATTAAAACCGATAGAATTCCTCTCCGAGCCGTAGGATCTACGAGCCGGAGGCTTAAATATTCAATCTGGCTATGGCATAAATCATGCGCAAAAAGTAAAGAAATAACTTTTAAGGATTTAACCGTGTTTTCACTAACCGACTATCACTATGATTTACCCCCGGATTTGATTGCGCAGAAACCGGCGGAACAACGGGACCGTTCGAATCTTTTGCACTTGGATCGGCAAACCGGCGCATTATCCCACCACAGTTTCAATGAAATTGGTGCTTTTCTTAAGCCGGGTGATGTCCTGGTTGTCAATGACACGGCGGTTATCCCCGGCCGTCTGGAAGGCAAAAAAAGTACCGGTGGTAAAGTCGAGGTGCTTATATCCGATTATGCCGAAGGTTGTAAATCAAGTCAAAAAAACGGCAATTTTGTCTGTAATTGTCTGGTAAAGGCTTCTAAACGTCCCGGCCCCGGCACCTGGCTTTATTTTGCAGAAGGTTTGAAAGCCGAGGTATTAGATGCCCGCAACGGAGCCCATACCCTTAGATTTTATTTCCATGGCAATTTTGAAACCCTGTTAGACAGGATTGGACAAGTGCCTCTTCCGCCTTATATTAAGAGAGATCACAGTGGGGTACCGCCTTGCGATGACAAAGCCTCCTATCAGACGGTTTACGCCGGACCCAGGGGCGCAATCGCGGCACCAACCGCAGGTCTGCATTTTACCCAAGAACTTCTTAACAAACTGAGAGCCGACAGGGTTAACATCGTAACTCTTACCCTGCATGTGGGCTACGGTACGTTTCTACCGGTAAGAGTCGCTGATATTCGCGAGCATCAAATGCATTCGGAACAGTTTACGATTTGTGCCAAATCGGCTGAGACGATAAATAATGCAAGAAAATGCGGGAAACGGGTGGTCGCGGTCGGTACCACCTGTGTGCGAACTCTTGAATATGCAGTGAATTCGAACGGGTATGTAGCAGCCGGCAACGGCAGCTGTGACCTGTTTATCTTTCCCGGATACCGGTTTAAAACGGTCAATGCGATGATTACCAACTTTCATCTGCCGCAATCGACCCTCTTGATGCTGGTATCGGCCTTCGCCGGCCGGAAGAATGTATTGAATGCATACCGGGAAGCCATCAGCAGGAAGTACAGGTTTTACAGTTATGGGGATGCGATGTTTATTCTTTGATGTCGGTTGTAAGTGGTCCGTTGTCCGTGGTGGGTTTGCAAACGAGAAAGGTTGATCCAATAGACTTGATTAGCCATGGGTCTAATTCAGGGATTGAGGAATTTGGGAATTGAAGGAATTGTATCTATTCTTAATTTTTTGATTTCATTCTTTAATCCCTCAATTTCTCGCTAATAGGCATAATTATTGTCCAAAAAATATAGCTGTTTTCATAGTAAATTGCGAGGTCTGAACCAACACGACCATGTTCTCATTTGAATTAATTGTTCAGTCAACCGAATCCCGCGCCCGGGCCGGGGTGATCCGAACTTCCCATGGCGTCGTTGAAACACCGGTGTTTATGCCGGTGGGGACCCGGGGTTCGGTAAAATCCGTATCCCCCGAGGAACTGCTGGAAGCCGGGGCACGGATTATCCTGGGAAATACCTACCATTTATATCTCAGGCCGGGATGTGACGTCATCAGTCGCTTTGCAGGACTTCATCGATTTATGCACTGGGATGGCCCCATTTTGACGGATAGCGGCGGTTTCCAGGTGTTTTCCCTGGCAAAGCTGGCGAAGGTTTCTGAAGAAGGGGTCACTTTCCAGTCACATCTTGATGGTTCAAGTCACTTGTTGACGCCCGGAAAAGTCATTGATATTCAGAATTGTCTGGGTGCCGACATAATTATGTGCCTGGACGATTGTATTCAATATCCGGCCACCAGAAAAGACAGCCTGGCTGCCCTTGAAATTACCACAAATTGGGCGCAAAGATGCAAGCAGGCCTGGCAGGAAACGAAAAATGGAGGTAATGCCCTTTTTGGCATTGTTCAAGGAGGTATGTTCAAGGACCTGCGGGAGCGATCCGCAGAAGAGTTAATGAAAATCGATTTCCCCGGCTATGCCATCGGCGGATTAAGTGTGGGTGAACCCGCAGAGGTCATGCTGGAAATGGCTGATTACACACTGCCGAATTTGCCGGAAACCAGACCCCGGTACATTATGGGTGTCGGGACCCTTGAAAATCTTATTGAACTTGTGGCACTGGGTGCCGATATGTTTGATTGTGTTTTGCCCACCCGCAATGCCAGGAACGGGCAGATGTTCACTCAATACGGCACGGTCAACATCAGCAACGCGCAATATAAGGACGATACCGAACCGCTGGAACCCGGCTGCGAATGCTACACCTGCCGCCATTATTCCAGAGCATACCTGCGGCACCTATACATGGCCAGGGAACTGCTGGCATATCGTTTAAACACGATCCATAATATCCATCATTTTATCAGTTTCATGAAACAGATACGGCAAGCGATTGTGGCTGATGAATTTGAGTCATTTAGAAAAGATTTCTACCGAAAGCTGGAAAATTGACTGACGGCGTCAGGAATTCGGAAGTTGGAATGCGGAATGCGGAAAATAAGAAAAGGCGTAGGAGGCACACCAAAAATTTTTAAATAGACGTGTCATCCCGCGATAGCAGGGGCGTATGCATTCGATCTAATCTGATTCTTTTCGTCCTCGTCGTCGTACTTGTCCTCGTGAATCGAATTTCATAGGGACGAGGACGACGACAAAGTCTGTACTCTGTAACCGAGTGTAGGATTTCACGAAAATGACATTGGATTTCATGAAGTTTCATACGGCGCCGCCGCTGGCCTGAAAAACGGCCAGTTTGATCGAAAAAGAGACTTTAGCCTTACAGAGTATTAAAAAAGCGAATATCGAAACCATCAAAACGAACTAAACCAACCAAACCAACATAAAGGAGAAAATATCATGAAAGAAAAAGTTAAAAAAGCTTTGGAAAAAGTCAGACCCATGCTCCAGGCCGATGGGGGCGATGTGGAGTTTGTCGACGTGCAGGACGGAATCGTTACGGTACGGCTGCAAGGCGCATGCGGGGGATGCCCCATGTCTCAGATGACCCTTAAAAACGGTATCGAGAGAATTTTAAAAGAGGAAGTGCCCGAGGTCGTATCCGTAGAATCTGTTCCCTGACGGGGTTAGGGAATTCGGAAGTGGGAATGCGGAAGTGGGAAAGTAAGGCTCAAGGCTGAAAGCTGGCAAGATAGAAGTTGAGAAGGTGGGAAGGTGGGCCTTCGGCCGTTGGAGGCTGGAGGCAAGGTCTGCAGCCGTTGGAGGTTAGAGGATTGAGGTTGGAGACTGGAGTCGGGGAAAACCGATGGACGACCGCTTCGCTTGGAAGAGGGACGATGGGGGTCAGAGGTCGGGAGCCTAAGGCAAGGAAACTGAGAAGGGGTGAAGGCCAACGCGATGGACGAAAAGAAAACAAACCCGATAAGAGCTATCAAGAGTTCTGAAAGTTTATTGCATGGCATTTTGTCGTCCCTCTTCTTAGCGAAGCGGTCTTCCTTCTACCATCGGTCTTTTCTCAACGATCCTAACCATCTAAACGAACATAACGATCCAAACCACCCAAAAGGAGATACCATGAAGGTCTTGAAAATCGACCATCTCGGGATTGCTGTAAATAGTATTGATCAGGGGAAGAATTTTTGGACGGATGTATTGGGTCTTGAATTCGAGGGCTCCGAAACCGTGGAAGAGCAGAAAGTGACGACGGCCTTTTTCCCGGTGGGCGAGAGTGAAGTGGAGTTGCTTGAATCTACGGCGCCGGATGGGCCCATTGCCAGGTACCTGGAAAAGAAGGGCGAGGGGATTCAACATGTCGCCTTTCGAGTGGAGAATATTGAATCGGCCTTGCAGGAGCTCAAGAAAAAAGGGATTCGGTTGATCGACGAAAAACCCAGAAAAGGTGCCGGCGGCGCTCAGATCGCCTTTTTGCATCCAAAATCCACCGGCGGTGTTCTGGTGGAGCTCTGCCAGCGAGATTAGTTGAGTGCGGAATATCTGTCTAAATATTAGACTACAGACCTCCTAATTTACTATGAAAATAGCTTGTTTTTTTGGACATTTTCGGGCGTAGTGAAGCCTTTTCGGAGAATAGGTGTCAGGTGTCAGGTTTCAGGCCGGCTCTCACTTTTTTACTACTGACACCTGACACCCGACACCTGAAACCTTAGTGACAGTGTCCAATTATTTTGCAAATGTGGGATAAATCCATATTTATAACCACTTAACCAATCAACTAATCAACCAATAAACGATATCTGGACTACGAATACCCAAAAATAATTTCTAAGCATTTAAGAGGAGTCTCGTACTATGTCCGAACATCCTGATAAACAGAAATGGATCGAGCTTGCAACCAGAGAGTTGAGGGGAAAGCCGTTGGAGGCGTTGGATTGGATGACGCCGGAAGGCATCCCGGTCAAACCGCTGTACACCGCGGAAGACATTGAGGGAATGGCGCATGTCAACAGCTTGCCGGGGTTGGCGCCTTATGTGCGGGGGCCCAAGGCCACGATGTATGCCGGCAGGCCCTGGACCATCCGACAATATGCCGGTTTTTCGACGGCAAAAGAATCCAATGCATTTTACAGAAGGTGCCTTGCGGCCGGCCAGAAGGGGCTTTCCGTTGCTTTTGATCTTGCCACCCACCGGGGGTATGATTCCGATCATCCCAGGGTCGTCGGAGATATCGGCAAGGCCGGCGTTGCGGTGGATTCCGTCGAAGACATGAAAATTCTTTTCGATCAGATTCCGCTGGATCAGATGACGGTTTCCATGACCATGAACGGGGCCGTGCTGCCCATTTTAGCAGGGTATATCGTGGCCGGCGAGGAACAGGGTGTCAGCCAGGATAAACTGAGCGGTACCATTCAGAATGATATCTTAAAGGAATATCTCACCCGTAATACGTATATTTATCCGCCACAACCTTCCATGCGCATTGTTTCGGATATCATCGGATACTGCTCGAAACATATGCCCAAATACAACACCATCAGTATCAGCGGATATCACATGATGGAGGCCGGAGCCGATTCCGTATTGCAAACCGCGTTTACCATGGCAGACGGGCTGGAATATGTCCGGGCGGCTTTGAAGGCCGGATTGGACATCGACGCATTTGCCCCGCGGCTCTCTTTCTTTTTTGGAATCGGGATGAATTTTTTCATGGACATCGCCATGCTGAGAGCTGCGCGGTTTTTATGGCATAAAATTATCAGCCAATTTAATCCCAAAGATCGGCGATCAACCATACTACGCACCCATTGCCAGACTTCCGGCTGGAGTTTAACAGCACAGGATCCTTATAATAATATTATTCGAACGACTCTGGAGTGTCTGACCTCCACCCTGGGAGGCACCCAATCCTTGCACACCAACTCTTTTGATGAGGCCGTGGGATTGCCCACGGATTTTTCCGCCAGGATTGCCAGAAATACGCAAATTATCGTTCAGGAAGAATCACAGATTTGCCACGTAGTGGATCCCCTGGCGGGCTCCTATTACCTCGAGTCGCTGACCGATGGGATTATTCGCCAGGCCGGGAAAATTATCGATGAAGTGGAAGAGATGGGCGGTATGGCCAAGGCCATCGGGACCGGTATGCCGAAATTGCGCATCGAGGAATCGGCGGCCCGCAAGCAGGCGCAGATCGATCAGGGCAAAGATGTCATTGTGGGGGTCAATAAGTATCAGATCGAAGAAGATGTCGATCTTCAGGTACTGGAAGTTCCGCTCAGCGTGCGTGATGAACAAGTTGCCAGGCTCAAGAAGTTAAAAACAACCCGCGACACTGAAGCCGTACAACAGGCGCTGCAGGCCCTGACCCGGGCAGCGGCATCCGATGATAATTTGCTGGAATTGTCTATCGACGCGGTAAGGGCTCGGGCTACGGTGGGCGAAATTTCCGATGCCCTCGAAAAAGAATTCGGCCGCTATGTGGCCACCACCCAGTGTATATCCGGGGTGTATGCGGCCGAGTACGGTGAAGCTGAAATCATTGAGGCCGTGCGCAAAAGGACGGAACAGTTCCAGGAAAAGGAGGGACGGCGGCCTAGGATTCTGGTGACCAAAATGGGGCAGGATGGTCATGACCGTGGAATCAAGGTGATTGCCACCGGATTTGCGGACCTTGGGTTTGATGTGGATATAAGCCCCATGTTCCAAACCCCCGAAGAAGTTGCCAGAATGGCGATAGAAAACGATGTGCATGTGGTAGGTGTATCCAGCCAGGCGGCAGGTCACAAAACACTGGTACCTCAATTGCTTGAAGCCTTGAAAACCGAAGGCGGTGAAGAAATATTGGTGGTTGTGGGGGGAATTATTCCGCCGGCAGACTATCAGTTTCTATATGATGCGGGTGCTGCCGGGATATTCGGCCCCGGAACGCCGGTCACGGAATCCGCCAACCAGGTCCTGAATGCACTGGGAAAGGCAGGTTGAAAAAGCAAAAAAGCAGCCGGAATTTTTCAGAACGTGCTGCTTTTTTTCTTGACAAAAATCAGTTGATATAGGAATTTAAAAGTTTATTTATACGCGTTCACGCATACAAGAGATAACCCTGAACGGTGAACTCCCTGGCCCAGACCTGACTTTAGGTTGCTCAATGATTAGACTCATATTTGCGAACCTGACACGAGCTGTAATATGATATTATAAGTCGCGCTCTCCGAGGCGTAGGCTCGTAGCCTACGAGCCGGCTTCCTGCTCGTAGAGCATATAGAGCATACAGCTCGGAGAGAGGCCAGGGCGGGCCGAACCGCTGAACGGTTACAAAGAAAGGAATTGGATAATGGGAATTGTGGAAGATAAAATCCGTGATCTGAAAGCCCGGCAAGCAAAAGTGCTTGAAATGGGCGGAGAAAAGGCTGTCGCCGCCCAGCACAAAAAAGGTAAGCTGACTGCCCGTGAACGCCTGGGTCTGTTGTTCGATAAAGGCACATTCCGCGAAATCGACATGTTTGTCAGCCACCGCTGTGTTAATTTCGAAATGGAAAAAGTGGACATTCCGGCAGACGGTGTGGTCACCGGCCATGGTTTGGTGGAAGGACGAACGGTGTTTGCCTTTTCCCAGGATTTTACTGCCCGGGCGGGCAGTCTCGGTGAGATGCATTCCAAAAAAATATGCAAGGTAATGGACCTGGCCTTAAAGGCCGGGACGCCCTTTGTGGGAATCAATGATTCCGGCGGCGCCAGGATACAGGAAGGTGTGGATGCGTTGTCCGGATACGGTCAGATTTTTTTCCGCAATTCGGCAGCTTCCGGCGTCATCCCGCAGATTTCTGCCATCATGGGACCCACCGCCGGCGGAGCCGTGTACTCTCCGGCGATGACCGACTGGGTGTTCATGGTCAAAAATTCCAGTTACATGTTTATTACCGGACCCGAAGTGATTAAATCCGTTACCGGCGAGGAAATTTCCTTTGAAGCGTTGGGGGGCGCAAAAACCCACAACGAAAAAAGCGGGGTGGCGCATTTTGCCTGCGAAAGCGATCAAGATGCCATCGAGCGAATAAGACGCCTCCTTAGCTATCTGCCTTCCAACAATATGGAAGATCCACCCTATGTGGCAACCGGTGATGATCCCAACCGCACGGATAAGTTGCTGGATTCAATTATCCCGGATAGTCCCAATAAATCCTACGATATGAAAGAGGTCATTCGCTCTATCGTCGACAACGGCGAATTTTTTGAGCCCCATCAGCATTTCGCCCGCAATATCATCGTCTGTCTTGCCAGATTGAACGGCAGAACCATCGGCATTATTGCGAACCAACCCAAGGTGCTGGCTGGATGTCTCGATATTAACGCATCGGACAAGGCCACGCGCTTTATCCGGTTTTGCGATTCCTTTAATATCCCGCTGCTGACCATTGCCGATGTTCCCGGATACCTGCCCGGCAGTCAGCAGGAATGGGGCGGGATTATCCGGCACGGGGCCAAACTTCTGTGGTGTTATTCTGAAGCGACAGTGCCGAAGCTGCTGCTCGTACCCCGCAAAGATTATGGCGGCTCCTATCTGGCCATGTGCGCCAGTGATCTGGGCAACGACATGGCGTTTGCCTGGCCGACGGCCGAGATTGCGGTCATGGGGGCGGCCGGGGCAGCGAACATTATCCACCGCAAAGAGATTAAAGACGCACAGGATCCGGCAGCCAAACGCCAGGAGAAAATCGACCAATACAATGATCTGTTTGCCAATCCATACGTGGCGGCCGGCAGAGGCTATATTGACGCTGTCATCGTGCCCAGTGAGACCCGGCCCCGGCTCATCGATGCCCTTGAAGCCATTTGCGGCAAGCGTGAGACCAGACCTCCGAAAAAACATGGGAATATCCCGATGTAAAGAATTTCGAATGACGAATGACGAATTATTGAAGTCGCTTCGCTCCGTCATTAGATAAATTTTAAGATCGATGGGAGAACTTATGGTTAATCAAAAGAAAATCAGCGCGGCCATAGCGGCGGTGATGCATTATATTCGAGAAGAAGAAGCCATCTTGATGCAGCAAGCGGCCATGGGCGGCATGCCGCAGGCGCCATCTGTTTATGCTCCGACAACGGCTTTTTCGCCCTGGAGCATGAATGGAAGACAAACCCAGATGCAGATGCGCAATCTGATGCAGATGAGAACATTTAGATAATTTGAAATTGACAATCTGAGGATTCAGGTGCTGATAGTCGATTTTCAATATTCAATTTTTATAAAATAGAGGAGAATTCTAAAATGAGTGATGAAAATGCAGTCAAAATGACACCCATGAATTACGACAAAGATAGGCCGGCGGCGGAAAATCCTGTCAAAATCGAGGACCTGAGTCTGCGCGACGGCCACCAGTCTCTTTTTGCCACCCGCGGCAGAACCGAGGACATGATTCCGGTGGCTGAAATGATGGACGAAGTCGGCTTCTGGGCCATGGAAGTCTGGGGTGGTGCCACTTTTGATACCATGCACCGGTTCTTAAATGAAGACCCCTGGGAACGAATCCGGACACTGAAGCGCTATATTAAAAAAACACCTTTTTCGATGTTGCTGCGAGGACAAAATCTGGTGGGCTACCGCAACTATGCCGATGATGTGGCGCGCGCGTTTGTCGAAAGAGCCGCCGCCAACGGCATGGACATTTTCAGAACCTTTGATGCGCTGAATGACTACCGCAATTTTGAAACAGTGGTTCCGGTCATCAAGGAGTGCGGCAAACACTTCCAGGGCTGCATATGCTATTCCATGACCGAACCGCGCATGGGCGGCGAGGTGTACGACATTGATTATTACGTGAATAAGGCCAAAGCTCTTGAGGCCATGGGTGCAGACAGCATTTGTATCAAAGATATGGCCGGCCTGGTGGCGCCCTATGATGCCTATGCCATCGTCAAAGCCTTAAAGGCTGAAGTCAAAGCCCCGATTCACTTGCACAGCCATTTCACATCGGGCATGTCATCCATGACCCATCTCAAGGCGATTGAAGCCGGAGTTGATATCATTGACACCTGCATGTCGCCTTACGCATTTCGAACTTCCCATGCCGCCATCGAACCGCTGGTCATGACGCTGCTCGGCACCAACCGGGACACCGGATTTGACATAAGACAGCTGGCAGCCATCAATGAAATCCTTGAAAAGGAAGTATTGCCCAAATACAGGCACCTGCTGGACGACACCAAGATGTCGATCATAGACATCAATGTGCTACTGCACCAGACTCCGGGGGGGATGCTATCCAACCTTGTTAATCAGTTGAGGGAAATGGATGCTCTCGACAAATTGGATCAGGTGTTTGCCGAACTGCCTCGGGTCAGAAAGGATTTGGGTCAGATTCCCCTGGTCACGCCCACCAGCCAGATTGTGGGAATTCAAACTGTCAACAATGTTCTTTTTGACGAAGGTGATGAGCGCTATAAGATGATCACCGCCCAGGTCAAAGACCTTTGCTATGGACTGTATGGCAAAACAGCCGTTCCCATTAATCCGGAAATCCAGAAAAAAGCCCTTAAAGGTTATAAGCGCGGTGAGGAACCGATTACCTGCCGGCCCGCCGAGGTTCTGGAGCCTGAACTGGAAAAAGCCCAGAAAGATACTGAAGGGCTTGCCGTTGACCTGGATGATGAGTTGATTTACGCGCTTTATCCGATAACCGGAAAGAAGTTTTTAAAATGGAAATACGGCAAGGAGCAACCACCGAAAGAGGTCCAGCCAAGGACATTGGAGGATGCAAAAGCCGAACAGGAGTTACTTAAAAAGGCCAAGGCCGGAAAATTGGTCGAAATACCGGAAAAAACAGCGCCGCCCAAGGGTGAAAACTTACGGACATTTAATGTGTTCGTGGATGATGAGTATTTTGAGGTCGGTGTCGATCCGGGTGACGAGGCACCGGTGATAAACTATGTCCAGCCCATGCCGGGTACGGCACCGGCGGCCTTTGCACCGGTTGCACCGGCGGCTCCCGCTCCGGCCGCGGCAAAACCGGCCCCGGCCCCTAAAGCCGACGAGCCCAAAGCCGCTCCGGCTGCCACTGTCGAAGGCACGTCCCTGCTTGCCCCGATGCCCGGAATGATCATCAGTTTCGAAAAAAATGTCGGTGATGAAATCAACGAGGGCGAAACAGCCGTCATCCTGGAAGCCATGAAAATGGAAAATGCGTTGCCGGCCCCGGCCAGCGGGACCGTCAAAGCCATCAATTTCAGCAGCGGAGATTCTGTGGCCAAGGGGGATGTGCTCTGTGTGATTGGATGAAAAGCTGGGAAGCTGAGAGGCTGGGAGTAAAATAGAAGTTGAGAAGATGAAAAGGTGGGAAGGTGGGCCTGCGGCCGCTGGAGGTTGGAGGAGCGCTTCAGGCTTCGCTCTTCGAGCCTACGCCCCGACAAGTCGCTTTAGGTTGGAGGTAAGGCCTTCAGCTGTTGGAGGCTGGAGGTTAGAGGTTGGAGGCAGAAAAGGGATAACTTCCTTTTTTCCTCAATCAACTAATCAACGAATTAACCAATCAACCAGACCCGATTCAACGCTCTCAACGATCCAAACGAACATAACGATCCTAACCATCTAAACCATCTAAACGATCCTAACCATTTAAACCATCAAAACGAACCTAACGATCCTAACGGACTCCCAATGAAAATACACGAATATCAGGCCAAGGAGTTGCTTAAAAAGTACCGTGTTCCCATCCCGCAGGGTCGGGTGGCAATGAGTCCCGATGAAGCCGCCGGGATCGCCAAAACCCTGGGAGGATATCCGGTTGTGATCAAAGCCCAGATTCACGCCGGTGGGCGGGGTAAAGGCGGGGGGGTAAAACTGGCCCGCTCCGAGTCGGAGGTGCAAAGCATTGCCGGTCAGATTATCGGCATGGATTTGATCACCCATCAGACCGGCCCCCGGGGAAGGCGGGTCAAGAAGGTCCTGGTGGAGCAGGGACTGAACATTGAAAAAGAGCTCTACCTGAGCATCATTGTCGATCGGGCCATCGCCAAGATAGTGGTGATGGCCAGTGAAGCCGGTGGAATGGACATTGAGGAAGTGGCGGCCGAAACTCCGGAAAAGATTATCAAAGTTCCCGTCAACCCCCTCCAGGGCATCCAGGCGTATCACTGCCGTGAGGTCGCCTTCGGTCTTAATTTAACGCCGGCTGTAATAAAACCGTTTGTTGCCATGCTAAAAAATCTTTACCGGCTGTTTATTGACAACGACTGTTCACTGGTTGAGATCAATCCCCTGGTAATTACGGCGGAAGAAACCGTTATTGCGCTGGATGCCAAGATCAATTTTGATGACAATGCTCTGTTTCGCCACAAGGACATCGCTGAGTACCGCGATCTGGGGGAGGAAGACCCGCTGGAGGTGGAAGCTTCTAAATATAACCTCAACTACATTAATTTGGATGGAAATGTGGGTAACATGGTGAACGGCGCCGGGCTGGCGATGGCCACCATGGACCTGATCAAACATGCCGGGGCGGAGCCGGCCAATTTTCTGGATGTGGGAGGCGGTGCCAGCTCCGAGATGGTCGAAAACGGTTTCAGGATCATTTTAAGTGACCCGAACGTGAAGGGCATTCTGATTAATATTTTTGGCGGCATACTGCGATGCGATGTGCTGGCTGAAGGCGTTGTGAGGGCGGCACAAAAAATCAATATCAACGTTCCGGTGGTGGTTCGCATGGAAGGAACCAATGTTGAAGAAGGCCGTCGAATACTGGCCGAATCGGGTCTTCAATTGACCACGGCCACCGATTTAAAGGATGCCGCGCAAAAAGTTGCGGAAATAGTACAAACGTAAAGGGAAGTCGGAAGTGGGAATGCGGAATGAAGCGAAGAGAGGTTGAAGGGTCCAAAGGTGGCAAGATAGAAGGTGAGAAGGTGTGTAAAAGATGGTAGGTGGGAAGTAATGGAAGTCGGAATTGGGAGTGCGGAATGCGGAATGAAAAAGAATGGAAGGTGTGAAGATGGGAAAGATAGAAGTTGAGAAGGTGGGAAGGTGTGTAAAAGATGGTAGGTGAGAATACTGGAGGTCAGAGGTCGGATGGTTGGATGATTAGGATGAACAATGTGATGGAAGACGGAGGTCGGAGGCAACGGAATTCGAAATTCACAACTAAATTGACTCGAATAATAATCCGTGTGAATCCGTTCAATCCGTGTCCCAATATTTACAACTTACAACCCCCAACTCACAACCAAATACCAGAAGACAGATATTCTGGCTTCAAATCGTCCTGCTCAATGCGCCATGCCCTTTGCTCTATGGCCTTTTTGCCCACAACTTACAACCCACAACATACAACCTACAAAACACAACTTACAAAGCGTAGCGGATTTAACCGGGATCAACCCAATCAACCAGACAAGATTCAACCATGATACCGGTCTGAACGATCCAAACGATCCAAACGGTAAAAAAAATGAGCATCTTTGTTGACAAAAACTCACGTGTTGTCGTTCAGGGTATTACCGGCAGGGAGGGTCAATTTCATACCCGTCAGTGTGTCGCCTATGGCACCCATGTGGTGGCAGGGGTCACGCCGGGAAAAGCCGGGCAGAAAATGGACGATGTCCCCGTGTTTAATACGGTTAAGGCGGCGGTGGCTGCCGCCGGTGCAAATTGCAGTTTGATTTTTGTCCCGCCGGCCTTTGCCGCCGATGCCATTATGGAGGCCGCCGATGCCGGCATCGGGGTCATTGTGACGATTACCGAAGGGATTCCGGTGTTGGACATGATGAAGGTCATGAACTATCTGGAAGGAAAACCAACGCGTTTGATTGGTCCCAATTGCCCGGGAATTATCACGCCCGGTGAGGCCAAAATCGGAATTATGCCGGGGCCCATCCATAAGCCCTTCGGTCCTGTGGGCGTAATATCGCGTTCCGGGACCTTGACCTATGAGGTTGTCAATCAATTGTCACTGCAGGGAATCGGGCAGAGCACCTGTATCGGCATCGGCGGCGATCCGATCATCGGCTCTGATTTCATTGACTGCCTTGATGCTTTTGAAAACGACCCGGATACTAAAGGGATCGTAATGGTCGGTGAAATCGGCGGTACCGCCGAGGAAGAGGCTGCGGCATTTGTGTCTGACAAAATGAGCAAACCGGTGGTCGGTTTTATTTCCGGTTTGACCGCACCGCCGGGACGGCGTATGGGGCATGCCGGTGCCATCATCAGTGGCGGCAGTGGCACCGCCGAAGCGAAAATTGAAGCCATGGAAGCCGCCGGGATCCATGTTTGTGAGAATCTTGGGGAATTGGGAGAACTTTGTGCAGAAGTGTTTAGGTAGAGGGTTGCGATCGTTAAGATGGTTATGACCGTTAGGGGCGTTGTAACATCCAACTACAAAATACAAAACATAAATTTACAATGATAATTGGGTAGGCGTTCACGGGTTCAAAGGTTCAAAGGTTCAGTGTTCCATTCTCGTCCTTGGACTGCATTTGGGATGGGCATTTACGAGAACCGCGTCAGCTTCGTCAGGCCTAATTCAAAATTTGGAGCCAAATTGGCAATTATTTGGGAAAACGAGCATTTTTAAGCAAGACTTCAGAGCTTTAATGCCTTCTTTGTCTTTAACCCGGAACCCTGAACCCTGAACCACTCAACCTATGATCTGGATTCCTTTTTTGAGATTCGTTTTCAATATGTTTAGCTCACATAATAGGATCAAACCGTATGCACGAAATGGGCATAGCGCTACAGATTATCGAGATTGCCACCGATTCCATACCGTCGGATGCCGGCGATGTACGGATTGAAAAAATCAATTTGAAAATCGGTAAACTGGCCGCCGTGGTGCCGGACAGCCTGCGCTTTTGTTTTGATGCCGCCATCAAGGACACGCCCCTTGACGGCGCTAAACTTGTTATCCAAGAATTACCCGTTATAGCCCGCTGCAGGGATTGCGACACCCAATGGACTATCAGCAGCCCGGCATTTACCTGTGAAAATTGCAATGGCGGCTCTCTGGAGATTCTTTCCGGCCGGGAGCTGGATATCGAATCTATCGAAATAGTTCAAGAGGATAACCATGTTTCTTGACAAGTTTTTTAAGACCCAAAAACATTGCCATCATGACGGTTCTCGCCATTCCCATCCTCATCCGGACAGTAGGGGCAGCGGGATTACAGTTAAAAAGAGCGGCACCCGGGAGATCAAAGTGGTCCGCAGGGTCCTTGACATCAACGATAAAATGGCTGAGCAGAACCGCAGCATATTTGCCGCCAAAGGAATTTTCGTTCTCAATGTGATGAGTTCGCCGGGTTCCGGCAAGACCACCACCCTTGAGAAAACCCTGGCTCAGATCGCACCGGAAATCAAAAGTGCCGTGATCGTGGGCGACATCTGCACCACCAATGATGCCGACAGGCTTGCCGTCACCGGTGTCCCGGTGGTGCAAATCAATACCGATGAATTCGGGGGCGATTGCCACCTGGCCGCCCACGTGATCGAAAAGGCGGTGGGCGGAATTGATCTGGCTGACATTGAATTGCTGATTATAGAAAATGTGGGCAACCTGGTCTGCCCGGCTGAATTCGACATCGGCGAAGATGCCCGGGTCGTGGTGTTAAGTGTCACGGAAGGCGAAGACAAACCTGTGAAATATCCTCTGATGTTCAGAAAATGTGAGGTGGCTTTGTTGAACAAAGTCGATTTGTTGCCCTATCTGGATTATGACAAGCAAAAGGCCATTGAATATATTCATCAGATCCACCCGGGCATGCCGGTTTTTGAAATTTCGGCGAAAACCGAGGAAGGCTTCCAGCCATGGATCGAGTGGCTGAAGGAAAAGGTCAGGGAGAAGCTAAAAGCAGGGAAGCTGAGAGGATAGGAAGTGGGGAAGGTGGGCCTTTGGCTGTTGGAGGTTAGAGGTTGGAGGCAATGGATATTCGGAAGGTGTGTAAAAGGTTGAAGGTGGGAAGTAATGGAAGTCGGAATTGGGAGTGCGGAATGCGGAATGAAAAAGAATGGAAGGTGTGAAGATGGGAAAGATAGAAGTTGAGAAGTTGGGATGGTTGGATGATTAGGATGAACAATGTGATGGAAGACGGAGAACGGAGGCAATAGAATTCGAAATTCACAACTAAATTGACTCGAATAATAATCCGTGTGAATCCGCCTACCCAATGAAATCTTTGTTGCCTTCATTTCATCGGGGTTCAATCCGTGTCCCAATATTTACAACTCACAACCCACAACATACAACACAGTCAACCATCTGGAATGACGAATGAATGTATTCTACCGATCTTAATCAACCAATCAACTCAATCAACTAATCAACAAATTAACCAATCAACCAGACCAGATTCAACCATGATACCAGTCTGAACGTTCTAAACTATCCAAACGATCATAACGATCCAAACCATCAAAACGCTCTAAACGAACATAACGATCTAAACCCTCTCAACTAATCAACCAATTGCCTCCAACCTCCAACCTCAAGCGAAGCGCTCCTCCAACGGCCGAAGGCCTCACCGGTCCTCAAACAGCCGCAAGCGTCACTGTTTCCTTCCAAAACGGCGACATACTCCGCAACCGTTCGATAATAGGAGGTGTTTTTTCAATAACGACATCGATTTCTTCTTCGATGGTATAGCGGCTGAGGCTGAACCGGATGGAACCGTGGGCCGCCGTAAACGGCACACCCATGGCCCGCAGCACATGGGAAGGCTCCAGGGAACCGGAAGTACAGGCAGAACCCGATGATGCACAGATGCCGTGTTCGTTCATCATCAGCAGGATGGCCTCGCCTTCTACGTATTCAAACGCAATGCTGGTGGTATTCAGCAAACGATGTTCGCGCTCGCCGTTGACCATCGAATGGGAGACCTGCGCCAGCAGGGTGGTTTCCAGTTTGTCCCGCAGTCGTCCGATATGCTCATATCCACCGTCGTCCAGGTGCTTTTGCGCCAGTTCGGCCGCCTTGCCCAGGGCGACAATGGAGGCGACATTTTCGGTTCCCCCCCGGCGGCCTTTTTCCTGATGCCCGCCGATCATAAAGGGCGAATACTTTGTACCCCTGCGGATATACAGCACACCAATACCTTTGGGCGCATGCAGTTTATGCCCGGACAGAGACAGCAAATCCACGCCGGTTTCGTTGATATTCATGGGGAATTTTCCCTACGGCCTGGACCGCATCGGTGTGAAACACAATCCCCCGGTCTTTGATCTTCTGAGATATTTCTTCGATGGGAAATATGACGCCGGTTTCGTTGTTCGCCCACATCAGGCTGACGACGGCGGTATCGTCGCTTAAGTTGTCATAGAGGTAATCCAGATCCAAACGCCCCTGGCTGTCAACCGGCACAAAGGTAACCCGGTAGCCTTTTTTTGACAGGGTCTCATACAGGTTTTTGACGGCGGGATGCTCCACCCGGGAAGTGACAATGTGTTTCCTGTCAGGATTGGATTCAATGGCGGCTCGAATAGCGGTGCCGTCACTTTCCGTGCCGCAACTGGTAAAAACGATTTCATCCGCTGTGGCGCCGATCAGGTTGGCGACATTTTCACGGGCTTGCTTGATATGAGCAGCCACATCCCCGCCAAATGAGTGCATGCTCGACGGATTGCCGTAGTACTCGGATAAATAAGGCAACATGACGTCTACCACTTCCGGGGCAACTTTGGTGGTGGCATTGTTATCCAGGTAGATGACATTCATTACTGCACCTCCTCAACCTCGAGTTCAGGGGTTACCAGCTCTCGCAGCCTGCTTTCAACATAATGTTTGAGAGTGACCGGGGATTTGGCACAGGAGGCACAGCTGCCGCCAAATCTTACCATGACCCGGTTGCCGTCGACATCGACCAGTTCCAGTCTGCCGGCATCCTTTTTAAGATTGGGATTAATTTCCCGTTCAATGCTTTCTTCGATCAACTTTATTTTTTGTAAATTGGTCAGGACCGGGATTTTTTTCTTAACCGGACGCTCTGTTCCCAGAACGGTGTCGATGATTTCCTGGATGCTATCGTGGCAATTTCCACACCCCCCGCCGGCTTTAACATAGTCGGTGACCTCTTCAATGGTGGAAAGATGATTTTCCTTTACCACCCGCTCGATTTCAAGATCAGTCACCCCAAAGCATTCGCACACAATTTCACCCTCAATTTCTTTTTCAGGCTCACCGAGATGACAGGTAATGGCTTTTTCAAGGGCATCGCGGCCCATGACCGAGCAGTGCATTTTTTCTTTGGGAAGTCCTCCCAGATATTCGGCAATATTTTCGTTGGTAATTTTTTGGGCTTCTTCCAGGGTGAGCCCCTTTACCATTTCGGTCAATGCAGAGGAGGATGCGATCGCACTGGCGCATCCAAAGGTTTGAAATTTTGCATCCTTTATTTTATCGTTTTCATCCAGTTTAAAATAAAATGTCAGTGCATCACCGCATGACAGGGATCCAACTTCTCCTACTCCATCGGCATCATCGATTACACCGACGTTGCGCGGATTGAGGAAGTGATCTTTGACTTTGTCTGTATATTCCCACATAACATCCTCCTGTATGGATCAAATTTTGTAACCAAGCTTCATTTTCGACCAAGGCACTTTTAAATAACCTAAACTGATCGGTTCCAGGTTCAGGGTTCAAAGGTTTCAACCGACAAAAATTGCTCACAATATTGATAAAAATCCGGAATACCCGACATAACCAATGGGATGAAACGGCTTCTTAACCCCGATTAATACAGGATCCCTTAGATATGAGCTGTGTGCGCTTTTTCAACCCGGAACGTTGAACTCTGAACCGCTCAACCTATAATAAAATAATCATCTATTTTTTAAAGGAAACTTGAACTTAACAATAATAATAAATGTCAGGCTGTCAAGGCATTCATAAATCGGCATAGACAACCTCCCGTTGTTTGTTTATACTGTATGAAACTTAAAAGAGGGAAAGGCCTTCGGCCGTTTGAGGTTTGAGGTTGGAGGTTGGAGGCAATGGAATTCGGGATGGGTGTAAAAGATTGAAGGTGGGAAGGTGGGGGGCTGAGAAGGTGTGATTAAAAACCGAGTAAAGATTGAGAGCAGGTAGGGCGATTTAGCTGATAAAATCAAGGGTGCGAGGGATCTGGAAGTTCAGAATTTTAAGGAGATCGAGTTCTGGTTTTAGAAGTTCAAGACCTTCCCAGTTTTTCTGCTTCCTCTCCACATACCTTCCCACCGTCTCAATTTCTCACCTTCTTTCCCTTGGTAGGTCGAAGATCCGCCGTTTTTTGGAGGACTGAAGGCTGAAATGATAATTTTTAATTCAAAACTAAAAGGTTTGACTCCAAAAACCACCCAATCAACCAATCAACGATCTGGAATGACGAATGACGATTGACGAAGGACGAATAAATGTATTCACCGATCCTAATCAACCAGTCAACTTCTTTTCCTTTGACCTTTAACCTTTCTCCTCAATCAACTTAATCAACCATCATAACGATCATAACGATCCAAACGATCCAAACTATCTAAACCATCCAAACCATCAAAACGATCATAACCATCTAAACCATCTAAACGATCATAACCATCTAAACCATCCAGGGAGGTCAATCATGAAATCCGCAAAAGTCAGAAAGGCGGTATTTGCGGGAAGCTGGTATCCTTCCAGTGCTTCCGAATGTGAGAGGGAAATCACCGGTTTTCTCACGGAAGGCAAAAACCTCAATCCACCGGATCGAACCCTGGTGGGCGGCATTGTACCCCATGCGGGGTGGTATTTTTCTGGCAGCATCGCCTGCAATGTGATCCACTGTCTAAAAGGTCAGGACACAACCGATGTGGTGGTGGTATTCGGCATGCATCTTCATGCCGATTCCTCCTGTTATATGATGGCTGAGGGCGCGTGGCAAACGCCTTTTGGTGAGATTCCGGTGGAAGAAACGCTGGCTGCCGAACTTGCTCAAAAATTCTCCTTTGCGCTAGAAACCCCAAAAAGGTTTACCCAGGACAATACGGTGGAACTCCAACTGCCCTTTATCAAATACTTTTTCGAAGATGCCAAAATCGTTGCCATGGGTGTACCGCCACATAAAAGTTCCCTGGAAATCGGTCGCGCAGCTGTTGAGATTTCAGAACGCCTGGGGCTGCGGGTAAAGGTTATCGGCTCCACCGACCTGACCCATTACGGCGCCAACTATGGTTTTGTATCCAAGGGCACCGCAAAGCAGGCGGTGGACTGGGTGCGCAACGAAAACGATCGCCGGGTCATCGATACCATGCTGGCATTGGAACCTGAAAAGGTCATCGCCGAGGCCCGGGACAGTCAAAATGCCTGCTGTGCCGGAGCGGCCGCCACCGCCATAGAAGCCGCCAAACACCTGGGTACGGATCAGGCCGATGAGCTTGCCTATGCCACCAGCTATGACAAATCACCGGGGGACAGCTTTGTGGGGTATGTGGGGATTGTGCTGTAAGTAAAGGGGCCTTCGGCCGTTGGAGGTTGGAGGTTTGAGGTTGGAGGCAAGAAATAGGGTTAAGCTCAAGGTCGAAGGTGGCAAGATAGAAGTTGAGAGGTTGAGAAGGTGGGAAGGTGGGCCTGCGGCCGTTGGAGGAGCGCTTCAGGCTCCGCTCTTCGAGCTACGCCCCGACAAGTCGCTTGAGGTTGGAGGCAAAGAAGCTCAAAGGTGAAAGGTGGCAAGATAGAAGTTGACAAAGTGGGATGAAGGGCCTTCGCCCGTGGATGTAGAAAAAGGATAACTTCCTTTTTTCCTCAATCAACGAATTAACCAATCAACCGGAACTGATTCAATCATCATCAAGCTCTCAACGGCCCTAACGATCCAAACGGTCTAAACCATCTAAACGAACTTAACGATTCTAACGGACCATAATAGTCGGTGTCTGTCCGTGAGGGTCTGTGGCTAATTCAATTTAACTGCAATCGGCCCTGCCGAATGCGCCATGCTCTATGCCAATTTGCCTCCAACCTCCAACGATGCGCAGCATCCTTATGCCATCTATTGCTGCGGACAATCCGTCCTCCCAAAATCCACAGCGAAGACAGCAAGGTCTGCCCCGTCCACATCACCGTCGGAACCAAAGATTAACTCGCAGGATGGGTCGTTGCCGCAATCGGATCTCCCAAAGTCCGCTATCCTGCATTTCCACGACACTATCCACATCAATCAGATGAAAGCCGGCTCGTTGAATCGTGCCGCTCTTTTGCGCCAACAGCGTCTCTTCGTCTCCAAGGACATCATAGATACGAACGGCATACTCAACGTCCTCAGCCAGGGTGTAAATGCCCACTGAAACAAGCTGCTCATCCTGCAGTGCAACAAAGCGGTTGGCTGCCTGGGTGATATTCGTCACATCGGCAGCGGTATCATATTGCCAGCCGTGCAGCGAGTGGCTTTAGATGTGATCTAAAATAAACTAAATTGTCTCAAGTTGGTTACTATTCTGGACAACAGTCAATCGTCAAATCATCTTTTTTTTGATCCATTCCTTAAAAAAAACATCATTAAACCAAATCTCTTTCTCCACAACATCTATGATATTCTTTTTCTTAAGCAGAGCTATTGATTTTTGAACTGACCCGGCAGTACCGAGATCATTTTCCATGATAAATTCTTTAGAAAAAGTATGTCTGTTTTGAATTTTACTAATAGCCTTAAGAAACAATCTCTGGTGTAAAGACAATCCATCCCAAAAGGCAATATAGTTCACGGATTGCTCGTTAATGATATTCTCCAATACTTCTAAAACATCTTTTTTTTCTAACTTTTCTTCTTCCAGACACCAATTCCACATATGGTGGCAAAGATACTGAACATTATATGGTACGTTCTCACTCACCCTTAAAATATATTTGAGTGCATTTTCCCCAACATCTATTGGACCTTTTGAAAATTGCTTTTGTAAGAACCCAATCATCTCAGCAGGCTTTATCTTTTTAAGGTTCATGATATCGCCAAGTTTGTAAAACGCCCTGTTGGGATCAGAAACCATGCTGGAAATCAGATGTCTTTTGCTCCCTGCAAAAAGATAACCCACGTTATGGTGGTGCTGAAAACAGGCCCTCATCTTTTTTTCCAGTTTTTCCCCGTCCAGGTTGAGTATTTCCTGGAATTCATCAAAGGCAACCACGAAATTTTTTTTCCTCTTTCGGGCAATTTTTTCCGGCACATCGAAAACTTCCTCAAGAGAATCCACCAACTCTTTATCCCTGAAGTGGACATCAACTTCCAGTGATGGCACCCCATCACTTCCAATTACAATTTTTGGTCTTAATCCGGGAAAAGCATCTTTGACAAATTCAGAAAATTTTTCCACCCGTGTTGTGCATGAACGCGCCACGCCTCTCGCATAGGCTTCCAATAGCTCTCGTAGAGAAGCAACCTTGTAAAGATCAATATAGAAAGTGAGAAGGCCTTCGTTTTTAAGGCGTTTAAGCACATTAATTATAAGCGATGTCTTTCCATATCGCCTTGGGGATATCAAAAATACATTATGTCCCCCACGCAGTTCGCGTGTTAACGTCTCTATTTCATTAATCCTGTCAGTGAAGCTTTCACCGGTTACAACTTCACCAAAATAAAATGGGTTTCGTTTCATATTGGCGCTCCATAGTTAAGCCATTAAGCATTATTCTTATAAGCATAATGCCGTAAGGTTTAATGAAAGTCAACCCCTAATTTCTATTCCACCGTCAGTGTCTAAGGCCTGCCCTGGCGCTATGCTATCGGATGCAATAAGGCAAACGATCCGAAACGGGTGCCCCACCGACCGTCTTCCCCATTAATCACCGTCCCGCGAGTAAGGGCATACTGGTTGAACACCCAAAAGGTAATGTTAGTCTTGACCATAAAAGGCAAAAAGGGCATACTCAGAAAATAAACGAATTAACCAGTCAACCAGACCAGATTCAACCATCATAACGATCAAAACCATCTAAACGAACGTAACGATCCAAACCACCATAACTATCATAACCATCAAAACCATCTCAACGGTTCTAACGAACCCAACGCTCTCAACGAACATAACGATCTAAACCATCTAAACGATCCTAACGAACAAAACAGGAGAGATCGATGAACGACAAATTTTACCTGTTGACAGCCCTGACCGCGGCCATTGATGCAGGCCATGCTATTCTGGATGTCTACAGGTCGTCTGATTTCGAGGTAGAAGAAAAAGCTGACAAATCTCCTCTTACTTTGGCGGACAAGCGCTCCCATGAAATAATCGTCGAGCGTCTTGGAAAATTAGATCTCCCGATCTTAAGTGAGGAAGGAAAAGACATTCCTTATGAGGAAAGAAAAATATGGGAGACCTACTGGCTCATCGATCCCCTGGATGGAACCAAGGAATTTATCAAAAAAAACGGCGAATTTACCGTCAATATCGCAATGATTCGTGATAGAAAACCGGCCGGGGGAGTCATTTATGTACCTGATAAAAACGTCCTCTATTTTGCTTTAGACAGTCTGGGATCCTATAAAGCAGATTCCATTGACGGTATTGAAGCGATAAACAGTCAAGTGATCGGTTCGGTTGCTGAAAGCACCGCGGAGGCCATCGATAGCATAATTGATGCCTCAACGACCTTACCGGCCGGCTATCCAACCAATCGCCCATTTACCATCATCGGCAGCCGTTCCCACGCTTCACCCGAGTTGGAAGCATTTGTGGAAGAGAAACGGCAGGAACACGGCGAGGTTGAATTTGTCTCTGCCGGGAGCTCTCTTAAGCTTTGTCTGGTGGCCGAAGGCAAGGCGGATATCTACCCGCGAACGGGCCCGACCATGGAATGGGATACGGCGGCAGGGCACGCCATCGCCCAAAATGCCGGGTGCAAGGTCTTGCAATATGACACCAATGAACCGCTGATTTATAACAAGGAGAACCTGCTGAATCCGTGGTTTGTGGTTTTGCGTTGAGATGGTTAGGCTTGATATAGCCGCAAAAAGGCACAAAAAGCACCAATATAAAAATTCACACATAATAATCTCAATAGGTTATAAGATTAAAATTCAAAAATTTTGACTTTTAAGAGATTGTCAAAGTTTTCTTATCTTTTTTTCGTGTTTTCGTGTTTTCGTGCTTTCGTGATTATTTTCTTTTTTTACCAACAGTTTTGCATTGTGTCTTTGTGCCTTGGTGGCCATTTTTTTCCGATTTATCCGGGCGAGGAATTTCGAATTAATGCGGGGGAAATTAAAATAAGGGAGATTCTCTCATGGGCGGCATAGATCATCATCATAAGACAGGTCATGAGGTCCTGGACTTCGCAGACAAAGATTACGCCTACGCATTTAAGAAGAGTAATAA
>PVMK01121164.1_pt1 | contig 30242 bp, 24 predicted proteins | sample 1853481 | NCBI WGS metagenome assembly PVMK01 (sample SAMN08533507, study PRJNA380276) | Marine sediment metagenome, whole genome shotgun sequencing project.
GAAAAGGACGTCGAAGGGGCTTCCGCCTCCTGATATAAGCCGATACTCCTAACGCCAGAAGGCCGCATGACAGAACCTGTCATGCGGCCTTCTGGCGTTAGGAGTATCGGCTTATATCAGGAGGCGGAAGCCCGTTCGACGTCCTTTTCTTCACCGAACTTGGCACGAAGCTCCGCGATCGGCATCGGCTTGGCGAAGTAGAAGCCCTGCAACAATTCGCAGCCGAGCAGATGGATCAACTTTGCCTGCTCCTCGGTTTCCACGCCTTCGGCGACGACCGTCAGGTCGAGCGCGTCGCCAAGGGTGATCAGCGACTGAAGCAGGGAATTGGCCTTGTCGCTTGTCCCGACATCGGAGACGAAACTGCGGTCGATCTTCATTTTGTCGAACGGCAGCTGGCGCAGATAGCCGATGCTGGAAAAGCCGGTGCCAAAATCATCGAGCGAGATACTAAAACCGGCTGCCTTCAACTGCTCCAGCTTCTGGCGCGCCAGTTCGGGATGGCTGACGATAATGCCCTCGGTCAGTTCGATCTCGATGCGCTTGGGATTGATGTCTGCCAGTTCGACGATGCCGATAACGGTTTCCACGAACATCGGATCGCGCAATTGCACCGGCGAAACATTGACGTTGACCTTCAGGCCCGGCCAAGAAGCCATATCCGCGCAGGCCTGCTCCAGGACGAATTTGCCGATGTCGATGATCAGTCCGGCTTCCTCGGCAATCGGAATGAAGGTCACCGGCGAAATTGCTCCAAACTCCGCCGAGTTCCAGCGCAGCAGGGCTTCAACGCCGGTGATGTCGTGGCTGCCGGCCTCGACGATCGGCTGATAGAAGACGGTTAGTTCGCCGCTCTCCATGCCGACGCGCAGGGCTCCCTCGATCCGCTTTTTCTTGGCGGCGCCGGTTTCGAACGCCGGTTCATAGGCGATCGGCACCAGCGAATTTTCTTCCTTGGACCGGTACATGGCGACATCGGCGCGGCGCACGACTTCCTCGGCCGCGATGTCATCGTCGTCCGAGGTGGCGAAGCCGACCGCGGCGGTGACATGGAAGCTCGCGCCGTGGACCACAAAAACCTCATCGAGCGCCTTGATCATCTGCCGGGCGATCGTATCGGCGGCCTCGGCGGCATTGCGATGGGTCACCAGAACGTTGAATTCATCGCCGCCGACACGGGCCAGGAAGGCGTATTTCGGCAGCACGTCGCGCAGCCGATCGGCAAGCTCCTGAATCAGCTTATCGCCGCCGGCATGGCCGACCGTGTCGTTGACGATCTTGAAACCGTTCACGTCGGCGAAGATAACCGCCAGTTCTTTGCTATCGGCGGCACGCTGGATCGCACGCGATGCCAAGCGTTCCGTGAAGTTCAACCGATTCGGCAGGCCGGTCATGCTGTCGGAGCGCGCCGCATGGCTCGCCGCTTCCTCGCTGTCGGCAAGTTTTATCGCCGCATTACGGGCACGACCCGCTGCCATCATGCCAAGGATGGCAAAAATAGCCAGCGCGATGCCGATCGGCAACGCGGCGCGCGTCAGCAGCGCATTGCCGGGCTGCAGCGGCGTCCAGTGAAGGTGCGCCAGATGCTCGCCGTCAAGGCTGGTAAGGGGGTGAAATAGCCTGCCCTCTTCGTGAGTCCTGGAAAGCGCCAGGTCATCGATCAAAAAGCCTTCGCCTATCGCCCCGACGCGTTCCGGCGTCAGGAAATAGCCCATGATATTGACCGGCAGATCGGCCACATTGAGGTTCTCAAGATCGTCCGGCGCCACCCGCACGGCCGCCAGCATGGCGATATTGTCGCCGAGATCGAACAGGCCGACCCGCGCCTCGACCGAGTTTGTCGGAACATCGGCAAGCAGCCCGATCATCTGATCGACGATGGCGCGGTCGAGTATCGACGGATCAGGCTCGTCCTCCATGCCGTTCTGCCAGGCAAATCGGACCGATTGATCCGGCTGCACGATGACTATGATATCGGCAGTGTCTGCATCGGTAGCGCCGGTTCCCATATTGGAATACACCCACTCGGCATTCTCCGCGCGGATGTTGTCGTAGGCTTCTTCCCACCAGGAATAGTCCTTGTTGACCGTGACAAGCGTTTCCTGCAGCGCGGCGACGCCGCCGGCGATCATGGTCCGGGAATTGGCCGCGGCCTGCTTGTTGTGTTCGTTGGCCATCCAGAACAGGGCGCCGAGCACCGTGACGATGGTGATGAGGATGGCGCCGACAAGCAGCGACGTTATGCGAGTTGTGAGGAAAGCCTTGGACATTTTGGTTACGCTCCGGACTTTATTCCGAGCGTTTTTATAAAATCGGAGTCGAAATGTTTGGTTAGGAAACACGGCGAAGATTTGGTTAACGGCCGGCCGGAAACCGGGTGAAATACCGCCATCGCCGGCCTTAGGCCGGCATCCGCCTATACCTGCCTGGGCGCCCACAATATGATGGCGGCGCCGGCCAGGCAGACCGACGCCCCGATCAGATCCCAGCCGTCCGGTCTTTGTCCCTCAACCAGCCAAAGCCAGCCAAGCGAGGCGGCGATATAGACGCCGCCATAGGCGGCAAAGGCGCGGCCGGCGAAGACGGCATCGATCCGGGTCAGAAAAAGCGCGAACAGGATCAGGCTGAGAGTGCCCGGGATCGCCCACAAGGGTGATTTGTCCAGCCTGAGCCAGGCCCAGAAGGCGAAACAGCCGGCGATTTCCGTGATCGCGGCGCCGACATAGAAGACCGCTGAGTTCATAAAACCTGACCTATCAATATATATGCGTTGGCAAAAGCACGCTGGCATCGCGCGTTCCAGGAGATGCCCCTCGCCGCGTCCGGCAGCGCGACGATAGCAGGGATTGGCGACAATTTTGACCGAAACAGGATAATTGGCTTGAACCGGCGATCCCAGCGGGTATACATGTTATTAATAATAATTCGCAATTGCAGGATTGGCAAAAATGTTTGCGCGCCGGTCATTTCTTTCAAGCGGCGCCGCTCTCGGCGGTCTGGGACTCGTGCAGCCGGCGGCGGCGGCGAGCGATGGACAGACATCGCATGAAACCGGCGGCGGCAACCGCCTTGTCGGCACGGTCGATCATGTCCGCAACGGCTTCGATCCCCATGATGTGTTGAGCGACTGGGATACCGGCGAGGTCTCCCGGCTCGCCGATGGCCGCCGGTTGCGGGAATATCATATCGACGCGACCGACATGGAGGTGGAGATCGCGCCGGGCATCCTGTTTCCGGCCTGGGTCTATAACGGCCGCATCCCCGGTCCGACACTGCGCGCCACCGAAGGCGACCTCATTCGCATCCGTTTCACCAATTCGGGTAGTCATCCTCACACCATGCACTTCCACGGCATCCATTCGGCAAGCATGGATGGCGTACCAGGCGCCGGCCAGGTCAATCCCGGCGAGGAATTCACTTACGAATTTGGCGCCGAACCGTTCGGCTGCCATCTTTATCATTGCCACTCGATGCCGTTGAAACGGCACATCCACAAAGGCCTTTATGGCGGCTTCATCGTCGATCCGGACCCGGCCAGGCACCCCGATAAAGAAGCGGTTGCGCGGTCCCGGTTGCTGGGCACGCCCGAGAATGACCGGTGGCAGGAGTTCGTGATGGTGATGAACGGCTTCGATACCAACTTCGACGACGAAAACGAATTTTATGCCGTCAACTCCATTGCGTTCGCCTATTTCGACAAGCCGATCGGCATCGAGCGGTCAAGGCCAGTGCGCGTCTATCTGATTAATGTGACGGAGTTCGACGCCATCAATTCGTTCCATCTGCACGCCAATTTCTTCGATTATTACGATCACGGCACAACCCTGACGCCGACGCTGAAAACCGTCGATACGATCATCCAGTGCCAGGCCCAGCGCGGCATTATCGAATTCAGCTACGCCGATCACGAGCCCGGCATTTACATGTTTCATGCCCACCAGACGGAATTCGCCGAACTCGGCTGGATGGCGAATTTTGAGGTGATCTGATGATGCTCAGCCGGGCAAGTCTGCTGTTGCCGGTCGCGTTGATCGCCGGCCTCGTTGCGGTATTTCTGACCGCCCAGCCCTTCGATTATCTGAGCAAGGGCGCGCCGCCGGGCGAGAGCCTGAGCGTCGAGCATGTCAGGCTCGACGCGGCCGGCATTCACGCCACCGTGCGCGCCGCCGGGTCGGAACCGATGGTTATCGCGCAAGTGCAGGTCGATGGCGCCTATCGGACCTTTAGCCAGGATCCGGCGGGGCCGATCGGATACCTGCAAACGGCCCGGCTCGACATCCCCTATCCCTGGGTTGCCGGAGAGGCTCACCATCTGGTGTTCCTGACCTCGACCGGCACGGGCTTTGCGCACTCCATCGAAGTCGCCGTGGCAACGCCCGGCACGAATATCGGCGATCTGTTCGGCCTGGCGCTGGTCGGCCTGTTCGTCGGCATTGTCCCGGTGCTGATCGGCTTTGCCTTTTATCCCGCCTTGATGAGTTTTGGCGGGTCCGGCCGCCAGTTTGCGCTTGCCCTGACCATCGGCCTGTTGGCGTTCCTGCTGATCGATACCCTGGGTGAGGGTCTGGAAATCGCCGAGAAGGCCGCCGATGGCCTCAAAGCCGACCTGGTCGTCTGGCTGAGCGCGCTGTTGACCGCCCTGGCGCTGCTGGCGATCGGCCGGCGTGGCGGCAAACCGCCGGAGGGCGTGGCGCTGGCCTATTTCATCGCCATTGGCATTGGCGTTCACAATCTGGGCGAAGGACTGGCGATCGGCGCCTCCTTCGCCGCTGGAGAAATTGCCCTGGCATCGTTCCTGGTGCTCGGCTTCGCCCTTCACAACGTCACCGAGGGCATCGCTATTTCCGCGCCGATCCGCCGCGAGGCGATGTCGCCGGCCACGCTGGCCTGGCTGGCGCTGATTGCCGGCGGGCCGGCGATTCCCGGCGCCATGACCGGCGGGCTCGCCATCTCGCCGTTGTGGACGGCGCTCGCCTTCGGCATCGGCGCCGGCGCCATCCTTCAGGTCATTATCGAAGTCGGCGGCGTGTTCCTGAGAAGCAAGCGCAACATGTCGGCGCCGTGGTATTCCACCGCCAGCCTTGCCGGCTTCACCGCCGGCATCGTCGTCATGTATGCCACCGCCTTCGTCGTTCGCAGCTAGAGCAGTTGTAACCGATACGGGGTCATTTGACGGGTAAAAAGTGCCCTAGGCCCGATCGGGCAGCAGTACCGCCGCGCCGGTCAGCCGGCCGTCCCTGAGCCGCGCCAGCGCCGTATTGGCATCGGAGAGTGGAAACGTCTCGACACGCACCTTTACGGGAACCGCCGGCGCCAGCGCAAGGAATTCAACCGCGTCGCGGCGGGTCAGATTGGCGACCGAGCGGACGCTGCGCTCGCCCCATAAAATGTCATAGGGAAAAGCAGGAATGTCGGTCATGTGGATGCCGCCGCAGACGACAATTCCGCCCTTGCGGATGGCGCGCAGGGCGGCCGGCACCAACGCGCCGACCGGCGCAAAGATGATCGCGGCGTCAAGTTCGAGCGGAGCGGGCTCATCGGAACCTCCGGCCCAGACAGCACCGAGGCCGAGCGCAAAGTCTTGCGCGGCGATATCGCCCGGCCGGGTGAAGGCATAGACCTTGCGCGCCTGGTGGCGGGCGACCTGCGCGACGATATGGGCGGCGGCGCCGAAGCCGTAAATGCCCAGATGCGTGCCTTCGCCGGCCATCTTCAGTGCCCGGTGGCCGATCAAGCCGGCGCAAAGAAGCGGTGCGGCCTCGGCATCGGAATAATCGGCAGGCAGCGAAAAACAAAATCGGGCATCGGCAAGCGCATAATCGGCATAGCCACCATCGATCTGATAGCCGGTGAAGCCCGGCGCATCGCATAGATTTTCCCGGTCTGTGCGGCAGTAGTCGCAGCGCCCGCAGGTATGGCCGAGCCAGGGGATGCCGACCCGTTCACCGGCGGCAAAGCGATCCACGCCAGCACCGACGGCATGAACATGCCCGACGATCTCGTGGCCAGGTATGATCGGCAGTTTCGCCTCACTCAGATCACCATCGACGATATGGAGGTCGGTGCGACAGACGCCGCAGGCCGCGACTTTCACCAAAACCTCGCCCGGACCAGGCGCCGGCGTGTCGCGTGTCACCGGTTTCAGCGGTGTACCGGCCGCCTCAAGGACCATTGCGTGCATGGATCGCTGCCGCCTCGTGGCTTTTATGGGCTTTGCCAGGCCAGGACGCCGACAAGCGCCGGCCGGCGCGGTTCAATGTGCCGAGCAGACTTTCAAAATGCGACAGGCCGCCGGGCTTCCGATTTGCCGAAAGAGCGTCGCTCAACGCTCAGTGTGACATCAAGACCGGGGCATTCATATGGTCGAGCATGCGCCGCGTCGCGCAGCCAAGGCAGCAGCGGCACTGCAACGGGTCCAGCGTGATGGGCGCGGCCAGCCTGAAGAGGGAGGTGGCCGCCGCGCCCGTTCCGGCCTGTCAGGCGGCCGATTTGATCTTGATTTTCTTCGTCTTCGCCTTGACTTCCGCCGGTTTCGGCAAGGTGATTTTCAGGACGCCCTTGTCGAATTTTGCCTCGACCTTCGAAGCATCGACCTCATATGGCAGCATCAGCGAACGCGTGAAGGCGCCATAGGAGCGCTCGACCATGTGATAATCGGTTTCCTTCTTTTCCTTTTCCTCTTTCTTCTCGCCCTTCACCGTCAGGACATTGTCGACCACCGAAACGTCGATATCCTTTTCCGTCATGCCCGGCAGTTCGGCATCGATTTCGATCGCCTTGTCGGTTTCAACAACATCCATAAGCGGCGCGAAACGGGCACCGCCATTGGGGATGCCAAATCCGGCCCATGGCACGCCACGGCGAAAGTCGTCGAAGACGCGGTTGATCTCGTGATGCAGCGCAAGGAACGGGGGATCCCCGCTCTCATCCTTGTGCCACAGCGAGGGCAACAATGATCTCGCTTTCATGACACTCTCCTCTTTGAGGGACGGCTATTCGGCACTGATTTGCCTGAATTCCCCGTCTCTTCGAAGTCCTCTCGAAGCAATTTTATTTGCTTGGAATTTTACCCGCGATCGAGCCCGCGCTCATTGACCGAGATCAAGAATTGATCCCTTGCCGGGCCGATACCGAGTTGGCGATCCGATGGCGAAGACAAGGATTTGATCGTGGTCAAGTCCGACTGTCGCCAACCGGTGTATCTGGAGCCGGTATCGAGTGACCGAAGGAGAAAACGATGAAGCCGGTGCGAACCTGGATTGTGATCGCCGACGGCGCGCGGGCGCGGATCGTCAAGAATGCCGGACCGGGGCGCGGCGTTGAGGCGGATGCTAATCTGGTGTTCCGCAGCGAACACCGCAAGTTACAGGAAATCATGGCCGACAAACCGGGTCGGGCGTTCGATTCCGTCGGCAAGGGCCGCCATGCAATGGCTTTTGGCGCCGATGCGGTGCGCGAAGACGAACGGCGCTTTCTGCAAAGTCTCGCCGCGCGTCTGGAAAAGGAAGCCATCGCCGATTCCTATGACCGGCTTATCCTGATAGCGCCACCGCGGGCGCTGGGCGATCTCAGGGCGATCTTGTCGAAACCGGTGAAAAACCGCGTTCACGACGAGATTGCCAAGGACCTGACGCAACTGCCGAATGACCGGCTGGCCGATTATCTTTCCGACACGATCATTCTTTGATTTGAGGAACCGGTTTTAGCCTCACAAGGCCCAACGGCCGGCCTCGAGCAGTTTCGACCAATACGGGACAGCGGGAATTTCCGGTCTGGACCTGCAAATCAACGCAGGCCACAGGCCTGTGGCCTGGATCCAATCTCATCAATGATATGGAATAGGCCGGCATGGCCGCCTGTGCTATGGGAGGCTATCGTTACGGACGCTGCCCGTGTCATATCCGGCAAATGGTCCAGCTATCGGGAGAAAATTGCCATGAGCGTCGCCAGTACCCTCGATCCGGGCGATCCGGGCCGCGAATTCGTCGATTTCTGGAACGAAATCCTGGCGCCGAAATTCATCCGCTTCAAACATGTCCTGGTCGACGGGCTGACCCATCACAGCGCGGCGATCTTGCCCTCGCTGCCGGTTAGGCAAGGCGACAGGGTGCTCGATGTCGGCTGCGGCTTCGGCGACACGGCAATCCAGTTTGCCAGGCGCGTCGGACTGCAGGGCAGCGTTCTCGGCATCGATTGCTGCACTGCGTTTCTCGACATTGCCCGCCAGGATGCCGCCGCGGCCGATTTCTCCAATGTGTCCTTCATCGAAGGCGATGTGCAGAGCCATGCCTTCGCGCCGGAATATGATTTCGTATTTTCGCGTTTTGGCACGATGTTTTTCGAGAACCCGGTCTGGGGCTTGAAGAACATGCGTGCGGCGACGAAACCCGGCGGCGTCATGACCATGATCGTCTGGCGCACCGCCGATGACAATCCGTGGCTGGCCATGGCCAAACAGGTCGTTCTGAATTTCCTGCCGCCGTCGGGAGACGATGCGCGGACCTGCGGGCCCGGGCCGTTCTCCATGGCGGGCCAGGAGACGGTGAGCGGCATGCTCAAGAGCGCCGGCTATGTCGATGCGGAGTTCAAGCGCGTCGATGCGCCGGTGCTGGTCGGCAGGACGGTAAAGGATTCCATCGATTTCCAGCTCGCCCTGGGCCCCGCCGGCGAGGTCTTTCGCGAGGCCGGCGATCTGGGCGAACAGCGCCGCGAGGAGATCGAGGCGGCGCTCAGCGACGCGATCTCGCCCTACCTCACGGATGAGGGCATCGTCATGGATTCCAGTTCTTGGGTCATCACCGCCCGCAATCCGGCATAGGCCCGGATGGATCGGCATATAGCCGGCACCGCCTGTTCGAACGAGACCTGGATATATCGCCGCAGACCGGCAATTCGCCGCACTGCCGTCTTCAGTTTGTCCCGAAACGGACATATTGTATTGTAATACTAGAATGTATGTTTACGGTTTCTTAATATAGATTATTTGTCAATAAAATCAAGTAAATCAGTAAGATTTTTATCTATTTTCCAATATTATCTTTCTCCTGACACGCTACGATTCCATTCGAATAAGACAAGGAACTGCAATCATGCGTCACGATGCGAGCGGGCGGCATTGCCGTTCCGGCGGATTGTGGGTGAGGATAATGGCCGCGTTCCTGATTGTCGCGACGCCCTCGTCCGGCGCGATGGCGGAACGCGCCGCTGCCGGCACGCACCTGACGCGCTATTCGGGCGGTTCGGCGCCGGCCGGCTTTGCCGGGCTATGCGCACGGTATGCCTGGGCCTGCAGCAATAGCGGCAAGGGTAATGTCAAGGCCGGGAAAACGATGCTTTCGCTGGCGCGCTCGGTCAATGCGCGGCTCAACCGCAGCATTGCGCCACGGACCGACCAGCAAGCCTATGGCCGCAGCGAATACTGGACCTTGCCGGAGCGCGGCGTCGGCGATTGCGAGGATTACGCGCTGGCCAAGCAGAAAGCGCTGATCGAACAAGGCATAGCGCCGAACCGGCTTTACCTCGCCATGGTCGTCGGCTCGCCGCAAGACCCGCATACGGTCCTGGTGATGCGAACGGGTAGCGGCGACTTTGTCCTCGATAATCTGAGCGTGCGCGTCAAACCCTGGCAGGCGACGCGATACACTTTCCTGAAGATGCAAAGCAGCCGGGACCGCCGGCGCTGGGACGTCGTTCTGCTTGGCCCGCGGGCGCTGCGGCGCTGAGGAGCAACCGCTACTGCGAATGAAAACTGGCAACGACGAGGTGCGGTAGGCCGGACACAAATATGGACGGCAATTCGCCGTCCATTCGTTTCGTCTAACGGCGTGTTATTTACTAGTTATTCGAGCCTCCGCCGCCTTTCATCTCGTCATCATCGGCGGGGTCGCCACCGCCGCCATTCTTTCCCGGATTATCGGAATCATTGCTGTCGGTGTTGTTGCCGTGGCCCTTGTTGTCCCTGGACTCAGTTTCTGGGTCAGGCTCCGGATCTGGCTCTGGGTCAGGCTCCGGTTCAGGATCAGGCTCCGGATCTGGCTCTGGATCAGGCTCTGGATCAGGCTCCGGACCTGGCCCAGATTCCGAACCGGGGCCTGGATCGCCGGCAGGCGCCGGGTCACTGGACGAGGGTTGGCGGTCGCCGCGGTCGGATGCCGGATCCGATGAGATGGCGACAATCGCCGCGGTTGGCAGCGAGGCGCAAAGATCGACATTGCGCGGCGTAATGACGAGCTTGCCGTCGCGGTCGTAGCATTCGCGGGCCAGTTCCCGCCGCGGCGTAATATCAAATCCGAGCACCGCCGCCGCCGGCAGATCGGCGCACAGGCCGACGTTTCTCGGCGTCAGGACCAACTGCCCGAACTCGTTGAAGCATTTCTTGGCGATCTGCCGGCCCGGCTTCAGGGATTCATTGTATTCCCTGGTCGCTTCGCCGGCCAGCGCGGTACCGACCATGGCAAGGCTCGAAAAGGCCGCTATCAACCGGGCGCCCGCCCGTATTCTTCCAACAGGCAACATTTTTACCACTCCCCTCGGGGAATATACGCGTACATGATGTTGCAGTTTAGCAGCCCTTGCCCGCCCCGTTAAGAAAAAGTTAACCATACGATACTCGTGAGTATGCCAAGGAGCGCTCCATTGGTAACAAATCAGGTCGAACGGCGGCTGGCGGCGATCCTTGCCGCCGACATTGTCGGATCCAGCCGCCTGATGAGCGCAGATGAAGAAGGCACCCTGGTTGCCTTGCGGCAAATCTGGGCCGATTTGTTCGGTCCCGCTGTCGAACGGCACCGGGGCCGCATCGTCAAAATGCTGGGCGACGGCGCGCTGGTGGAATTTGCCAGTGCGGTCAATGCCGTTGACTGTGCCGTTGCCATTCAAAACGCCATGGCCGAGCGCAACGCCGCGGCGGCTGGCCAGCCGCCGATCGAGTTTCGCATCGGTATCAATCTGGGCGACATTATCACCGAGGGTGACGACATCTTCGGCGACGGCGTCAATATCGCATCGCGGCTTGAGGGCGAGGCGCCGCCCGGCGGAATTCTGATCTCGGATATTGTCCATGCGCAGGTCGCGGGCAAAATCGGCGTCACCTTCATCGACGCCGGTGAGGTGAAACTGCGGGGGTTCGATACACCGCTTCGGGTATGGCGCTGGGGCGGCAAAGCCGGCGCCGCTCTTTCGGCGGCGATCCCGGCAAAACGGATTTCGGTGAAGCAGATGGCGGCGGCCGTTGCCTTTTTTGTGGCTGTCGCGCTGGGCGTGGCGGCATTCTGGCTGCAAAATCGCGCGCCGGCGCCAGATCAACAAGAAACGGCTTTCCCTGAAATCGCCCGCCCGACCCGCCACTTTCGCGCCACCCGCCTGGCCGATCTGACATCGCTGGACGCGATTACGATTTACGATCGAATTCGCGATGGAATGTCGCAAGCCTACAAACCGTCGGGTGTCGAAATCGCGGACCGCTACACATCCTGGACAAGGTACAATTCAGCACCATACCGGTCGGCCACGCACGGCAACCGGTATGTCAACAATTACGCCAATTCGATCGCCAAGGATTATGCAAATCTGAGCAAGGTCGAAAGCCTGCCGCAAGGGTCGATCCTGGCCAAGGACAGTTTCGAAGTGACCCAGGACGGCGATGTTTTATCTGGACCTTTGGCGGTAATGGAGAAAATGCAGCCGGGCTTCAATCCGCAAAGCCGCGACTGGCGTTACACAATGGTTCTGCCGGACGGCATGGTGTTCGGAATTACCAAGGGCGAGGGATCGGACCGGGTCGAGTTCTGTATCGAATGTCATGTCGCCGCGGGCGTTGACAGGGATCATCTTTTTTATGTTCCGGAGCGCTACCGCGTCAAATTCCTGAATCCGGATTAAACCCCGTCTTTGCCTTGCTCGCCGCCCGAGGCGTCAGGCTATGACTGACCGGTCGCCAGCGTGAAAATCTCCTGCTTCGATTGCACGCCGCGCAATTCATGCACGCCAAGCGATTCAAGCCCGCCTCCAGTACAAGCGGCGAAAGCGGACGATGCCAGTACCGGCCTGCCAAGTGCCTTGCACAGGTCTTCGATGCGCGCCGCCTCATTGACCGCCGGTCCGATGACGGTGAAATCCAGGCGCAACTCTGTTCCGATATTGCCGTAGGTAATATTGCCGCGATGCAGCCCGGTGCCGAATTCCAGGGGTGGTTCGCCCCGCTGCCGCCGCTCGGCGTTGACTTCCTCGATCTGCGCGTAGGCCTGCCGAACCGCCGATACCGCGTTTGTGCAGGCGTCAGGATCAGGATCGGCAGGGTCATCGATCGGAAAGATGGCGAGAACCGCATCGCCTATGAATTTCAGCACCTCGCCACCATTTTCCAGAACAGCCCCGGCAACGCAATCGAAGTACTGATTAAGGGCGGCAAGATAATCCTGGCGCGGCAGGGTGTCGGCCATCTTGGTGGAACCACGCAGATCGGAGAACCAGATCACGGCGTGCATGTCCTCGCCGTCACCGCGTTTGACGAGGCCGTTCATGACGCGCTCGCCAGCGTCGCGGCCCAGATAGGTCTTAAGCAGGGTCAGCGACGACAGGCGCAGCGCATGGGCTTCCACCAGGCGGCCAAGGTTTGGCAAAATCTCGTAAACATGACCCAGATGGCTGGTCGAGAACCCGCCGGGCTGGTCGGAAACGAGTGTGAGGACGTTGATCTGTCCATCGGAGAACCGCAAAGGCACCGCGACATAGTCCGTGGCGCCTTCGGCAACGAGGTCTTTCAGAATCGGAAAATCCAACTCGGGATTGGCCCCTTCCAGCCGCCGGCGCACACCGCCCTCGCCATTGATGATCGGCGCGAACGGGCTGTTGCGATATTGCAGGGACTGAACGCCGGCATGGGTTGCCTGAAACTCCTCGATCCCCTCGACATCGCGTTGCCACCTGAAAAACAGCCCGTATAGCTGCGGGTTGAGTGTCCGGATGAACAGCCGCAACCGCCACAATGGCAGTCCGGCCGAAGTCATCGCCTTGGCGGCATCGTCGAGCAGGTCGGCGATGGTTGCCGGCTTCCAGGCGTCGCGAACCAGCCAGTCGACAAAGGGATTGTCTTCCACCGGCCCATCATCGCGCGGCTGTCCGTCGAGCACCTCGTCGTCGCAAAGCCACGTATCGATCGCCTTCCAGTCGAAGGCGATGTAACCCTTGACGATCAAGGCTTCGTCAAACGCGTCCTCATAACTCCAGGCCGCATTCACCGCCGTCTTGTCGCCGGCCTCGATCGTCCAGTACGACGCATTTCCCTTGAACGGGCAATTGGTGAGATGGTCCGTGCGCGTTAACAGGTCGGTGCGGACATCGTCGGGATGAAAATAATAGGTCCGCGGCAAACGTGTCTCGCGCATGACCAGGGCGCGGGCGCTGTCGGCGACGGTCTGGCCATTGAAAACAGCGCGAATCCGGTTTTGGCTGGGGAAAATGCTAACCCGGTAGCCCTCGCGAGCGTCCTGTACTCTCATCAATTGCATAGCGCCGGCCTGTCCTTCTGAATTCTTGCGGTTCAGCCGCGAACACGATTGTTATCGGCGCGCCAGATATCGCGAAAGAACCCGTATGTCGCGAATTCTAATATGGACCCGAATCGCGGGATTGAAATCCCTGTCTTCGAAAATGATGGATTCAAGCGCGGCTTGGGCGATGTTTATCGGCTTTCGTCGCCAAGATCGGGTCTGTTACGATCCGCTATCCAACAAGTACGACATTTGCCCACGAGAGGGTTTTGCCGAGTGGTCGTGGATACCGAGAAATTTACGAGGGCTTTGCCGGTCCGCACGGACTTTCGCACGGTGCTCGACGACACTTCGTACCGACCGGTGCCGGCCAATTGGCTGATCGCGGTGAGTGACGTCGTCGGGTCGCGCAAAGCGATCGCCGAGGGACGTTACAAAGCCGTCAACATGGCAGGCGTTGCGATGATCAGCGCCGTGATAAATGCCCTTGAGACACAGGAACTGCCGTTCGTTTTCGGGGGCGACGGGGCGGCGGTTGTCTGCGCGCCCTCCGATCGCCCGGTTGTCGCCAACGTCATGTCGAAAGCCGTTGCATGGGTCCTGGACGAGCTTGGACTGGTATTGCGCGCGGCGCTGGTGCCGGTTTCGGCCGTACGCCAGGACGGTTTCGACGTACAGGTCCAGGCAATGCGGGTTTCCGACGCGGTCAACAATTACGCCTTCCGCGGCGGCGGCATATCCCATGCCGAGGCACTGATGAAATCGGGAAAATACGCGATCGAGGCGGCGCCGGCGGGAAGCAGGCCCGATCTGACCGGCCTGTCCTGCCGATGGACGCCGATACGCACTGAGGGCAAGAGCATCGTTTCGATCATCATGGAGGCGGGTGAAAACGGTGCCGAAACCTTCCCGCAAATAGCCTTTGCGCTTCTGGAACTGGCCGGCATGGGGGAACATCGCTCCGGTTCGCCAATGCCGGCGGACGGGCCGGGCACCGCCTGGCCGCCGGCGGGACTGGACATGGAAGCGCGCGCGGCCCGGCAAAATACCCCACTTGGCGCCTATAAGGCCCGGCTTTACCTGACGACGTTCATTGCCTGGGTTCTGTTCAAGACCGGGATGGCGATTGCCGGGTTCGATCCCAAACGCTACCGGAGATTCACCTCTCTCAATACGGATTACCGGAAATTCCAGGACGGGCTGCGCCTGACCGTATCGCTGAGCGATAGCGAATTGAAAAAGCTCACCGATTTTCTGGAACGCGAGCGACGGGCAAAACACCTCAGATACGGGCTTTGCGTTCAAGATAGCGCCGTCCTGACCTGCTATGTGCCCTCCGTCACGTCGGATGCGCATTTTCATTTTCTTGACGGCGCGGGCGGCGGCTATGCCCAGGCGGCGACGAACATGAAGGCCTGATTGTCCGTGCCGCAACATTTTAAAAGTGTCGTGTGAAACGCAAAATTGCGCATGCAATCTAGCGGGTTGCTCAAATTCAGGCACCTTATATGGTTGCCGGCAATGGCCGAGGGTCAGGTTCCACGGCCGGTTTGGGGGAACAGCGTTTTGAGACAAGGCGAAGTGCTTCGGGTTCGCGATCTGCGGGTCGCTTTTGACGTCAACGGCGCGCCCGTCGAAGTTGTCAAGGGAATCAGCTTTCGCGTTCGCGCCGGCGCGGTTACCGCCGTGGTTGGCGAATCCGGTTCCGGCAAGACGGTAACCGCGCAGGCGATCATGGGCATTCTGGCGCAGAACGGGACCATCACCGGCGGCTCCATCGAGTTCCTGCCAAGGGATGGTGAACCCGTCGATATCGTCCAGCTATCGCCAGCCGGACCGCGGATGCGGTCCTTGCGTGGCTCTGCCATGTCGATGATTTTCCAGGAACCCATGTCATCGCTGTCGCCGGTTCATACGATCGGCAGCCAGGTGGAGGAAAACCTGCATATCCACGCGCGCGGATCGAGCATGTCGCGGGCGCAGTTGCGCACCGCCACCGAGGAAAATCTCGAGCTTGTCGGCTTTCCCGATCCGCACCGCGCCTATGATCTTTATCCGTTCGAACTGTCCGGCGGCCTTCGCCAGCGGGCGATGATCGCCATGGCGCTGATTTGCCGGCCGGCGCTATTGATCGCCGATGAGCCGACCACGGCGCTGGACGTGACCGTTCAGGCACAGATCCTGAAACTGCTCAAGGATCTGCAAGCCAAGCTCGACATGGCGATTCTTCTGATCACGCATGACCTGGGCGTTGTCGCCAACATGGCCGACGAAGTGGTCGTAATCTTCCACGGCGAAGTGATGGAAGCGGGACCGGTGGATGCCATATTCAGGAATCCGGGCCACGTTTATTTGCGCGCGCTTCTCGATGCGGCGCCGCATTTCGATATGGCTCCCAACAAGCGGCTGATCTCCCTGCGCGATGCAAAACGGCCAGCCGCCATGACGCGCCTGAAGGCAAAACCGGCCCAGCCGGCGGAGCGGCCGCTGCTCAGGGTCACGCGGCTGCGCAAGACATTCTACGCACGCGGCAGCGGGCTGTTTGGCGCAAACGCACGCGCGGTTCGCGCGGTCGACGATGTGACGTTCGAGATTCAACGCGGCGAATGCTTCGGGCTTGTTGGCGAAAGCGGTTGCGGCAAAACCACCGTCAGCAAGATTCTGACCCGCGCGCTTACTCCCGATTCGGGATCGATCCTGTTCGATGACGGCGAAAAGACGTTCGACGTGCTTGGTCTGGGCGAGCGCGCATTGAAAGCCTTTCGCCCGCACCTGCAGATGGTGTTTCAGGACCCGGTAAGTTCCCTGTCGCCGCGAATGACGATTTCCGACATCTTGCGCGAGCCCATGCGGATTCATCGCCAGGAAAGCCGCGGCGAACAGGTCGAGCATGTCAAGGATCTTCTGGCGGCTGTCGGGCTCGGCACAAATGTGCTCAATCGCTATCCGCACAGTTTTTCAGGCGGCCAGCGTCAGCGCATCGGCATCGCCCGCGCCTTGGCCATGGGTCCCGATCTTCTCATCCTCGACGAGCCGGTCTCCGCGCTCGATGTGTCCGCCCAGGCGCAGGTTCTCAATTTGCTCAAGGATCTCCAGGCCGATCTGGGCCTCACCTATCTGTTCATCGCGCACAATCTTGCCGTGGTGAAATACATGGCCGAGCGGGTTGCCGTGATGGCGGCGGGGCGGATTGTCGAAACGGGGCCCTGCCGGGCGATATTCGAGGCACCGGCGCATCCCTATACCCGCGCGCTGCTGAAGGCCGTTCCCTTCGCCGATCTTGACCGGCCCCTGATATTGGACGGTCTGGTGCTCAAGGGATCGTCCAATCCCGATAATTGGCCGGGCGCGTTTCGCGGCGACACGGAGGCATTGGAAGCAATCGACCTGGGCAACGGACACCATGTGCTTGCTCGACCGAGCGTTGACCCCAAGGAGTTGCACGCGTGAGAATTTTGACGGTTCTGGCTTTATTGTTGCCAGGTCTGACCCTTACCCCCGCCATGGCGGGAGAGCCGCCTCTGCTGGCTGATCTGGTCGCCAGCGGCAAACTGCCGCCGGAGGCGGAACGTCTGCCCTCATGGCAGGTTGGGCTGTCGGACATCGTGAAACGGGCGCTGGTGAAAAACGTTTCGGCGGTAAACGCCATCTTGTTTCAGTCACCAGCATGAAGGTTGCCAGGCGCTGGGGAAAGGTGTCGCCGAGAAGCCCGTGGTGTGGACTATCGAGAAGCCGTTTAATCCGCCCCTTACAATGATCTGACCAGAACCGCCCTCCGTATTTCGGCTGCGGCGCGCTTCTTTGAGCCAGTGATTGCGTTGCGGTCGAAAATTGACCACTCTACTGCTATCGACGCCTCATCTGGCGGACATCAGTCTGGTGAATGTCATGAAACCTTTTGTTCTGGCAGCGGCTTTTGGCGTCGTATTTGCGTTAATTTTCACCAAATTTGCCGTCCAGGCGCAAGAACAGCCGACAGAGCACTTCCGTATCGAAAAGCCGGGTATACTCTCGCCGCCGGTCGCCCAGTCGATTTATGAGAATGCGTTTGATGATATGGCCATGGGCTATGCCCTTTCGGCCTACCCGCCGGCGCGCGACTACGGAAACTGGCGACGGTATAACGCGTTTCCATATCTTTCAGCGACGCACGGAAATCGCTACGTCAACAACTTCGCCAATGACATTGCTGCCAACTATGGCATTTTGAGCCCTGATGAAAAAATGGCTCCCGGCGCCGTCCTTGCAAAAGACAGTTTCACGGTAACTCAGCGCCGCCAGATATTCGCCGCGGCGCTGTTTATCATGGAGAAACTGGCCGAAGGCCAAAGCCCGCAGACTGCCGACTGGCGGTACGTCATGGTGTTGCCGGACGGTAGCGTATTCGGCGACACGCTTGGCGAGACAGCCGATAAGATGACCTTCTGTCACGAATGCCACGAAACGGCCGCAGATAACGACTACCTGTTTTACATTCCCGACAAATATCGGTGAGCGCAGCCATTTTTGTCACATCTCCGCTGACCCGCCATCATCGACAAAAAAGGGCAGGTCACGCGCCTGCTATTATCCTTCAATTGGCCTAAGTCGCCGTTCCGCGTGATCTATGGACAAAGATGCTGGCGACAATCGTTGGCCTCAAGGCAAAGGCTCAGTCGCCATGTCCACAGATTGCCGTTCTGTCCTCGCCGATGAACGCCGAGCCGTGATTTGTCACGCCATCGCTCGGTCAAAACGCAGACCCTTCCAAGCATCTGGGACGAGAAACGCCCCAGGCATTTGACTGCGCCGCATACCTTCGAGCCGACGATTGAATTGCGATCCAAAATCGACAACTATACCGCTATCGGCATTTCATCTGGGGATGTCGGTTTAAAGGAGTTTCGCGCGTGAGAGTTCTGACAGTGCTGACTTTGTTATCGGCTCTGACCCTGTGCCCGGCTCTGGCGGGAGAGCCGCCTTTGCTGGCTGATCTGGTCGCCAGTGGCAAACTGCCCCCGGAGGCGGAACGTCTGCCCGAAATGCCGCGAACGACACTCGTCGATGAACGCACCAAACGCACCATCGGCAAGCGTGGCGGCACCATCAAAATGCTGATGGGCCGCCAAAAAGACATCCGGATGATCACCGTTTACGGCTATGCGCGCCTGGTTGGTTATGATCGCGCCCTGCGCCTGCAAGCCGATATTCTGCTGCGCTACGAAAACGAGGGAAACCGGGTTTTTACGCTGCATTTGCGGCCAGGTCATAAATGGTCCGACGGCTCGGCCTTTACCGCGGAAGACTTTCGCTATCAGTGGCAAGACGTCCTGACCCATCCTGAAATGGACCGTGGCGGGCTCAATCCGGCCCTTTATGCTGCCGGTGAACCGCCGCTATTCGAGGTTATCGATCCCCTGACCGTGCGCTATACATGGGCGAGGCCAAACCCGCTGTTCCTGCCTGCCCTGGCCGGCGCGCGCCCGCTCGATATCTATTCCGCGTCAGCCTATCTGAAGCAGTTCCATGGCGACTATGCCGATGCCGGATTTTTGGCGCAGATGGTCGAAAAGGAACAGGTCAGGGACTGGAAATCGCTGCAGATCCGCAAGGGCCGAAGCTATCGTCCCGAGAACCCCGATCTGCCGACATTGCAACCTTGGCGCAACACCACAAAACCGCCATCGAGCCGGTTCGTATTCGAGCGCAATCCGTTCTATCACAAGGTTGACCAGAGCGGCGCGCAACTGCCCTATGTCGATCGGCTGATCGTCAGTATCGCCGAAAGCTCGATCATCGCGGCGAAATCGGGATCGGGTGAATCCGATCTGCAGCAGCGGTACCTGCGTTTTGACGATTATACATTCCTCAAGGCAGGCGAAAAACGCAATGATTATTCCGTCAAACTCTGGACCGTCGGCAAAGGCTCGGCGATTACGTTCTACCCGAACCTGAATACGGCGGATCCGGTCTGGCGCGCCGTGTTGCGCGACGTGCGCTTTCGCCGCGCGCTGTCCCTGTGCATCGACCGCCATCAGGTCAACCAGGTGCTGTTTCTCGGGCTGGCCAAGGAAAGCGCCAATACGGTGCTGCCGGGCAGCCCGCTCTACCGCGACGAACTGGGCAGCGCCTATGCCAAATACGACCCGGTCCGCGCCAATGCGCTGCTCGACGAGATGGGCCTGAAACGCGCCCGCCCGGGCGGCGTCCGCCTGTTGCCCGACGGCCGGCCGATGGAGCTGATCGTGGAAAGCACCGGCGAAAGCTCGATGGAAGCCGACGTGATGGAACTGGTGCGCGACAACTGGGCCGATCTTGGTATCAAGATGTTCACGCGCACCAGCCAGCGCGACATATTTCGCAGCCGTGTCGCGGCGGGATCGACGATCATGTCGGTTTGGGCCGGCGTCGACAACGGCGCGCCGACAGCCGACCACAGCCCGGCCGATTTCGTGCCCACCGATCCCTATCAGCTGCAATGGCCTTCCTGGGGAACCTATACAAGCACGCGGGGCAAAGCCGGAGAGCCTGTCGATGATCCCGCCGCCGTCCGGCTGGTGACGCTTTACGGGAACTGGCTCGTCGCCGGGGACGAGCCGGAGAAACGCGCCATCTGGGACGAAATCCTCGATATCAACGCCGACCAGGTTTTCGCCATCGGCGTCGTGACCGCGACGCTGGTGCCGGTTGTCGTTTCCAACCGGCTCAAGAATGTGCCTGAATCGGGGATTTCCAGCTTTGACCCGTATGCCTATTTCGGGGTCTATGAAATGGATGCGTTCTGGCTGACCGATGCCGGCGAGGAGAGCTAGAACGCTCTAGAGCCGCAGGTCGGAACTTTCCCTGGGCAGCATGTGCATCAGGTCGTACAGAACATGGGGCGTTTTGCCGAACGAGCGGATTTCCTCTGCTCCAAGCCTCTTGAATGCATCATGTGACACGGCCAGGATTATCGCGTCATAGGCGCCGATTTCCGGAGTTGAAACCGGATCGATCGCGTATTCGCGTTGTGCCTCGTCTACATCCACCCAGGGGTCGTAGACATCGACGCGCGCATTGAAGTCGTCCAATTCGGCGATAACATCGGCAACGCGCGTATTGCGCAGGTCCGGACAATTCTCCTTGAAGGTCAGGCCCATCACCAGAATCCGGGCGCTTTCGACCTGGATCCGTTTCTTGATCATGGCCTTGACGAGTTGCGCGGCGACATAGGCGCCCATGCCGTCATTGATGCGGCGGCCAGACAGGATGACTTCCGGATTATAGCCCACCGACTGCGCCTTGTGAGTCAGGTAATAGGGGTCGATGCCGACGCAATGGCCACCGACCAGGCCGGGCCTGAACGGCAGGAAGTTCCACTTCGTTGCCGCCGCGTCGAGCACATCCCTTGTGTCGATATCGAGCTTGTTGAAAATGATGGCCAATTCATTGACCAGCGCGATGTTCAGATCCCGCTGGATGTTCTCGATCACCTTGGCCGCTTCGGCGACACGGATTGACGCCGCCTTGAAGGTGCCGGCCGGGATGATCGAGCTGTATAGCTTGTCGACAAAATCGGCGACTTCGGGCGTCGAGCCCGAGGTGACTTTCCTGATCGTGGTGAGGCGGTGCTCCTTGTCGCCGGGATTGATGCGCTCGGGGCTGTAGCCGGCAAAGAAGTCTTGATTGAATTTGAACCCGGACGCCTTTTCTATTGCGGGAATGCAATCCTCCTCGGTCGCCCCGGGATAGACGGTGGACTCGAAAATGACCACATCGCCGCGGCCGATTACCTCGCCGACGATCGCGCTGGCGCGCAGGAGTTGCGTCAAATCGGGGCGTTTCTGGCCATCGACGGGCGTTGGAACGCAAACGATGAGGACATTGCACGCGGCCAGGTCCGCGATCGCGGCGGTGAAGGCGAGATGCCCGGCCGCCGCCAGGTCTTGCGGCTCGACTTCCAAAGTGCGCCCGCTGCCCGATTGCAGGCCGCGGATCCGGCTTTCATCGATATCGAACCCGACTGTCCGATACTGTTTGCCAAATTCGACGGCGAGCGGAAGCCCGACATAGCCGAGGCCGATAATCCCGATTTTCGTGTCCTTGGCGGAAACTTCCATCAATCGGTTGCCATTCGAATCTTGAACTCGGTGCGGCCAAAAAAGCGAAAGTCCGGGACAAAATTCACTTTCTTGAAATGGCGCACATCATCCCTGGTCACCGGTCCAACGAACATCAGCCGGTGCGATGTGCTGTAACGGGCCAGCTTCGTTCCAAAGACCTTTTGCAGCACGTAAAATGTCAAAAAATGATCGTCGACCACCGCGTTGATCGGCGTTTCCGATTGCCGGACAACCAGAATGAGATCGAGATCGAAAAGATTGTCGCCGGTCACCGGAGAGGTTCGCTGCGGGCCATCGGAAAAAACAAAATCATAAGGCCGCTCCGGAATCGTTTCATATCGAACGCCCCGGAAGATCTTGTAGACCCCGTCGGTTTTCGGGCTATGGACGATGTCGACCATGTGAGCGACGTCGGCGGGAAGGCACTGTTTCGCCTTGCGGGTCCACCCGGCGTCCTCTTCCATGGATGTGATCCGGGCAAGCGCCGCGCCCTCGGCGGCATTGGCCAGCGCCGCATGGGCAAGAACAACGGCGGAGAAGCCGGTGCCGAATTCCAGGATTTCCACAGGCTTTTTCGCCCTCACCTCGTCATACAGCGTCAGGTAGTCCGACATCGATGCGCCGGTGACATCGGACTTGGTGCTGTATTCGCGGATCGCTTCGGCCACTTGCGGTATGCGCTCCAGCGCCGCTTCGGCCCGGCGGTTGCGGGCGGCAACCTGCCGGTCGACGATGAGCGCGCGCAACCGCGTGATTGGCCCGAGGCCACGCGTATCCAGGGGAGGTAGGGGCATTCGAACTCGCTTTTTGGCTTGCGGACCGGAGGGCGGAGAAGATCGTGGTAGCTGCAATGGTAATGCGAATTCACGACCCGTTCAACGCGATCGCCGGCCGTTCAGGCGGCCGTTCAGGCGGGCGGTCGGGCCGGCCTGGAGAAACGGCGCGGGAACGCGCCACCGGCCATTTGCTGCATCATGGCATTGCGCTGCCGATCAAAGGCCGCATAACATCGAATGATAGGAGTGAGGCACACCATTATCGCAAAGCCAATTTGTCCGTAATCGCTGGAAGATTTTAGCCCTATGCTCACATACATCGTCCGCCGCATTTTCTTGATGGTCCCGACATTGGCGATCACCAGCGCGCTGGTTTTCGCCATTATCGAGGCGCCGCCGGGCGACTATCTGGAAAGCTATGTCGCCGAATTGCGGGCGCAGGGCGAGTCGATCGATACGGCGAGAATTGAATATCTGCGTACTGAGTACGGCTTCGATAAAACGCCGGTCGAGCGGTATTTTCACTGGGTCAGCGGCATGTTTGTCGGCGACTTCGGCTATTCCTTCGCCTATGAACTACCGGTCACGGCCGTTATTGGCGACCGGGTCTTTCTGACGATACTGGTCAGCGTGGCGACCATATTTTTCACCTGGATGATCGCCTTTCCGATCGGCATTTATTCCGCCACGCACCAATATAGCTGGGGCGACTACGGGTTTACGTTTCTTGGGCTGCTCGGTCTTGCGACGCCGAATTTCATGTTGGCCCTGGTCCTGATGTATTTCGCCAATGTGTGGTTTAGTACATCGATCGGCGGGCTGATGGACCCCTCGTTCGTCGCCGAACCGATGAGTTGGGCCAAGTTCCTGTCCATCCTGGATCACCTTTGGATCCCGGTCATCGTCATCGGCACTTCCGGCACGGCGGGCATGATTCGCCGCATCCGGGCCAACCTTCTGGATGAATTACAGAAACAATATGTCACTACCGCCCGGGCAAAGGGGCTGCACCCGTTCCGGTCGCTGGTGAAGTACCCACTGCGGATGTCGCTGAATTTCTTTATTGCCGATATCGGTTCGTTGCTGCCGGCGGTCATATCGGGCGCGGAAGTCGTCGCCATTGTGCTGTCCCTGGAGACGACCGGGCCGTTGCTCATCCAGGCCCTGCAAAGTCAGGATATGTACCTTGCCGGCTCTTTCCTGATGTTTTTATCGCTACTGACTGTCGTCGGGGTTTTGATCTCGGACATCGCCCTGGCTTATCTGGATCCGCGAATTCGGCTGAGTGGGGGTGCACGCAAATGACCGTGCCCGACAAAAGCGCCGCGCCCCTGCCGCACACCGTCTCCGATGCTCCGTTCAATCCGGACGCGATCTACGATTACACGGATGCCCAGCAGGCATTGTTCGAAGCCTCGCAACTGCAACTCATGTGGGGGAAGTTCTGCCGCCATCGTCCGGCATTGGTTTCAATGATATTTCTGGTCTTTCTCTACCTGACAATATTGATTTCGGAGATTCTCGCCCCCTACAATCTGCACAGCCGGCATGTCGATCATATTTACGCGCCACCGCAAAGCTTTCACCTTATTCACGACGGCAGACTGCGCGCGCCGTTCGTTTATGGCTACAATTACAAATTGAATATGGAAAACCTGAAGCGGGAATACACGCCTGACCGTGAAAAGATAGAAACGATCCGCTGGCTGTGCCGTGGCGATACCTATCAATTCTGGGGCGCGTTCGAATGGGACCGCCACCTGATGTGCCCGGCCGAGGACGGCAATCTTTTCCTGCTCGGCACCGACAGATTGGGCCGGGATATTCTCAGCCGCATTATTTACGGCGCGCGCGTGTCGATAACCATCGGTCTTCTCGGGGTCATGGTAAGCCTCACGCTCGGTATCGTGATTGGCGGAATAGCGGGATATTATGGCGGGCTGTTCGATGTAATCTCTCAGCGCCTCATCGAGGTTATCCAGTCGATTCCCTCAATTCCGTTATGGCTGGCGCTGGCGGCGATCCTGCCGATCACCTGGTCACCCATATTTGTCTATTTCGGCATCACGGTGATCCTCGGATTGCTCGACTGGACGGGTCTTGCCCGAACCGTGCGCTCCAAGTTGCTGGCGCTCCGCGAAGAGGATTATGTCTCCGCCACACAGGTGATGGGCGCAAGCAGCTGGCGCATTATTTCGCGCCACCTCATCCCCGGTTTTGCCTCCCATCTCATCGCGACCGCGACACTGGCAATCCCGACCATGATCCTTGGGGAAACAACGCTCAGCTTTCTGGGGCTTGGCCTTCGCGCGCCGATAACAAGCTGGGGCGTGTTGCTGACCGAGGCGCAAAACATCAGCGCGGTTGCGCTGTACCCGTGGTTGCTGTGGCCGGTGCTTCCTGTCATCCTCATCGTTCTGGCATTCAATTTCCTGGGAGACGGGCTGCGCGACGCCGCCGATCCCTACAAGTAGAGCGCTCCAGATTCCATGCCGCGAGAATGAATTGGATGGCCTTTCGTGAATGATCTGATGGAGCGCAACCTTTTCAGGTATGTCTGGACGCATTCGCGGCCCCAGCAGGTGTGGATCCTGGTCATCGTCGCTCTATCGATGCCGACGTATTTTCTTGCCTTCGACATCCCCAAGCTCATCGTGAACGGCCCCATTCTGGGACAGGGATTCGACACCGTCGGCGCAACCCAGAAAGTGCTGCCGATCGCAATCGGAAATCCGTTCGGCGACCAGTCGTTTATGCTTTTTGAGGGTTTCGAGCTGGAGCGTATCGATGCGCTGGTCGCTCTCAGCCTGGCGTTTTTAGGCTATGTGATCATCAATGGCCTGTTCAAGGTCTACATCAACACTTTCAAAGGGCGCCTCGGCGAGCGCATGCTGCGCCGCCTCCGCTATCAGTTGGTGGACCGCATTTTAAGGTTCCCGATCGCCCATTACCGCCGTGTGCGAAGCTCTGAAATCGCCACGATGATCAAGGATGAAGTCGAGCCACTGGGCGGCTTTATCGGCGAAGCCTTTGCCCAGCCTGCATTTCTGGTCGGGCAAGCAGGGGCGGCCCTTTTGTTCATCATGCTGCAAAGCTGGATGCTGGGATCGGTCGCGCTTGGCATCCTGGTTATCCAGACAGCATTGATCCCCAAACTCCGCGCCCGGCTGCGCCAGTTGGCGTTGCAACGTCAGCTGACGGCCCGCGACCTTTCCGGCCGGGTCAGTGAAACCGTCGATGGCGCCCTCGACATACGCCTCAATGACGCTTCGAACTTCGAGCGATCCGACATTTCGGCGCGCCTGGCGACGCTGTTCTTTATCCGCTTCGAATTTTACAAACGGAAGTTTCTGATCAAATTTCTGAACAATTTTCTGGCCCAGTTCACGCCTTTTGTTTTCTATCTGGGTGGCGGGTATCTGGCGATTCGCGGCGACCTCGATGTCGGCCAGCTGGTCGCGGTTATCGCCGCCTACAAGGATCTGCCCGGCCCGATCAAGGAACTGATCGACTGGGACTATCAACGGCTCGATGCCCAGTTGAAATACACCCAAGTTGTCAATCAGTTCGATGTCTCTCCGCTGGCGCCGGCGGAAAATCAGGAAGTGCAGACGGGCGAGGCGCCGCGCCTGACGGGGCCGATCACCTTCCGGCAGGTCTCGGCGCTGGACGATTCGGGCCAAACAATGCTCAACGGCCTCAATCTGAGCATCGATCTCCATGCCCGTGTCGCCGTCACCGGCGCGACAGGGGCCGGGGCCGAGATCGTTGCGGAAATGATCGCGCGGCTCGTCGAACCCTCTTCGGGCAGTTTGAACATCGGCCCGGTAGCACTGGATACACTGCCGGAATGGCAGACAGGCCGCCGCATCGGATATGCGGGAGCCGAGCCGTTCTTTGCGCGCGGGACGGCCCGGGACGCCCTTTTGAGCGGCATTCGCCATGCGCCCCTCCGGCCGGCGCCGGAAGGCATGGCGATGAGCGCTACCGATATAATGGAGGCGAGCGTTTCAGGAAATCCGGCATTCGACCGGCAGGCCGACTGGATCGACTATGCCGCGGTCGGCGTGAATGATGAAGACGGGCTGGCCGGGCAGATCTCCGCCGTTTTGCGGCTGGCGCGGCTGGAAGACGACATTTACGCATTTGGCCTTCGCAGCAGATTGTCGGACGCCGCCAACGATACCAGCGGCGAAATGATTCTTGCGGCCCGGAAAATGTTTCTCGACCGATTGGCGATTGGCGAGAACGCAAATGATGTCGATCCGTTTGTGGCGGCCGAATTCAACACCCATCTGACGCTTTTGCAGAACCTGGTATTCGGCTCCGTTTCGGCGCCCGAATTTCAGTCGGAAAACTTCTCCGCCGATTCTGCCCTGTGGGCGATCCTCTCCGCCGACGGGCTCGACAAGCGGTTTTATCAAATTGGACAGAACGCCGCGGCGATCATTGTCGACCTGTTCCAGGAAGTTTCCGAGAACATGCAGATTCTTGAGCGACTCGATTTGATCGATCCTGACGATCTCTCCGAATTTGAAACGGCGTTGCGCCGGACCGAGGGTCTGGAATTCTCCGAGACCGCTCCGCAAGACCGGCAAAAGTTCATGCACGTTGCGTTCAGTTACTGCGAACCCCGCCACCGTCTGGGCCTGGTCAATGACGATCTGTGCGAGGCGGTTGTCGCCTCCCGGCAGGCATTTCGTGACCGCTTGCCGGAACAACTTGCCTCCGCATTCGCATTTCATGATCCTGACGAAATCAATCCCGACGTTTCCTTGCAGGACAATATTCTGTTCGGGCGGATCGCCGATGAGCGATCGGGGGCCGTTGATCGCGTGAGCGCGTTGCTGCGTGCAATATTGGAGGAACTGGAACTTTCCAATACGGTTATCGAGCGCGGCCTGAACTACGACATCGGAACGGGAGGGCGCCGTCTGTCGCTCTCGCAACGTCAGCAACTCGGATTGGCGCGCGTGTTGTTAAAACGGCCGCAGTTTCTCATAGTCAATCGGGGCCTGAGCGCGCTTGACGCCCGCACCGTCGAAAAAGTGATCCTGGCGATCCTTGCAATGTCAAAGTCGAAGACGGATGGCTTCGGGGTGCTTTGGGTCACAGCAACGGAATCGCATTCGGAAATGTTTGACCGGGTGCTGAATTTTTCCCGCGGGGATCTGGTTTCCGACGAGGCTATAAAGGATCCATTCAGCGAGCTTGCCGGCGTGGTGTCTGGCGGCGAGGAGAAAGCGAAGGTGGCGGACGGAGCGCTCCGCGTTTTGGGAGAGAAGAAATGAGTCTTGAAGAAGACGCATTGGCCCTGGCCAAGGTTGAGCTGTTCGCAAATGTTGCGACCAAGCGCCTGAAATTGCTTGCCCTTGCATCGTCCCGGGTGCTGTTTGAAACCGGACAGCCGCTATGCCTTCAAGGCGATGAAGGCGACGAGGCATTTATTCTGATGTCCGGCGAAGCCGATGTGACGATCGAAACCGCCGACCGCGTTACCACTGTCGCGCGGCTGAAAGCCAGTGACGTCGTTGGCGAATTGGCGATCCTGCGGGACATGCCACGCACCGCCACGGTCACGGCGGTGACCGATGTGTCGACCCTGCGTATCGGCAAGCAGGATTTTCTTAGTTTGCTCAAGGAGTTCCCGGAAGTTTCCGTCGAGGTCATGCGTTCGCTGGCCGAGCGGCTGGCACGCACGACTGCGGAACTGGCAAATGCCCGCGCGGCGATGAAATCCGAAAATTGAATGGATGACCAAAATTCCCGCGATTGATATCCGGATCTGGGGCGCCCGCGGCACGTTTGCGATACCCGGGCCCGATACGCTCGAATTCGGCGGCCATACCTGCTGTGTCGAAGTGCGGGCCGGCGGGCGGGTACTGATTTTCGACGCGGGCAGCGGGATTATTCCCCTGGGCCAGGCACTCACCGACGAAGCCGTTACCGAGATCGACCTGTTTTTCAGCCATGCCCATTACGACCACATTTTGGGATTGCCGTATTTTCCCCCGGCTTTCTGCGACAGGACGAAATTGCGCATTTGGGCTGGCCATATGCTGGACGGTTCGACACCCGAGGCGATGGTCGCTGGAATATTCCGCCCGCCCTATTTCCCGATCACCAAGGACTGGATGCGGGCAGAGATCGAATATTGTCAGTTTTCGCCCGGCGACGTCCTCAATCCCGCCGCCGGGCTACAACTGCAAACCGGCGCCCTGTTCCATCCCAATGGCGCCGTTGGATACCGGCTAGAGGCGCCAGGGGCGTCTTTTGCCTACCTTACCGATTTCGAGCCCGATGGCGGTAGCGGAGACGAGACCATCCTGCGGCTGGCCCGGGATGCCGACCTGGCGCTGCTGGACGCAACCTATGCGCCGGAAGAATATCCGCGCTTTGCCGGTTTTGGCCATTCCACCTGGGACCATTGCGGGTCCTTGTGCGACAAGGCGGGCGTTAAACAATGGGGCCTGTTTCACCACATGCATTTGCGCACGGATGACGAGCAACGGGCGATCGAGACAGCCGCCCAGGCGGTCTATCCCAACGCCTTCGCGGTACGGCAAGGTCAACGGATCGCATTGCCGAAGCTGACGGAGACATGACCGGAACATCCCTGTCCTTACGCCGCCGCATGGTCGAACTGGTGGGCGAGGCAGCGGACCACAAATTGCCGGGCCGGGTGACAGCCGCGATCGAGGAACAGGAAAATCGCGGTGAAATCCTCATCAAGCTGATCCAGATTCTCATCGTGACGATTTGGGGCATTCTGTATGCCGTCTCGCCCAAGGCGGACACCGGTGGAATAGCGCTCGCGCCCTACGCGATCGGGCTCTATCTCGGCGTCAGCATTTTCGGCCTGGTCTGGGTCTGGCGCCGCCGCCTGCCCGATTGGGCGGTGTATTTCTCGATCTGCTTCGACATGCTGCTGCTTTACGCGGTGATATGGAGTTTTCATATTCAGTATGGACAGCCGGCGTCGTTTTATCTGAAGGCGCCGACCTTGTTGTATGTCTTCGTTTTCATTGCTTTGCGGGCACTGCGATTCCAGCCGCGCTTTGTCTTGGCCGCCGGCGGCGCCGCGGCTCTGGGCTGGCTGGTCATGATTACCTATGTCATGCTGGCCGACCCCCAGAACGCCATGATCACGCGCAACTACGTGTCCTACATGACCGGCAATACAATCCTGGTCGGCGCCGAGATCGACAAGATCATCGCCATTCTCATGGTGACCGGCGCTCTTGCCTTGTCGCTTTCCAGGGGCCGGGACCTGCTAATCCGGGCGACGGCAGAGACAGCGGCGGCAAAGAGCCTTTCGCGCTTCTTCGACACCAGTATCGCCGAGAATATCCGCTCCGGCGAATCCGAGATCGCCGCGGGAGAGGGCGTGGCGCGGGAGGCGGCGATTTTCAATGTCGATATCCGCGGATTTTCGCGTCTCGCCGAGGAAATTCCTCCTACCGATGCGATCCGGATGCTGTCCACCTACCAACGCCGCGTAGTGCCGATCATTCAGGCTCATGGCGGCGTGATCGACAAGTTCATGGGCGACGGGATCATGGCGACGTTTGGCGCGGTGCGCCCTTCGCGCACCTATGCGGCGGACGCGCTGAAGGCGATGGAGGCGATCGGCGAGGAGGCGGCCGGCTGGGCCGGCGATCCGGACCTTGGGGCGCTGATAAAAAACGGTCTGGGCATTGCCGTGTCGGCGGGGCCGATCGTGTTTGGCGCGGTCGGCGACAGCGATCGCCTTGAAGTGACCGTGATCGGCGCAACGGTCAATCTTTCCGCCAAACTGGAAAAAGCCAACAAAATGCTGGGGTCGGAGGCCGTGGCAACACAGGCGGCCTATGACCTTGCGATGCAGCAGGACTATAGGCCCTCGCGTCCGCCAC
>PVMK01119704.1_pt1 | contig 30239 bp, 26 predicted proteins | sample 1853481 | NCBI WGS metagenome assembly PVMK01 (sample SAMN08533507, study PRJNA380276) | Marine sediment metagenome, whole genome shotgun sequencing project.
CCAGATGTTGTACGGCGTTCGGAGGGATTGGCAAGCCCAACTCGTCGCCGATGGCCACGACATGCGGGTCTACGTCCCCTACGGGGAGGCGTGGTATCCGTATCTGACCCGCCGACTCGCAGAACGCCCCGCCAACCTGAGCTTCTTCGCACGGGCCCTCGTCGGCAAGTAGGTCAGCGGCCGCAGACGACGACGGAAGTCACCGATTCCCAGTGATCGCGATGCTGGTCCAGCACCCGGATTCCGTAGTTCGGTCGTCTAGCCTCTGCCCATGAGACTCAACGCGTTTGGAATCATCTGTTCTGACATGGAGGCGTCGCTCAGCTTCTATCGGTTGCTTGGCGTGGTCTTCGACGAGGCCGATGGGGACACCGGCCACCACGAGGCCCAGCTCGGTGGTGGTGTCCGGTTGATGCTCGACTCCGAGGCCGTTATGGCCTCGTTCATCGACGATTTCGAGACACCGAAAGGCAACGACCGTATGTCGCTCGCTGTCGAGTGCGATGCGCCAACTGATGTCGATGAGACGCATCGAACGGTCGTATCTGCCGGATCCACCTCTGTGAAAGAGCCGTTCGATGCGTTCTGGGGTCAGCGATACGCCACCGTTGAGGACCCGGACGGCAACCACGTCGACCTGTACGCCGCCTTGTAGGTGGAGAGCCTTCCCCGCGGTCGCCCTTCGTTTAACATCGCCAACGAGCGCAAGGAGCGTGGGTGACAACGACAGATTCGGAAACCGAGCGGTCTGAACCGAGAGTTCGAGCGTCAACAGCCATAGGCGTGGTCGGTGCTCTCTCCGTTGTCGGCACGTTGGCTCTCTGGTGGTTGGGTACGTTCTCCGGGGACTCCGAGGAAGAGATCAGCCGTGAGGTCTTCGGAAACATCCCGGACCTCGTCGTCGCGATGTTCTACGTACTCGTCGCAGCGTTCATCGGAGTTTCGTTCGCTCTGTTCGCGATGCGTGCTCGCAACTGGGAGCGTGGCTCGTGGGAGCGAAGGAGCGGTGACTTCAAACGGAGGCTGCACCGGTTCCGGCAGGGCGTTTCGATGCGCACGGTCATGGAGGACCCGGCGGCAGGCGCCATGCACTCGCTCATGTACTACGGGTTCATCCTGCTGTTCCTTGGTACCGCAACCCTTGAACTCGATCACCTGCTCCCGGCAAAGTTCAAGTTCCTCGTCGGCCCTGTGTATCAGGGTTACTCGTTGATCCTTGACCTTGCGGCGGTCGCCTTCCTCGCCGGCGTCGGCGTGGGCCGCGGTCAGGCGATACGGCATCAAGCCGACAGCGGATCAGTCCAAGTCGAGACCGGAGGACGCGTGGATCCTCATAACGCTCGGCGCCATCGGCGTACGGGCCTTCTCGTGGAGGCAGCGCGGATCTCTCTCGCAGGTCAGCCCGGTTTCGAGAAGTGGTCCATCGTCGGATTCCCTCTCTCAAGTCTGGTGCCCCAAGCGTCAGCGAGCGGATTCCATCAGGCGATGTGGGTCACCCATGCCGTTGTGTTCCTCGCGTTCTTGGTTGTGCTCCCCGTGACGAAGCTTCGCCACATGATCACGACGCCGGTGAACCTTGCTCTGTCGCCGAGGGAGCGGCCCAAAGGTGCCATGCGCGAGATGCCGAACCTCCTCGAAGCCACCGACATCGAGTCGGTCGGTGCTTCGACAGTCGGCGAGTTCACCTGGAAGCAGTTGCTCGACACGGATGCGTGCACGATCTGTGGTCGGTGTACATCGGTGTGCCCTGCGAACGTCACGGGCAAGCTGCTCGATCCGCGTGAGATCGTGCTCAAGCTGGGAACCGTTGCGGCTGCCACCGCACCGAACGAGATCTCGCCGCCAATTGGCGCGGACTACGGGATAACGGTCACTTCTGACAATGTGTTCGAACTGATCACATCTGAGGAGCTATGGGCGTGCACCACCTGTCGGGCCTGTGATGAGATCTGCCCGGCCGATATCGAGATCGTCGACAAGATCCTCGACATGCGACGCTATCTCTCGCTCATGGAGGCGGACTTCCCCTCCGACCTCGGCAAGGCGTACGTCTCGATGGAGAACTCATCCAACGTCTATGGGATGGATCAGAACACCCGGGGAGACTGGACCGACCAACTCGATTTCGAGATCAAGCGTCTCGACGAACCGGGTGTGACGGCCGAGTACCTGATGTGGGTCGGATGTGCGGGCTCGTTCGATGACAGGAACCGCACGGTGACCGTCGCAACAGCTCGGCTCCTCCACAAGGCTGGCATCGACTTCGGGATTCTCGGGGCCAAGGAACTGTGCACCGGCGACCCTGCGAGGCGGACGGGCAACGAGTACGTGTTCCAGGGGCTTGCGCTGCAGAACATAGAGACGCTCAACGACCTCGGAATCGAAACGATCATCACCCAATGCCCCCACTGCTTCAACACGCTCGGCAACGAGTACCCGCAGTTCGGTGGCGAGTACACCGTCGTCCATCACTCCGAGCTCCTCGCACAACTCGTCGAAGATGGAAGGCTCACACCTACGTCAAGCGGGGAGTCGATCGTCTTCCACGACCCCTGCTACCTCGGAAGGCACAACGACACGTTCCTTGCTCCGCGGACGATCGTCGATGCGAGCGGGGTGCGTGTCGAGATGGAACGGCGAGGATCGACTTCGTTCTGCTGTGGTGCCGGCGGTGGCAAGTTCTGGTTCGAGGAGCAGTCAGGCACGAAGATCAACCTTGAGCGGACAGAAGAAGCACTTGGCACGGGTGCCGACATCATCGCCACCGGCTGCCCGTTCTGCTACGTGATGCTCGATGACGGCATCAAGGAGCTCGGTGCCGACGAACAGGTGATCGTTAGAGACCTTGCGACGCTCCTCGACGAACGAACGTCCTGAGCAAGTAGATCGTTGATAGGGTTGGGTGGATCGGCCGCCCCGGGTTCAGCCCAGTTCGGAACAGTCGACGAAATCCCCCCAGACCCATCTGAAAATGACGCCGTCCCTGACGACCGCGGAGTGATCGTCAACACAGCCATCTTCGCCCCACACCGAATCCCACGTAACGGTGTCACCGTCCACTTGAACATCGGAGATCGTGTATCCTTCCCCGAACCGAAGATCCTCCTTGTGAAGCCTTCGAATCGAGCCGATGTCAGCTGCCTCCGAATCGAAGTCTGTTGGGTGCCCGACGATCACTGACTCCTGCGAGAAGTGCGTTATCACCTCGTCGAAATCGCCGTTGTTGCAGGCCTCGATGTACGACTCCAGCGTCTGGCGTGTGTCCTCGGCGTCGCCGGAACTGTCCCCGCCACAAGCACTGAGCACGAGGGCCACACCGATCAGCGCAACGAGGGGGCGTCTCATCATCAGTCAGTCTCCTTGCGCTCCGACAGGAGTGGTCCTTCTCGTTCGCGGACGCCTTTTGACACTAGCGAAGCCGGTTCGACCGTGTCGTCGATGACGGCCGTGGGAGCGTCAAGATGTGACGACGATCTTCCCCTGGACGCCGCCTTCACCGAAATAGCGGAGTGCCTCGGCGGCATCGTTCAACGCATAACTGCGGTCGATCATGGGGACGATCGTTCCGGCATCGAACATGTCGGCGAGAAGGCCCAGATCCGTGGTGTTGGGCTTGTGCACCAGGATGGTGACCTTTCGACCGCCGAGGACCAGAGCCTTCAGCAAGGTAGCCGTCGTGCCTCCGACAACGACGCACACGCCGTCAGGAGCCAACGAGCGTTTGTATGCGCCGATCGACCGATTCGCGACAACGTCAAGGATCAGGTCGTATCGCTCGCCGTTCTTGGTGAAGTCCTCCGTCGCGTAGTCGATGACGTGGTCGGCTCCGACTGATCTCATCATGTCGAGTTTCGGAGCGCTGTCGACGCCGGTCACCTCGGCTCCGTGAGACTTCGCTATCTGGATGCCGAAGGTGCCTGTACCGCCCCCGGCTCCGTTGATCAGGATCTTCTGTCCGGGTTGGATCTGCTTCTTGTCGCGCAGGCCCTGCAGCGCGAGGATCGCTGCTTGGGGGATCGCCGCCGCCTGCTCGAACGTCATGGACGGCGGCTTGTGCACCACCGCCTTCTCCTTGGCTGCCGTGTACTCAGCCAACCCGCCCCATCCGCTTGCTGAGAGGTCTCCGAACACCTCGTCACCCGGCTGAAACCGCGTGACGTCCTTCCCGACAGCCTCGACGACCCCGGCGATGTCAGCCCCGAGAACGGGGTGCTGCGGCGTGCGTAGTCCTCCGATGCGGGTGATCCACGGCTTTCCTCTCAACAGATCCCAGTCCCATGAATTGATGGATGATGCATGGACTCGCACCAACAACTCGCCGTCCTTGATGGTCGGCGTGTCGATCTCTTGGACTTCAAGAACATCAGGTGTGCCGTACTCGGTATATACAACTGCGCGCATGGCTTCCCTTCGGTTCGGTCCAGGCGCTCCAACGTTAGTTGAGCGCGCCGACCTGGCACTTGGATCCGGAAGGCCTGCAGTGCGTAACGTAGGCCTCGGTTGCCGTCTGGTGCGGTTCGCGGCGCTTGCCGAGTGTGGCAACCGTTCGCAGTGCGGGTATCGTCGCGCCCCATGATCATCGGATATCAGGGTGAACCCCACAGTTACAGCTATCAGGCCTCGACGGAACTGTTCACTGACGCCGAACTGGTCGGTTTCAGAGGTTTCGCCGCCGCATTCGGAGCACTTGAAGACGGCGATGTCGATCGCCTCGTCGTGCCGGTTGAAAATTCGACCACCGGGTCCGTGCTTCCTGTGCTCGACCGCCTCCCTGGCGATGCCAGCCACGTCCGATTCTCGATACTCGCCGAACATCTGGTTGAGGTGAGGCACACCCTTCACGGCCTCCCGGGTGCATCGCTCGATGAGATCCGTGAGGTCAGGTCGCATCCACAAGCCTTGGCACAGGCCGAATATGCACTTCTCGAACTCGGCATCGACCCGTTCCCGACCCACGACACGGCGGGTGCCGTGCGCCAGGTGGCAGAGATGGGGGATACCACGATCGCGGCCCTCGCCCCGCCGAAGGCAGGCGCTGCCCACGGTCTTGTAGTGCTCAAGGCTGATGTGCTCGACAAGCCACACAACACGACGCGGTTCGTTGTGATCCATGTTGGCGAGCCAGAGGTCAACGAGGAGGACGACAAGACCACCATCGTTGTCACCTTCGCACATACGCCCGGCTCGCTGGCGCTCGTCCTCACCGAACTCGGCCTCCGTGGTGCGAACCTCACGAGGATCGAGTCCAGACCGGCCGGGGCAGCGTGGAACTATCGGTCGTTCATCGACTTCGTCCACGAACCCGGCGTCGAGGGTCTCCGCCACGTTCTTGAGCCACCTCCGGCGAATGCGACGAAAGTGCTCAATCTCGGTTCGTACAAGGCAGTGGTCTCCTAACCACCGCCCGTACTGACGGTCCGGAGTGGCACGACTCCCACAGGGCGCGATGCTACATTTCGCGTCAGGAGGCACCGTGGCGACAAGCACCACCAGTTTCGGAACTGGCAAGCGCGAAGGGCATGACGCATCCGACTTCTATGCGAGGCGGATGGTGCAGCGCCGTGCCGACGGCGACATCGGTCCACTTGTCGACCCGCCAGCGTCCACGCTCGATCGGCTCTACCAACAGTCATCGGTGTCGATGGACCAGATCCCTGACAACTGTGTCGCCCTCATGGTCACCTCGCCGCCGTACAACGTCGGCAAGGATTACGACGATGACCTCAACATCGATGAGTACCTCACTCTTCTGAGGGATGTCTTCACCGAGACGTGGCGGGTGATCGAGCCAGGCGGCAGGGTTGCGGTCAACGTCGCGAACCTGGGCCGTAAGCCGTACATGCCGCTCAACCAGTACGTCGCGTCCCTCCTCACCGAGATCGGGTTCGATCTGCGAGGAGAGATCATCTGGCAGAAGGCGAAATCCGCAGGCGGTAGTTGCGCATGGGGATCCTGGATGTCAGCAAAGAACCCCACCCTCAGGGATATCCATGAGTACGTGATCGTCGCCTCGAAGGGATCGTATGCACGGGTGCGGAAGGGTGAGGACACGATCTCGAAAGAGACCTTCCTCGAAGCCACGGTTTCGATATGGGACATCCTGCCCGAGTCGGCGAGGCGGGTTGGCCACCCTGCCCCGTTCCCGGTCGAACTTCCGCGCCGCCTCATCGAGTTGTACACCTTCGAAGGCGACCTCATTCTCGACCCGTTCCTCGGTTCCGGCTCAACTGCCGTTGCCGCTGTCGAGACAGGCAGGCACTACGTCGGGTACGAGTTGAGCGCCGAATACATCGAACTTGCGGAGCGCCGGATCAGAGAAGGGTCGATCGGCCACCGCGGGATCAAGGCGTAACCGTGGTCCCCATCGAGCGTGCGCTGGTCCGAACGGTTATATGGCTCATCGGTGGCCTCCTTGCATCGCTGCCGCTTCTGCTCATCGACATCGGGGACGATCCGACCGTGGCGTTCTTGATCCACCTTGGTGCGCTCGTAGCATTCGGCCTGGCGCTGACGCTCGCACTGCTCCCGATGAGTGGCGCCGACTGGTTCGCGGGCTCCGGCTGGGGTGTGATGGCGAGGATGATGGGCAGCGGCGTTGGCATCGTGGTGCTGACGACGGGCGTTGTCGGATTGGTGACCCTTTCGTCGTCTGCTGCTCTCGGATACGACCCGTCGACCCAGTTCCTTCAATTGCTCTCCGCCCTCGACATCGCCTGGGTCACGGCAGCTGTCCTGATCGGAGCGGAGCGTGCATGGTCGAAGACTGCGGGAGTCATCGGTGGCATCGCGATGGGATTGGTGTGCGTGTGGTCGATCTGGTACTACTTGGACGCCGTGCCCTTTGGGTCGAACGGCGAATGGGTCGTCTCTGGCGCCGATCTTTCGACGCGAGTGATCCCGTTCGACACGGCCGCAGCGATCATCGCAATCGGGCTGTTCGTGTTCGGAACTTACCGCACGTCTCAGGTGATGGAGCAGTCGAGCGCCCAGTCGTAGGAGGCGAACTGGACCGAAGGCCGGTTCTCGTTGATGAAGATGCGGTCCTCTTCCCCGAACCACTCGGAGACCGCGTCGCGGATCGCTGAAGAGTTCGCAGGGATGATGGTCGGCATCTTCGATGGGCTCACGAAGTCCCTTCCGTACCATTTCAGCACCCTTGAAAGAGTCACTGTGTTGGCAGCCCGATCGATCTGTCCTCCACCGCTGATGATGAAGCTACGCATCTGATCCTCGAGCTGTGACTCGACCTCCTCGCCCGTGAATGGGGTGCCTCTGAGTGTGGGACACGAGATCGAGCCGCACACCAGCGCACCGTGGATGCGAGGGTCTCTGAACCTGCGGATCTTTCCATGCTCGATGTCGTCGAGCGACAGCTTCTCGCCTGCGATCGTGACCCACGGCCGCGAGAACGCCCCCGGGATCCTGAGCACGGAGTCGGCGGACGCATCGAAGGCGGAGGCGGCTGATCCGATCGCTCCGGCGTTGTACAGATTGAGCCAGAAGGCGAGGGATTCACCACGGGGCAGCCGGTCGGGGTCGATTGCCGATGCGGATGCACGATACGAGCCGAGCTCTGCATCATCGCTGCCGAACGATCCGATTCCATCCTGTGCGAGCCGTACCAGCACAGAGCCGAACGTCGTGTGGTCCACCGTTCCGGTTCCCGACGGTCGCGGGCGTGAGACGCGTCGTGCCCGGAGCATCGACCAAGCTGCGGAGATCGGATTCGGCGCTGCGTTCATGGTGAACACAACTCGGAGGAGGGTGCGGCTGTTCCCCGTATCAGCCGGGATCTGGCGGTAACCCGCTCATGGCGTCTTCGGGTTCCTCTGCAGGAGTCCGAATGTACCTGAGGGCGAGGTATCCGACCACTCCGGCCACGCCGGACCCGATGAAGATGCCGAGCTTCGCCTCGTCGATGGTGCCGGGGTCGATGAACGCGAGTTCTGCGATGAACAGCGACACGGTGAACCCGACGCCGGCAAGCATGCCGAGGCCGGCGATGGTCTTGAGATTTGTTCGACGCGGGAGTTCGCCGAGCTTGAACTTGAGGCCGAGCCATGTCGCCGCTGTGATGCCGAGCGGCTTGCCGATCATGAGTCCGACCGCGACGCCAAGCGCGACGGGATGGAGCGCCTGTTCGACGAAACCTTCCTCGGTGCCGACAAATCGGACGCCTGCATTGACGAGGGCGAACAGAGGAACGATCAGGAACGATGACCACGGGTGGAGCGCGATCTCGAGTCGGTTCAGCGGGGACACGGAGGATTTGGCAACGGCAGCGAGCTCAAGCGCATCCTGGTCGAGTCGCGCCTCCGCGTTCGGTGAAGCGCGGTTGATATCCCACCGGTCAAGAACCGCGACCGCCTTCTGCCTGAACGTCTCATCGGAGTACTTGGCGTGCACGGGCGTCATGAGGCCCAAGATGACTCCGGCGATCGTCGCGTGAACCCCTGATTCGAGGAAGAGGAACCAGACGAGGATCGCCGCGGGCGTGTAGAAGAGGAGGCTGGTGATCCCTGATCTTCGTGCGATATATATGCCGAAGATCGCCACGATCCCGGCTGCGAGGTACGCAAAGCTGAGGTCGTCCGTGTAGAAGACCGCGATGACCAGGATCGCGCCGATATCGTCGACGATCGCGAGCGTCAGGAGGAACAGCTTGGCGCTCACGGACACCCTCGAGCCGAGCAAGGCGACGATCCCGACCGAGAAGGCGATGTCGGTTGCCATCGGGATTCCCCAGCCGCTCACAGCATCCGAGGCCCCGCCGCTCATGACGATCGCTATGTAGATCAACGCGGGGACGATCATGCCGCCGAGGGCGGCCATTGCTGGCAATGTCGCCTTCTTTCTGCTGTTGAGCTCACCTACGGTCAGCTCTCGCTTGATCTCGAGACCGACAACGAAGAAGAAGACAGCCATGAGACCGTCGTTCACGATGCCCTTTACGGTCTCATCGATGTGAAGGAATGCGCCACTGAACTCGAGGTGCGTGTTGATGAGGGTGAAATAGGACTCATAGAGCGGCGAGTTCGCCCAGATGAGAGCGATCGCCGCGGCAATGAGCAACAGGATTCCGCCGGCCGCCTCAACCTCAGTGAACTTGATCACCGGGCGGATGAACCTCGAGGGGAGCGCCTTCTCAGAGGACAGCCAGGTCGAATGGATGGGATCGATGTCGTTTGCCATGCGGAGACGAGACTAGGAGAGTGCTGAGCGGTGCCGTTGGTTGTGCAAGCAGACGACGGTATCCAGAATCGAAGTCGGAAGTCGGAAGTCGGAAGTCGGAAGTCGGAAGTCGGAAGTCGGAAGTCGGAAGTCGGAAGTCTGTTGTCTGTTGTCTGTTGTCTGTTGTCTGTTGTCTGTTGTCTGTTGTCTGTTGTCTGTTGTCTGTCAGCGTGACGGGTCCTGGGCGACGTGAGCGGTACCATCGCTGCGAGTTGGAGGGAGCGGCATGGCCGTTGACATCGTGAGGGTCGTCGCCGGTCTGGTGATTCTCGTTATCGCAGCCGACAGACTCGTGCTGTCTGCGGTTCGTATCGCAAAGGTGCTCAACGTCTCGGCGATCATTGTCGGTGCCGTGATCGTCGGTTTCGGAACCTCGGTCCCGGAATTCGTTGTGTCAGCCACCGCGGCAGCTGATGGGAACCTGGAACTCGCGATGAGCAATGTGGTCGCTTCGAACATCGCGAACGTGACGCTCGTGCTGGGGGTCGCGGCGCTGATCGCGGTCATCAGAACGAAGACCGCGGTGATCCGACGGGAAGGCCTTCTGATGATGGGATCCGTCGCGCTGCTTGCTGGCTTCCTGCTCACGTTCGGAAGCGTCAGCCGGATCGGCGGGGCATTTCTGATGGCAGCGATGGTGGGTGCCCTGGTCATCCTGCTGCGATGGTCCAAGGACGACGACGCGGAGGCCAACCTCGACTCGATCGAAGCCGATCGGAGCCGGCTCTCGCTTGAGGTTGTGTACGGCATCGTCGCCCTCGTCGCGACGATGGTTGCCGGTCGAGTGCTCTTGGACGGTGTTGTCGGAATCGGTGCCGAACTCGGCCTCGGCGTCGTCTTCATGGGTGTCGTGACCGGCGTTGGAACGAGTCTTCCGGAACTCTCGGCTGCTGTGTCGGCTGCGAGGCGAAAGCAGACCGACATCGTGCTTGGCAACGTTCTCGGTTCGAATACGTTCAATTCGCTTGGTGTCGCTGGTCTTGCGGCACTCGTCGGGCCAGGTGACGTCGGCGGACTCACGGGGCCCGTTTTGCTGATGGTTGCCGCTGCGGCGGCGGCGGGTGTATTCGCCTACACGAAGCAGCGGATAAGCAAGTTGGAGGGTGCGATCTTGCTTGCAGTGTTCGCCGGCTTCGCCGTTCTGTCGCTGTGAAGCCTTCGAACGAGTCCGTTGTTGCGGCTCTCAGACAGTTGGTTGCGTACACACAGTTGGAGGATGGGCAGAGCCAGTCCTTTCGAACACGTGCGTACGAGAAGGCGATCGATGCGATCGCGGGGCAGTCAGCCGACGTTGCAGACATGACACTCGCCGAGCTGAAGTCGATCGATGGAGTTGGTGACAGTACGGCCCGCAAGATCATCGAGTTCGTCGCGAACGGATCGATCGGCAAGGTCGACCGCCTGAAGGAACGCTTCCCACCCACGATGCTCGACTTGATGAAGATCCCTGGACTCGGACCGAAGACCGTTCTTTCACTCCAGGAGCATCTCGACGTGGTGGACGTGGCGGGGCTTGAGCAGGCGATCGCCGACGAGCGCCTGAGAGATCTGCCTGGCATGGGCCTGAAGTCCGAGGAGAAGATCGCGTCCGCGATCGAGCTCCTCGGTATCCACTCGGACGACACGAGAACGCCCATCTTCGAAGCCATGCGAATAGCGCACAGGGTCATGGCGGACGTTGAACGGACCGGTGAGGTGAAGCGGATGGAGTACGCGGGGAGCCTTAGGCGGTTGTCCGAGACGATCGGCGACATCGACATCCTCGCCACGGCCAAGGACCCCGATGCATTGATCGCGGCCTTCACATCCCTCGGCGGCGTGACGGCTGTCCTCGGGTCTGGCACCACGAAGGCGAGCGTTGTGATCGACGACAGCATCCAGGTCGACCTGCGCGTCGTCGGTGAGGACGACTGGGGTGCGGCCCTCATGTACTTCACAGGGTCGAAGGGTCACAACATCGAACTGAGACAGCGGGCGCTCGACCGAGGCTGGACCCTCAACGAGTACTCCCTGTCTTCGGTCGAAGGCGGCGTGACCGTGGCTTCGAAGACCGAGGAGGACATCTACGCATCGTTGGACCTGCCGTGGATGTCACCGGAGTTGAGAGAGGGAATTGGCGAGATCGCTGCGGCAGCGAACGGCGATCTACCAGATGTCACCGTGGTCGACTCGATCAGGGGAGATCTGCACGTTCACACCGATATGTCCGGCGATGGCAAGTCATCGCTCGACGAGATGCTTACAGAAGTCCTGGCCCGAGGTCTCGAGTACGTCGCCATCACAGATCACGCCGAGGATCTCGCCATGAACGGCCTCAGCCGGGAGCGAATGCTCGAGCAACGGGTCGCTATCGAGGAGGCGAGAAGACGATTTCCTGATCTGTTGATCCTCCATGGTGCCGAACTCAACATCGGGTCTGACGGGTCCATCGACTACGACGCAGAGTTCCTTCAGGGATTCGACTTCGGTGTCGCTTCGGTCCACTCTCACTTCGACCTCGACGAGGCTGCCCAGACTCAGCGGCTTGTGACGGCGATACACAACCCTGCCGTCAACGTCATCGGCCATCTGTCCGGCCGCAGGATCGGCTCGCGGCCTGGCATCAGGTTTGATCTCGGTGCTGTGCTCTCCGCTGCAGCTGAGACGGGAACGGCGCTTGAGATCAATTCGAGCCTCCAACGACTCGACATGTCTGCCGCGAGCCTGAAGGCAGCGGTGGAGGTCGATGGTGTGATGTTCGCCGTCTCCACCGACGCCCACATCACTACTGAGCTCGGCAATATGCGGTGGGGAGCGGCCCTCGCCCGCAAGGGATGGGTGCCTCCGAGTCGTATTGTGAACTCCTTAACGAAAACTGAATTCAAGGCCTGGATAGCCCCAAAAAGGAACGCAACCACGCTCTGAGGTGTTCAATACCCGCATGGAGAAAGACACCTCAGCCTCAGCCTCAGCTCGCAAACGCTCCGGATTGGCCGGCGCGGCGGGAGTCGCGATAGCCATCGGCTTCACCGAACTGTTCGCGGGCATGTTCGCTTCCGTTCCTTCCGCTATCGCATCCATCGGATCTGTCGTCGTGGATATCTCGCCGGGATGGCTCGAGTCCTTCGCCATCTCCGCGTTCGGAACTCAGGACAAAGCGGTCTTGGCGATCGGGATCTTCGTGGTGGCACTGCTCATCGGGTACTTCCTCGGGAAGCGCTCCGTCAACAGCCCCATCCCCATCGTTGTTGGCTTCCTGATCTTCGGCATCGTCGGGATCTACACCCAGGCCGACCAACCCGGAGCGGTCGTTGCTGCCGCAGCCGCGTCGACGCTCATCTCCCTTGGTATCGGGATCGCAGCGTTCTACGGGTTGAAGATGTGGTGGACTCCAACCGCGAGAGACATCACGGATGAGGATCCGGTCGACATCGGTAGAAGGCGGATACTGGTCGGTATCGCTGGAGCAGCCACCGTCACGGTTGTCACGATCGGCGTCGGCCGTGCGATGCTCCGCTCAAGGGCCGAGGCGCAACGCTCAGCCCATATTCTCCCGACGCCTGTCGAGTCTGCGCCAGACCCAACCGCTGCCCACGATTTCGGTCTATCCGGTGTGCCCCCTGTTGTTGTCGGGAACGCGACGTTCTATCGGATCGATTCAGCGCTCGTGGTCCCCGCCATCAACCCGGACGAATGGACGCTGACGATCAAAGGCATGGTGGACAAGGAGATCGTCCTCACCTACCGCGACTTGCAGGAAATGGATCTCGTTGAGCGCTATGTGACCCTGTCATGTGTCTCGAACGAGGTCGGTGACAATCTCGTCGGGAACGCACTCTGGACCGGCGTCATGCTCAAGGATGTGCTCGACATGGCTGGTGTCCAGCCGGGTGCGGACCAACTCGTTGGCCGTTCGGTCGATGGGTGGACCGCTGGCTTCCCGACAGAACTTGCGTTCGATGGGAGGGACGCCATGATCGCCATCGGAATGAACCGAGAGGTTCTTCCTGCAGATCATGGGTTCCCAGCACGGCTCGTCGTCCCCGGCCTCTACGGCTACGTCTCGGCGACAAAGTGGATCACCGAGATCGAACTGACCACGTGGGACGCCTTCGATGGCTACTGGATCCCGAGGGGATGGGCAAAGGAAGGCCCGATCAAGACCCAATCTCGGATCGACCGGCCGAGGAACCGTGACACGATCGACGCTGGGCCGTACACGCTCGGTGGGGTCGCCTGGGCACCGACGAGGCAGATCACCATGGTCGAGATCCAGATCGATGACGAGCCATGGGTAGTTGCAGACCTGGCTGAGTCGCTGAGCGCCGATGCGTGGCGTCTCTGGCAGGCTCCCGTCGACCTGAGTCCCGGCAAACACGTCATACGGGTCAGGGCTACGGACGGAACCGGTGAGACCCAGACAGAGGTCAGGGTCGACCCGAGGCCAGATGGAGCGACCGGCTGGCACACCATCGACATCACGGCGGCGTAGCCACACAACTCAGCCGGCCGTTGCCGACGTCAAGATCACTGCGAACACGATGAACGTGACCACCATCCCGAGCAGGGTCCACAGCACCCTGCGCCACAGGGATCGCTCTGCCTTCTCAGGATCCGGCTCGACATACGCCATGTCATCCATGCCGGTCATCGTACCGGTCGGGTGATAGCCACTGCGGTCGTATGCTTTGGCCATGCAGGAAATACAGGAAACCGAGGCTGACTCCGAGGCTGTCACGCCCGAGGTCATCCAGGAGCCAGAGAACCAAGAGGGCGAACGCACGGCGCCCCACGTCACGGAACCGTCGAAGCTCCTACGGATCGCATCCATGACGAGAGCGATGCTGGAGGAGGTGCGTGAGGCGCCGCTTGACGACGCTGGCCGCAGTCGCCTGCTCTCCATATACGAGCGGTCGCTTGAGGAGCTCAAAGGCGTGCTCTCCGAAGATCTCCGCGAGGAGCTTGATGCGGTGTTCGTCCCGATCAACGAGGAGTCGCCGTCTGAGGCGGAGCTCAGGATCGCCCAGGCACAGCTGGTGGGGTGGCTTGAGGGCTTGTTCCACGGAATCCAGGCATCCCTGATCAGCCAACAGATGGCGGCCTCCGCACAGCTTGATCTCATGAAGCAACGCAAGGCGATCGAGGCCGAGTCTGGCAAGGAAGACGGCGGCGGGCTGTACCTCTAGGGCTGACCAGCTGCCTGGTTCTGACCGCCGACCGTTTTACGACAGGGAATCAGGTGTAGCCTTGGGTGATGGCCCTGTTCACGCTTTCTCCACCACCGCCGATGACCGATCCTGTGCTGCTGATGGGACTTGCGGGTTGGGGCGACGCGGCGGCTGCCGCCAGTGATGCCTGCGATTGGCTAACCGAGGATGCACAACCCGTCGTCACGTTCGAACCTGACGCCGTGTTCGACTATCGGTCGAACAGGCCGATTCTCAGGGCGAACGCGGGGGAGGTGCTCTCCATCACGTGGCCCCGGCTCGAGATCGTCCACATCAAGCCGTCCGGAAGAGATGTGCTTGCCCTTGTGGGGAGCGAACCCGACTACGGATGGGCGGGCATAAGCGATGCCATCGTCGAGATAGCCCAACGATTCGGCGTGACGACCGCATTGACCGTGGGCTCCGTGCCGGCACCAGTGAGGCATGCGATTCCGACGTCTGTGTTCGTTTCCGCATCCGACTCGCGTCTCCTCCTTCCTGGGGATGAGCTGCTGATGGATGACATCGTTGTGCCCGCGTCGGCTGGCACGGTATTCCGCGCAGCGCTTGAGCAAGCCGGCATCTCAGCGATCGGATATTGGGCGCAGGTACCTCAGTACGTTGGCCGGCCGTACCAGCCGGCCATGCACGCGCTTCTCCAGAAGATCGCAGCTCAGCTGGAGGTTGTGATCGACCTGACCTCGATCGAACTCGAAGCGGAGGAGCAGATCTCCCGTCTGGATGAGATTCTCGAAAGGCGATCGGACGCAAGGGACTTCGTCGCGGGTCTTGGACTCAGCGTTGGCACGACATCGAAGATTCCAACGGACCTTCCCACGGCGGATGAGATCGCTGACGAGATCTCGGAATTCCTGCAATCAGCCCAAGAGGACGACGACAGCTGACCAGTCGACTCGCTAGTTGCCGAGGATCCCAACGAAGAGGGTCATGACTGCGAGCGCTGCGGTGACGGCGATCATCGCCCACACCGACCATGTCAGACCTTTGATCGCCGATATCTGGTCCCGGATGGCGGCGGCAAGCTCTGTCGACTCCGTGGCCGTGGGCGGCGCCGTCGAGGCTGCCGCGGAAACGGGTGCTGAGGCTCTCTCGGTTCGTGCAGGCGCCGGTGACGGCGGTGGCACATCGGGAAGGATGAAGGCATCGATCTCATCTTGAAGATCATCCACCGGTTCGCTTGCCGACTCGCCGTTTTCAGGGGTCAGAGTCAGGAGTTCACCATCGGACGGGTGGCCGAGGTACAACGCCGTTGGCCCGTCGATCGTCGTGACATGTATTCGGGCACCATCAGAGAATGTTCCGTTGCGAGATCCGGCGTCTTCGAACTTCCACGTCGACCCGTCGTATGAGATGACAGCGTGGCGGCGGGAGATACCTGGGCGGACGATGCGAATCGTCGCAGCCTCACCAGAGCCGACGAACGCTGGCTCGTCTTCTTCGACGGTGAAGTCAGTTCCTTGATAGTTGACGTTCAGTGACACGGTTTCCCCCGGAAACTATTGCAGCGGCTCTGAGGCTAACCAAGCAGCGAGTTCTGGCGGCAGACATTCTCTCGGTGTGCCGAGTGGCTTCACCTTCCCTAGCCTGAGGGGCAAGACACTCGGAGGTCAGTGAAGTGAACGTCGGCGATGTGATGACGAGCGAAGTGACAACCATCAGTGGAGACGCCCCGCTGAAGGAGGCCGCCATGATGATGGTTCATGCCGGAATCAGCGGCATCCCCGTGGTCGACGATGGAGGCCTACTCGTTGGGATCATCACGGAGGCTGACTTCGTCGCAGCCGAGGCTGACCGCTCGTGGGGTCGCCAGAGAAAACGCCTGCTTGCGAACTTCTTCGGCGAGGCAGAGCCTCACACCGCATCTGTCGTGGCGGATGTGATGACCGAGAACCCCCACACCATCGACAGCGCCTCGTCCGTAACAGAGGCTGCGCGCAGGATGACCGATCTTGGCGTGAAGAGATTGCCGGTGGTTACTCCGGACGGGACGCTTTCGGGAATCATCTCTCGTGCCGACGTGATGGGGGCTTTCGCACGAAGTGACCTTGAACTCAAATCTGAGGTCGAGGCCGATGTCATCGATCGGATCATGCGTCTGGCGCCTGGTTCGGTCGGCGTCGCTGTGGTCGACGGCGTCGTCACCCTCGACGGTGCGGTCGAGACCAGGTCCGATGCGAGATTGCTCGAGGAACTGGCGGTCCGGATCGAAGGTGTCATCAGTGTCGAGTCGAACGTGCAGTACGAGCGAGACGACACCAAGCCGGGGTCGCCGGACGCGCTCTGAACGCCTTCGTTCGAGAAATTTCGAGAAATATCGAGATTTCAGGAATTATCCCTAGCCCCATGTACGTTATATAGACTCGCACGGAGAGAGGCGGGCAATTGCTGACTTTGACTGACGTCATGTGGGAGCCAGAGGTCGACTGGCGAAAGGACGCCGCGTGTAACGGCGTCTCCAGCGACATTTTCTTCCCGGCTTCCGAAGAACCACCCGCCGCGGTGAGAGCCAAGGAGATCTGCGCCGAATGTCCGGCGATGGATGCCTGCCTCCAATACGCCCTCAGCACCAACCAGGCTGCAGGCGTGTGGGGAGGTCTCGATGCCAACGAGCGTCGAAGACTCCGCCGAAGACTCAGAGACAGGGAACGCCGCAAGGCCTCCTAGCCACCAGGCAACTCGCACCAGAAGGACCGGACACCGTCCGGTCCTTCTTCGATGCCGAAGTCCGATCCGACTCCGGTTCGTCCTCCTTTCAAGGGGGACTGCAGAGGAGCGCAGCGACAATGCAGGGGGATGTTGCAGGCTCAACGATTCGCCGTTGACCAACACCCTCCTGACTCGCTTCGCTCGTCCGTCCTCCCTCGCAGGGAGGACGAGAAGAACACTCGTCGCCCGGCTCAGGGCCTCTGACTTCTGACTTCTGACTTCTGAAATCTGTGGTCTGTGGTCTGTGGTCTGAGGTCTCCTCCGATTACCGTTCTTCCGCGAAAGGACTCGGCACATGCGTGGATGGCTCATATGGATGGTCGTGTTCATCGCGGCTGCTGCCGTCCTCGTTCTTGAGATCGTTGCAGGGCGGATCCTCGCCCCGTACGTAGGCGTGACACTGCAGTCATTCACGGGGATCATCGGGACAGTGCTTGCGGCCATCGCCTTGGGTGCATGGCTCGGTGGCAGGCTCGCTGACCGTACTGATCCCATTGGCGCACTCGGACCGGTGCTTGCCCTGTCCGGTGTCCTCGCCGTGCTCTCACCGGCGCTCGTGTACATCATCGGTCCGTCCTTGCGTGGAACATCGCCGATCACGACGGTCGGGTTGGCCGCGATCGGCTTTTTCGCTCCCGCTGCAGTGCTCTCGATGGTGACACCGCTTGCCGCCAAGATCCAGCTCACCTCACTGTCATCAACGGGCTCGGTCGTCGGCTCCCTGTCCGCTGTCGGAACCAGTGGGGCGTTGGTGGGAACTTTCTTCACGGGGTTCGTACTGATCGCCTCCGTACCGTCCCGGCCGATCACGTGGTTCGTCGGCATCGTTCTCGTGATCCTGGCTTCATTGGTTGCCGTGCCGTCGTCGCGGAGATGGATCATCTTCGGTGCCGTCGTCCTCGTCATCTCGATCCTGGGCTCAGCTGCGATCGCCGGTGTGTGTGACACGGAGACCGCCTACTACTGCGTGCGCGTCGAGGAGGATCCGGAAAGAGCCTCGGGACGGACACTCATTCTCGATACATCGCGCCATTCGTACGTCGACGTCGAGGATCCGACGTACCTCGGATTCCGTTACTCGCGGGCCATGGCCGCCGTGATCGACGAGATCGTGGCGGATGGGCCAATCGATGCACTGTTCGTCGGTGGTGGTGGCTTCACGATTCCGCGCTACCTCCAGGCGACATATGGGGGCACCTCGACGGTGCTCGAACTCGATCCAGATCTCGTCGGAGTCGCCGAGGAGGAACTCGGTCTCGTCCTTGACGACTGGCTTCGTATCGAGGTCGGTGATGCCCGATTGTCGATCCATGATGAGGCACCTGACTCGTACGATGTTGTGGTTGGGGATGCCTTCTCGAGCCTCGCCGTTCCATGGCACCTGACGACCGAGGAGTTCCTGACACAGGTCGGGCAGACCCTTCACACAGAGGGAATCTACGTCATGAACGTGATCGATCGACCGGAGGCTCGGTTCGTCCACGCTGAGATGCAGACACTCGGGGCGGTGTTCGACCATGTTGCAGTGATCGCGCCAGTGGCATATCTCGAAGGAACCAGAGGTGGCAACTTCGTACTCGTGGGATCCATGCGCCCGCTCGACAGGCTCCTCGCCGGGGGCGTCATGCCTGACGGCGAGCATGTGTTGATCGATGCCGACGCCCTGAAGTGGTCCTCGGGAGCCATCGTGCTCACCGACGAGTTCGCTCCGACCGATCAACTCTTCCAACGGTAAGCACGTCCGAGAACGTAACCCTCGAGGTAATCGAGAGCAGCCGCAGCGATCGCATCGAGGTCGCTGTCTGATGTCTGAATATGGTCCGCTATCGATATCACGGGTCGACGATACACGCAGGCCGCCTGGTCCGTTCGAAGGACCGGGTCAGGCGTGCAACTTTCTCTTGCGTCTCGTCAGGCGGGTTCGACAGCAGCCGGCGCTGTCACCCCTGCGGCGGCCCGCCACTCGTGGTCGGTCGCAGCGGTTGTGGCGTCCATCGCTGCCTGTGACTGTTCGAGAGTTAACTCATCGACGAGACAGAACTCGTTGCCAAATGGATCCTGCATGACCGCCCAGTCGATGAGTGGCCGGTGGTCGCCGTGTGAACCCGGTCGCGGGTACAGGCTCGGTGCCTTCTTGAGTGAACCACCGAGTTCGATGATCCGCTCGACAGCGTCATCAACACCATCGTTCGGGGTGATGTCAATGTGGACCCGATTCGTGGTGTCCTGTGTCGGAGCTTCGATCGTCAGCGGTGAGTTGTCGACGCGTTGGAGGATGATCTCGTGTTTCCACGGATCCTTGTGACCGAGATATCCCAACCAATCGTGCCAACCGTCCTCTGACCCGATGATGTCAAGCCCCGTGACCTCGGACCAGAACTTGTATGCAAGCGGCAGATCCGTGACGTTGATGACCGTGCAGCGAAGCGTGCCTATGCCCATCCCTACCCACCTTCGGTTGCTTCGCGATGCGTCGCGGCATCGACGACTGTGAGTGACGATACCAACCGTCCGTGGAGGGCGCATCGGTGTTCGTACGGCGGCGCCGGAAGTGACGGCGCTCGGAACCATGCGTCTCTCATTGGGCGGCGAGGATCCTCTTCGCCGCATAGACGCCGGTGATGTATGAGTCCTCAAGGGTGCACACGTTGTGGTCCCCGATGAGATAGAGGCCGGGTCCTTGCTCGCACTCGAGCAGCGCACTCCCACCGAGGTGGAACGCTGGGTTCCAGTGATGATGTTCGATGACTTCCCATGTTTCGAAGAACCGAGAGAAATCTGGATGTTCGCTGGCGGAGGCGAACAGCGTTCGTCCGCCTGGCTGTTTGGCGATGGCGAAGGTGTCGTCGACTTCGGGAAACAGGCTGTGAGTCGCCTGAGACCACGGGTGGCGCAGACTGCCTGTGAGCACGAACATGTGCGCATCCATCGGGGCCTTGATCTGTTCCAGACCGAGTAGTCGAGCGGAGACATCTATCGGAGTCGCAACCACGACATTGTCCGCAGTGAACGTTTCGCCGCTAAGCGTATGAAGCACGTACCCGTCAGAGGAGCGTGCCAGTCGTGTGACGGAATCGGACAGCAGGGAGTCTTCGAAGCCGGCCGTGAGAGCGTCGAGCCGGAAGCTGTATTCGAAGATGGGAACGATCGTGGGGAGCGCCCCCACCAGCATGGTGAACGTGGACAGTCTCTCAATCGAGGCGAACGCAGTTCCCTGCGCATATTGGGCGAGATACGACCGCGCTATGTCTTCGATCCGATTCCGGCGGATGAAGTCCGGCGCCGGTTCGTTGTACAGATCCCACAGCAGAGGATCCCCACGGATCGCTTCTGCTTGGGACATCACCTGACACTCCAACTTGAACGCCTCATAGTGGCGACGGAACTGGCGAATGAGTTGTATGAATCGGAGGGCCTGTGGCATGTGCAGAAGCAATGGCAGGTTCGATCGTGAGAACGAGCCGTCCTCAGCACCCCGCAGGATCAGTCGTCTCTTGATCCGGCGACCTCGATCCACGAACCCGTTGACGTGGCTGTAATCCCGAGTCACGTAGTAGGCGCCGATGTTGACCGCACCGTCTACTGACGTGCGGATACGGCCACCAAGGTTCTCCGTGATCAGAAGGGAAGAACGTCCGCTGTCGTGCAGCCGACGGGCACACGCAAGTCCCGCAATTCCGCCACCGATAGTGATGACCGACTCATGCGACCGAACCATCGATTACCTCGCACAGCAGACTCGTTTGCCAACCTGTCTTGACGTTACAGCAGGGTCGACGCGGTGTGTGCTGCCTAGGCGTTTGAGACGTCGATGCTCGTGATGACGATGTCGTCGTGGGGGCGGTCGCCTGAGCTGGTCGCGGTGGCTGCGATCTGATCGACGACCTCGAGACCCTCGGTCACCTTTCCGAAGATCGAGTACTGGTTCGGGAGCCCATAGTCGGCGTGCATGATGAAGAACTGTGAGCCGTTCGTATTCGGCCCGGAGTTCGCCATGGCCAGCGTTCCGCGCTCATAGGACGACTTCGAGTGTCCGAGTTCGTCGCGGAATTTGTAGCCGGGACCGCCGCTGCCTGTGCCGGTCGGGTCGCCGCCCTGGATCATGAAACCGCTGATGACACGGTGGAAGATCACGCCGTCGTAAAAGCCTTCACCAGCGAGGAAGACGAAGTTGTTGACCGTCTGGGGTGCATCCTCAGCGTAGAGCTCGACGTCGATGTCGCCCTTGTTCGTATGGATGACGGCCGTGTGTGCGTCTCCGAGGTCGATCGTCAGGTCAGGCGCTGCATCGTACTGCTTGGACATGTTGGTACTCCAGAATCGTGGTTGGGTCGCAAAGATAGGGCGGTTTGTGGAGGTGAACGACCCTGCATCCGCTTCTGTGGGCCACATTGCACCATTTCGTGCACTGGGACCCTGGGTTCGTTCTACGCCGGCCGGAGGGTTAGAAGCCTCGGCGTTTGCGCTTCTTGAGTGCTTTCGCCTTGAACGGGGCTTCCTCGGGCGGTGGCTCCCACCCGGCGAGATCTGCGAGGCGCTCGTCGTTCGAGAACATCTTGATGATCGGCACGTTCAGATCTGCGCGGCGTTGGATGCCGAGGACTTCATTCACCTGGTCCCACTCGACGAGGGTGACGACGAGGCCGGACTCGCCCGCACGAGCGGTGCGGCCACTCCTGTGGAGGTACGTCTTCGGATCATCCGGTGGGTCGTAGTGCACAACGACGTCGATGCCGTCAATGTGCAGGCCGCGGGCTGCGACGTTGGTCGCGACGAGGACCCCGACGGCGCCGGAGGAGAATCGGGCGAGGGACTGTTCACGCTTGGTCTGTGGCAAGTCACCGTGGATCGGAGCCGCAGCAACGTCGAGTTCCTTGAGGTCCCGTGAGAGCCTGTCTGCACCCGCCTTCGTCCGTGTGAATGCAAGGATCCTGTTGTTGTGCTTCGACAACTCCTTGACGACTTTCGCCTTGTCCATGTAGTGCACCTTGAGGAAGCGATGCTCCATGGTCTCGATGGTGTCGGACTCGGACTCGACTTTGTACTCGATGGGATCCGTCATGTACTTGTCGATGAGCTCAGCAACCTGATGATCGAGCGTCGCGGAGAAGAGGAACGTCTGCCGATCCTCCGGAATCTGCGCCATGATCCGTCGCACCTGAGGCATGAACCCCATGTCGGCCATCTGGTCTGCCTCATCGATCGCCACGATCGAGACGTCCTGCGGGAGGAACGCCTTGCGCTCGAGGAGATCGAGCAATCGGCCGGGGGTGGCGATCGCTATTGATGCCCCACCGTTGAGGGCGTCAACCTGTGGTCCCATCGGTGCCCCACCGTAGATGGCGATCGCCGTCATGTTCTTGGCCTTGAGAAGTGGCTCGAGCGTTCGTGTCACCTGGACACACAGTTCTCTGGTGGGAACGAGGATCAGCCCTTGTGGCCGTTTGTTCTTGGCCGGCCCGACTGCGGCGAGCATCGGGATCCCGAACGCCAACGTCTTACCAGATCCGGTCTGGGCCTTGCCCGTGATATCACGACCGGCGAGCGCGTCGGGAAGCGTCATCGACTGGATGGGGAAGGTGTTCGTGATTCCCTGGGAGTCAAGAACAGCTACGACGTCGGGGTCGACGCCGAGGTCGGCGAACGTTACGGAAGGCTCTGTTGTTTCAGTGTCAGTCATCGAGTCGGGCGATAGGAGGTGTGCCCGTGTAAGAAAAGTAGCCAGTGTGGGGCGATACCACCGGTATCGCTGTTCAGCGGCGCCGCTTTGGCTTTCGCCCGAGCTTCCTGCGCTGACTTCTCCCGAGTGCGTACGAACCGGCTGCCGCCAAGGTTGCACCGCCAAGCGCGGTGGTCCTCTTCATGACCTTCTTGCGGGTCCTGGAGAACTCAACGATCGGCCAGCCACGATGGAACGCGATGGTCTCGAGGGCTCGATCGGGATTCACCGCGACGGGGTGTCCGACTGCCTCGAGCATGGGAAGGTCGCCTGCTGAGTCTGTGTAGGCGTACGACTGGGACAGGTCATAGCCCATCTCGGCCGCCACCTTGTTGATGGCATCGGCCTTGCCCTCGCCGTAGCAGAACGGTTCGGCAAGCCGTCCCGTGTAGATGCCGTCCTCGATCTCGCCGACCGTGCCTAGGCCGCCGGTCATTTCCATCTCGTCGGCGAACTGGCTGACGATCTCGACGGGAGAGGCAGAGACGATGTACGTGTCGCGACCGGCATCCGTGTGGAGGTCTATCAGACCACGTGCTTCACGGCGAACATCCTTGAGCAACTTCGGGATGATCTCGTCCCCGAGATCCGTAAGAGCCGTGACCGGAGCGCCTTCGATCGCCTCGAGAATGCGCTGTTTGACGGCCTCTGTCTTGTCGTCCGATGCGCCTGCCATCTGGAATGTGACGGCACTCGCCGCGTCCTTGATCAATTGTCCGGTTGGTACGAACCCGTTGCGATAGGCGACCCAGCCGAACGTGAACATCGAACTGCCGCCGATGATCGTTCTGTCGAGGTCGAAGAACGCCGCAGTGACCGGTGCGCTCATCGTGATGCCCCGATGAGGTCATCACCGATCGAGAACAGGAGTTCGTCGCCGCCGGCTGCAGCATCCGCCAACCCATGAACCCTGGGTAGGAGGTTGGTCGCATAGAACGTGGCCGTTGTCACCTTGGCGGCCATCCATGGGTCCGAATCGGCTTCCGGCAGGGCAGCGATCGCCTGCTTGGCGAGGTAGTACCCACCGCAAAGCGTCCCGACCATTTCAAGATACGGGGTGGCCCCTGCCCTACGGGATCGTACGTCGTTCATTCCGTTGAGCGCATCCGTCGCACTGCGAACGGCCCGCGTCGCATCGGCGAGCGGTCCACGGATCGCAGCCAACGCATCGCCGGCTGCCGCAAGGTCCGCGTCGAGTGCCTCGATCTCATCGAGATACGAACTGACAACGGCACCTTCGTTCATGGGAAGCTTCCTCATGACGAGATCGATGGCCTGTATCCCGTTCGTTCCCTCGTAGATCGGCGTGATCCGTGCGTCGCGATAGAACTGTGCTGCACCGGTCTCCTCGATGAAACCCATGCCACCGTGGACCTGGACGCCGATCGATGCGACGTCGACACCCCGGTCGGTGCACCACGCCTTCGCTATCGGTGTCAACAAGGCGAGTCGGTCGCCAGCTGCCTGTCGGTCCTCTTCCGTTGCGCCGTTGAGGTGGCGGTCATCGTCGGCCATAGCGTCGTAGATGAGCGACCTCATCGCCTCGGTATACGCCTTCATCGTCATCAGCATCCTGCGGATGTCGGCATGGTCGATGATCGGCCCGATGCCGTCAGCCCCCGGTGCCACGCCCTGCATCCGGACCTTTGCGTATGCGGCGGCGTGTTGGTACGCCCGTTCGGCGATGGCGAGACCTTCGAGCCCGACCTCGAGCCGAGCCTTGTTCATCATCGTGAACATGTATCGCATCCCGCGATTCTCCTCACCGACGAGATACGCAGTTGCACCCTCGAACGCGAGCACGCACGTGGGGCTGGCATGGATCCCGAGCTTCTCCTCGATCGAGACCACCTCGATGGCGTTCCGCTCGCCGGGTGTGCCGTCCTCATTGAGGATGTACTTCGGGATGAGGAACATGCTGATTCCCTTGGTACCCGCGGGTGCGCCAGGGGTCCGTGCGAGTACCAGATGGATGATGTTGTCCGTCAGATCGTGGTCACCCCACGTGATGAAGATCTTGGTACCGGACACCGACCAGGTGCCGTCGCCGCTCGGCATGGCCTTGGTGCGTAGCGCTCCTACGTCGGAACCTGCCTCAGGCTCGGTGAGCACCATCGTGCCCGTCCATTCACATGAGATCAGCTTTGCGAGGTAGGCATCGCGGAGTTCGTTGTCTCCATGGCGCTCGAGCAGGGTGATGGCGCTGCCGGTCAGCATGGGTGCGAGCGAGAACGCAAGGTTGGACGCAGTCATCATCTCGGACACCGCAGCTCCCACGGCGGCAGGGAAGCCGTGGCCTCCGAAATCTGGATGACCCGTCACTGCGGTCCAGCCGGCACCCACGAGTTTCTCCCATGCCGGCTTGAACGCATCCGGGGTATGGACCGAACCATCAACGAGGACGGCACCTTCCTTGTCTCCGATCTCGTTGGTGGGGGCGAAGACCTCGTCGAAGAAGCGGGCCGATTCGCTGAGGAGCCCATCGATGATGTCTGCGTCGACATGCTCGAATCCTGGTAGCGCAGCGATGGACTCGATGTCGACGATGGTGTCGAGTACGAACGAGATATCCCTGGTCGGGGCGGAGTAATCGGCCATGTCGCGATGATACCGCGAGCCTGCAGGACCCATTCAGCCGTGCGTGTGGATCACCACTATGAGTGATCGGGACGTAGCATCGCGGCGTTGATCAGGAGCCACAGCCATCAAACGAACAATGATGATATTCACCTCACTCGTCCTTGTCCTGATGGCATGCGCCTCGGGGTCTGAGGACGGAGCCGACGATGCGCCAGTTCTCGTGATCGAGGACGGGGACATCGTTGACGTGCACTACGTGCTCACGCTCGACGACGGCTCGACCATCGATTCGTCACGCGAGCGGGGAGCCCCGTTCTCCTTCACCGTTGGCAAAGGGGACGTCATCGTCGGCTTCGATCGAGCCGTCAAGGGCAAGCAGGTTGGCGATGTGAACACGGTCCGGATCGATGCCGTCGACGGATACGGCGTGTGGGACCCCACCAGGGTCGTCGAGGTCGAGATCGCTCCGAGCCAGGCCGACGTCAAGATCGGTGACGAGGTGTTCGTGCCGCGGCGCGGGATCATCATTGAGATCGACGGTGGCTTAGCCAAGGTCGACATCAACCACGAACTCGCAGGTGAGGCCCTCACATTCGAGATCGAGGTGCTCGCCATTACCCGCGGGTAGCGCTGCTACGTGACAGGACTCTCGCTCGTTGCGACCGTTCCTTCCCAGATGGCCCTGAATACATCGGAGCTCCTTTGAAGCTCCTCCACGGTGCCTTCTGCGACGATTCTGCCGTCCTCCATCACGATGATCTTGTCTGCGCGGAGCATGGCCGCTCTGCGATGTGAGACGACGAGGGTCGCAACGCCGGCCCGCAGCGCGAACAGGCGTTCCCAGAGCAACTGCTCGGTCTCGACATCAAGCGCGCTCGACACATCGTCGAGGACCAGGATCTGAGGGTCACGGGTGAACATCCGTGCCGAAGCAGACCGTTGCACTTGACCTCCGGACAACCGGACACCTCGTGGTCCGATCAATGTTTCAAGTCCCTCGGGCATCATCTCGACGTCGTGGGTCATCGTCGCGATATGGATCGCCTCGTCGAGCGCCTCGTCGTCCAGATCCCTGCCAAGCACGAGGTTCTCTCGCAACGACATGGAGAAGAGACGAGGAACCTGAGGCGCATAGGCGATCCTCGGTGGACCGAGCTCGCTCGCTGGGTCTTCAACCACCTCGCCGTTCCAGAGAATCTCGCCGGTGTCGGCGGGGAGCAGCCCAAGCGCCGTTCGGAGCAGCGTGGTCTTGCCCGCGCCGATCCTGCCGGTCACGACCACGAACTCCCCGGCGTCGACCGTCAGGTCGATCGTGTCGATACCTGATGTCGTCCTCGGGTAGTGGTACGTCAAGCCGGTGAGCTCGAACCGGCGGAAGGGAGGTGGTGCTATGCCCTCGTCGATGAGCCGACTCGATTCGTCGTCAAGGTCGAGATCCGTCTCGTCGAACAATCGGGTCCACGGCGCTCCGCGGAGCGTCTTGGTGAGTCGATCGACGCTGACTGATGCCTGCTTGGTCCTGGCGAAGAACATACCCAGGAAGTACGCAGCGTCCGTCACGATGGTCAGGAGGAAGACGAACAGCGTGAACTCGCCGATCGAGATGCCTGCATCGCCCGCGGTGTTCAACCTTCCGGCGGCCATCAGCAGAATCAGCCCGGTTCCGATGTTCACGGTGTTCCTGAACGCTGCTTCGAGAACCGCGGTGAGGGTCCGATCTCGGACCATCATGGTGCGGCGGACGGCGTTGAGTTCGCCGAGTCGATCCAGCATGTTGGCCTCGGCACCCGCGACCTTGACCGATTGGGTCGCCATGAACGTTTCGCCGAGGAATCCGGTGATCGCCTCTGTGGTTTCCCTGGCTCGGATCCGATACCTGCGCACGATCCCGCCGGTCCGGTTCGAGACAACTGCCACAGCGATCACCGGAAGGCTGATCACAGCCGTGATCAGAGGGTCGATGGTCCATAGCACGCCGAAGGACAGCACAGCGGCGAGCGTCGCTCCAACGATGTCGACAGACAGGTCGAACGGCTCAAGCGTGTGTTCGACGTCGTCCCTGAACCGACTTACGACCTCGCCGGGCGTGTCGTCGAGGGCGTTCGCGCCAGGGAGTTCGTATATCCGTTCGAGCAGGTTGCGCCGCATCGAGGCTCCCGCGCGGAAGATCATGGACCCGTGATTCCGCATACCGAGCATGATCGCCACAGACCTACCAGCGGCGTATGCGAAGGTTGCGGCCACCACCGCAACGAGTGCCTCGCGTTCGATTCCGTCCGCGAGCGCGTCGAAGTACTTCGCCGTGACAAGCCCTATCAGGATCGGCATCGTCCAGATGGACGTCCACAAGAACAGCGCCCATGCGTAGCGAACCGGCTGGCGTCTGATCATCGCGAAGAGGACGCTCCTGAAGTTGGGGGGAGTCAGGTCACTCATGCAAGTGCCTCCTCCATCCCCGTTGCGAGCAGCCGTGAGAACACAGACTCCGGATCGCCAGCGAGCGACTTGCGTTCGCCGGCCTCGATCACGCGCCCATCTTCGAGGATGATGATGTCGTCGGCCCGTGCGACGGTCGCAAGCCTGTGTGCGATGAGGATCGCCGTGCGGTTGTCGAGCAGGTGGTCGATTGCTCGCTCGAGAAGCGCCTCCGTTGCAGGATCAAGGCGGGACGAAGCTTCATCGAGCACCACGACACCCGGGTTACGAAGGAACACTCTCGTGAACGCAAGCAGCTGGGCCTGTCCGGCGGACAGGCCACCACTGCCACTTTCAAGTTTCGTGTCGAGCCCGGCGGGAAGCGACTCGATCCAGCCGTCGAGTTCGAGCGTCCGGAGGACGTCCATCAGTTCCGCGTCGGTGATCGAATCGTCGAAGAACGTCAGGTTCTCCCTGATCGTGGCTCGGAAGAGTTGGACGTCCTGAGTGACCATGGCCACGTGATGACGGAGCGTCGCGAGATCGATGTCCCACGTAGCGTTGCCGCCGACACGGACTTCACCCTGCTGTGGCTCGTGGAGTCGCGTGATCAGTCTGGCGACCGTCGACTTTCCGCTTCCTGTCCTTCCGAGCAGGCCGACGACACGTCCGGGCCGGATCGTGAACGAGACGTCGTCGAGGATGATCTCGTCACCAGCCTCATCGTCGTAACGGAACGTGACGTCGTCGAACGTGACGCTGAGTGGCTCCTCGGGCAGGCTCAGGGTCTCGCGCTGGACGAGCTTCGTTTGCCGTGCGAACAGCTCCTCGACGCGCGAGATCGACGCGCCAGCCTTCTGGAGGTCTATGAGTTCCTCTCTGATCTGTTCGATTGGTCGGTGCGACATCTGCACGTACTGGAACACCAGGTACACACCACCGATGGTCAGCGTCCCCACACCGAACAGCCAGGAACCAAGCACGAACACGATGACGAGTGAGAAGAAATAGAGCGCCATCGACATGACCCACATCATCGCCCACCCCGTCCAGCCTCTGATGACCTGCGGGAGCCAGCGGCGCTGGATGTCGTCAAAGCGCCTGACCATGAAGCCGGTGGCACCGTTCGCCTCGACATCTTCTGTTCCATCGATCTGTTCACCGATGAAGCCGTACATCTCGGCGCTGGTTGCGCGGATGTCTTTCTGCCATGGAACGGTGACACCGTGCAGCCGCACCATGCCTGCGAGGGCAAGGACGGTGAACACCGTGATCGACAGTCCGACGATCCACGACTGGACCCACAACAGCACGAGGATGCCGATGAGCAGGGCACCGTTCCCGAGCACTTTGATCATCATCGACGAGAAGAAGTTGGAGAGTGCCGTGACGTCCCCGTCGATGCGCTCGATCAGCTCTCCGGGACTCGTCCCCTTGTGGAAGCCCATGTCCAGATGGAGGACGTGGTCAGTGAGGTCTGATCGGAGCTGATTCGTTGCTGACCAGCCGATTCGCTCCGCGAGTGCAGTGGCCCATACCAACAGCGTCTGGTGGATCACGGCGATCACGATGAAAGCGATTGCAAGCGGCACCAGCGATGAGACGTCTGATCCCTCTATCGCCCGATCGATGAACACTGCGATCAGCTGTGGGTTCACCAGTTGGAGGGTGATCGTCGCGGCCAGGACGGCGGCGAGCAGCGCCGCCTGGCCTCGGTACGGTCTGAGGTAGCCGGTGAAAAGTCTGAAGTAGGCACGTACTGGAATCATGAGTGGTCCTTGAAGGATCGAACGGAGAGGGCAAACGCGACGCTGCCGTCATCTCTGTGGCGTTCGGGGCGGGAGTTCGGCTGGTCTATTACAGCGAACGGGCGCGCGGAAAGGCCGGAGATGCTGGATTGGGCGAGATGTGCCTCTGCATCGATCCTCCTTGATCGCGTTGCAGTCCCGAGGACTACGCAGGGGATGGTCGCGGATGCGACCCGTTCTGTCAAGCCATTGCAGAAGACCACGGACCACGGACCACGGACCACGGACCACGGACGGAGATTTCACGGAACGGTTCGATCTGGTTGGCTTTAGAGGACGTGGATGACGACGAGGGCTCCGAGCATCGCTACGGAGTTCGTGCCGATGTGTGCGAGCACCGACGCATATGTGCTGTTCGCGTAAAGCCTTACGAGCAGGAAACCGAGGCCGCCGATCGCGGTCCCTACGACGGAACCGATGATGGTGGTTGCCAGCCCGAAGTACGTTCCTGTGTCGCCGATCGGGCTCATCTCAAGTGTGGGGAGAATGTGCCAGAAGCCGAAGAGCAGTGACGTGACGACAGCAGCAACGAGAGGGCTGTACCTGCGGGCGAGCATGCCGAATACGATGCCT
>PVMK01119653.1_pt1 | contig 30225 bp, 26 predicted proteins | sample 1853481 | NCBI WGS metagenome assembly PVMK01 (sample SAMN08533507, study PRJNA380276) | Marine sediment metagenome, whole genome shotgun sequencing project.
AGCTTAGAGGTAAAAATATGTTTTCTCTCCGAGGGCTAAGGCCTGCACTGTTATGAACTAAAAAACAGGGACCTGTGTTCAAAACGACTGGCCCGCAAAGACCCAGACCTGACTGACTTCATCCGACCAGGCAAAATCAAAGCGGATGACGCCGCTACCGATCATTCCGCGAAACCCGAAGCCGGCGGTCCATTTCATATCTTCGTGCAGATCACCAAGGTCGTAGTCGTCGGCAACCCGGCCGACTTCCCCAAATACCACGGCCTGCCACCAGCGCCACGGGATACTGCGGAACCCGATCCAGTTTTTCATCGGATTCCAGCGGGGTATGACGCGATACTCGGCGCTATAAAGAATGCCGGCCTTGTCATTGAATCGACCCCACGGGAAACCGCGTAGCCGGTCCTGGCCGCCCAAACTGGCACCCAGATTGCCAGGCGGGCGGTTCTCGATCACGGTTAGATCCTCGTCGAACTGGACTTCATCCCAAGTGGGCACCCAAGCCGTCCAGAAATCAAACGCCAGAACCTGCTGACGGAACCAATCAGTCTCGCCGAGGCCGACGTATTTGCTCCACTGAAAATCCACGGCGGTCCAGGAGTTCTTGCTGTCCCACCAGCCGAAGTCCCGAGTGAGTCCGATGCGGGTGAAACTGCCCTTGGACGGGTTTGGCGCGAAATCGCGGTTGTCGTACTCGAGCGCAATTTCGATGCCGTTACTGGCGAAATCTATTTCGTCGCCGACCATGATGCCTGATTCTGGCGGGGCGAAATCGATGTTGTTGTCATCGACGTCTATGGTCCGGCGCTGGTAAAACGGTTTGATCAGGAGGAACGTTCGCCCCGTCTCAAGCGGGTTCCAGCTTCCGGTATTGGTGGACCCATCTGCGAGAATGCCGTCATCGGTGATATATCGGGTAAGGCCCGTTTCCCTGCCGGCGCCGGTGGGCAGCACATAACGGAATGTCAGGTCGACGAAACCGTTATTGCCTTCGCCGGCGAGGAAATCGTCCTCCGCCGAATCATTGCTTCCCGATGGCGGCTTGCCGCCTTCCCGAAATGACAGGTCCCCGTAAAAACGCTGTTCGTCGTTACTCTGGAAGCCCAGGCGCGGATCTAAATACCATCGCTCGCTCAGCCGCAACTGGAACAGACCGGCGAAAATGCCGTAGGACGAGTTCGATGTGCCATAGACGGTGGCAAAAAGGCCGTCCTGCTCCTGCCAGACGCCGTTGCGGAAATAGAAAGCCCCGATGCCCGTATCCAGACCTTCCACGCTAAAAGCATAGGGCAGCAGTATGCGGGGGTTATAGTCCTTACCCTCGTCGGCCTTGTCATCAACGATCCGGTCAGCGCCGGCCTGGCCCGCGCTGAACAGGATCGCTGTTGCAATCAGGGCAGTCCACTGGCAGCAGAAATGCCGAGAACTCGTATTCATTTTTTGGCCATTTAGGTCACCTGCTTCTGCAGACCAAGTCAGCACTGATCGGAGCGGTTTAGATTAGCGCGAGTCGTTATCCGACCCGGTTTTTTGCTGCTTCTTCATCATCTCCTTACGTCAGTCCTGATCCCGCAGGTTGTACTTCCCCATATGCCCCGGAATGTCCCAATATACCGCCAGGATCCGGCGTTTCCGCTGCGACGGACGGTTGTCAGTTCGATTACTTTTGCGCCTCTTCGATCATCTTCATCATGCCCGGACGCCAGTCCTGATCCTGCAGATTATATTTCTCCATGTGCTTGTCCAGCGCGTCATTCTGCGCTTCATACGCCGGCAACCAGTAGCCGGCATTGGTGAAATCGCTGAACACCGGCCGGCGTCCCTTTTCCGGACCACCCTGCCGCGCGGTGCCGGGCACGGGCCATGCTTCCTCGGTGATCACCGCCATTCGCTCCTGCACACCGTTCGGCGTGACGTTCCAAACCATGTTGTCTATAGCCATGGACAACGGACCGTCGTAAGTCTCGCGAATCGCGTTATACAGGTGGTAACGCGTGGCTTCCTCGTTCAGGAAGTGATAAGCGACCGCATGCTTTGGCGTGATCGTGCTCATGATCTTACCGAAGGCTTGCCCGGAGGTATGAAACGCGCAGCAGGCGCGCCACGCGAGTTGCGGCGGCTGGTTATACAACTGTACAAAGTCGTTCGGCACCATGAAGGCCTCGTGAATCAGAAGATCCGCGTCCGTACCGTGCTTGATGAACCACTTATTCGGTGCCGTGTCGCCACCGAACACAACTTTCATGCCCTCGTAGCGGACAATTAAGCTGACGGGGCCATCGCCTGTATGAATAGCCGGAAAAGAACTCACCGTCACGCCGTCCAGGTTGTAAATTTCCTGATCCTCGGGCCGGTAGTCGAACTCGGTGACCTCAATCGTGCCGGGCAATGGATTGATCTGGAATGAACGCGTTTCCTTGTCCCAGGCAACAAAATCGAGAAAACCTTCGATAGCCGCCTTCGTGCCGAGTTCCGGGTGCAGTCCTTTTGGACCCCAAATCTTCAAGCCTCCGGGCCGTCCGGCGGTCCAGCCTCCGGCCCACAGCGCATCGAGATCGCCCATGTGATCGGTGTGCAAATGGCTCAGAATGACTTTGTCGAGATACTGGTAGGGGATCATGTAGGAAGCAAGGTTCGCCATTGAGCCCGTGCCGATGTCGAAAATGAGCTTGTCGCCGTTGCCGAATTCCATGAGAAAGCACGTGGCCGCCTGCGCATGGCGTGCCGCAGGCATGCCGGTGCCGCAGGCCGTTATGCGAATTTCCTGCTTCGCGAGCGGTTCGGTGCCGGGGTAATACACGTAGCGGTCTGGAGCTACACCGGCGGGGTCCGTTACCACGCCGCCGGCGGCCCACGCAGTGCCCATCAGGCAAGTCAGAATGACAAATGTCGGCAATTTTCGAGTAAACATGATGATCTACCTCCTTACCTTAATCAGCGTTGTCTCCCTGGCATTGGACATGCCGGGAAATCGCATCAATTTTTTTCTTACACTGCCTGCGCCATTGCTGACGTGTTTGCCCACAAATTATGGGACGTTGTTCAGCGAAATACGTCAACCGGCAGAATTATTTCATGAAGTACCGAATGCCGATTTCGAACGTGAAGTCTCGCTCTCCCGAACCCGTGGTCGGATTAACGCCGAAACCCGGTTTCGCATACGCGATGACGCCGGGTGCCAGGATCTTGCCGAACTCCGGCGCGATCCATAGCGAGAATTCCGAATTCTCGAAATCATAGATTGGTTGGAACTCGGGCAGCAGATAAATGCCATCAAAGAGACCCGGACCCGGCGCTCTGAGTGGCAACATAAAGAACCAGCGCCCGACGTACATGCTGACGTCAGCCCGGCCATCGTCTTTGAAGACGTCAGTGAAATAGAAGTTCATCAGGGCCGCAAAAGCGCCCGGCCCCGGCCAGAATTTCAAATCCCATATCGGGGTAACCATCGGGGCTACCATGAATGTTTCGCTGCCCAGCACAGGGTCAGTAGCGGTTGGAAAATCGAATTGAGCGCCGATAAGCCAGTCAGCGCCCAATGCGCTCCAGTCGGTCCTGTACATGAAGCGCAGGTTCATATCGCCGACGCCGGTTTCTTGGCAGTCACCCTCGGCGGGCAGCCCGTTGGGTAGCTGGGGGTTACCGCCGCCGGGCAGGGTGCCACTACACACACCGGTGTCCGGATCTCGCAATGCTGTACCACTGATGTCGCGGTCGACGGCCAGCGGGATTTCATATGTCATCGCGAACGTCGTCGTGAACGCGTAGAGCCCAAATGCCACGATGTTATTCTGCTCGAGTCCGTTCTCCAGCTCATCATAGCGATAATAGGGCATGAACTTGGGCGCAAAATCCCGCGGATCAGTGCCGGTGCTGCCCTCCGCGGCGGCGTCCGCCTGTCCTTTTCCAACCCCGCCAGCCCCGGCCGGGCCACCTTGGCCGAAAGCAGGCAAGGCGATGCATATCAACAAGTACGCGGCGATAATCATTCGAATTTGCATGTTCATATCAATATCCAATTTCCATTTATGTCTTGGCTCCACAAAAAATTTTCAATCACTATACTCGCTACTATCGTGAAGTTTCCCTGGTTGCCAAACCGATATCTCTCTCTGATTTCCGATTGCGAGTGCTGGCAACGTATTTCGATATTGACGATGTGGATTTCCCGTACGGGGGCATAGGCAAAACAATCGGTGAGACCGGATATCGGAGCGGGTTTATCGATCGCAAAACCCGGCATATTGATAGTAATTTCACCAAAAATAACTTGGATAGTTTTGCAGACGATTGGGTTGACTCGGAGGTTACCTGACAATGCTGGGACGTCGCAAATTAAGCGCTACTAAATATCCATAATCGGCGATAGAATCCGAAATCGGTAGTCATGGGCCAATTGCATGGGAACTCCAAGCAGCAACATCGTCCGATTTGCATCACATGATCCAGACGAGTTTGTCGCCAGGTTGTCGATTAGCTTGCCGACCGATTTTTCGGTGCAGAGTCTTGGCGGGCGTTTCACAGTTGTAGCACGCGCCGCTGAGCTACCGCGTGTCGGTTTCACTAGTTTGAGGCTGGGCCCTACGCGTGTTCGACATTTTTACCCTATCGACGAGTGGGGCATTAACATTTCGCTAGGCTCACCTATTAAGTTCGGCTCCGGCACCGCGGCGCACGCGCTTTCCACTGGGACCGCGTTCGTGCGCCGGCCCGGGGAAGGTTTCGACATGACTACACGGCCGCAGTCAAGCGTATTCGTCGTGCATCTGGCCGGCACGCTACTGGAGCCGCTCGGCCAAACATCGCGGGACACGCTTCAAATTGACCCCCGCGTTTCACTCGCGACCCCGGCTGGCGAAAGTTTTTACCGTTACCTGATCTTCCTCTGGGGTGAATTGGAGCGCGGGGCAGGATTCCAAAAATCGCCACTCGCCGTTCACGAGATTGAGCATGCCCTGGCCGCACTTTTCGTTGCTGTCGTCAAATGCCCACTTGGGGGAAAAAAGGCGTGGCTGGGCGGGCCGGCCCCAATCTATCTGACGAGGGCCGAAGAATACGTGCGCGAAAATCTCTCGCGCCCACTGTCGGTGCTCGACATTGCAGCCGCGGCCGGCATCAGTGCGCGCACGCTATCTGCGGCCTTTCAGAAATACCGCGGCGTCCCGACGAGCGCATTCGTCAAACAAAGCCGGCTCGAAGCCACACAGCGAGCGCTCGAACGTGCATTGCCGGCGGAGATCTCGGTTAGGAACGTTGCGCTTCGATATGGTTTTACTCATATGGGCCGTTTCGCGGCAGATTATCGGCGCGCATTTCAAGAAAAGCCGTCGGCAACATTGCGTCGCTAACAAGGCCGCAGTTCTAGCTGAACCGAGCGTTTTGAGCGCCCAACCCTGGGCGGCATGAACGAGAATACCCGCGCGAATAGCTGTCGGTTTGCATTTCTCCGACGATTTGGACAGTCTGTTTTTCTAGGTAAAACAGAATGTCCCCTTCTGCCCAGCGGACCACTTCCTGATGTAATTGGTGGAAACCTGAAGGAGAAGAACAATGCTCACCACAAGCCGCCTCAATGTTTGTGCATTAATCTGCATGTTGGCACTGCCGACATACGCGTTTGCCGAGGGTCCGCCGGAGTCAGGGTTCTTCGATGACTATTCCCGGCTCCAGCCGGCCGAGGCCGATTGGGTCGACTATGTCTACATGTCTGATGGCTTCAGGGAAAAATTGGCGAAAACGCGAACCCTCGTACTTCCGCAACCCGAGATATTTCTGGCGCCGGACTCCAAATACAAGGGCATGAAGCCCGACAACATGATGGTGCTCACGGACAGCATGCGGCAATTGCTCGTCGAAGCGTTCGCCGACGGTTATCAGATCGCCGATTCCCCGGGGCCGAACACGCTAGTCCTGCGTATGGCGTTCACGAACCTGTACCTGAAGAAGAAGCCGCGCATCCCGGTCGTCGGCTGGCTGCCGCCGGCCTATATCGTGACCACGGCGAAACGCGCTGTGCTCGATGACTTCACCAAGAATGTCCTGCTGACGGAACTCGTCTGGGAGGCTGAGATCCCGGACTCCGAGACCGGTGAGATTTTTGGCCAGATTCTGACGTCAGGAATCTACGGCCGTCGCGCACCGGGAAATAGCTGAATCTTGTTGCCCATGTTGACGATTTTCGTTTAAAGTCCGTCAATCTCATCGATACTCAATCGCTCGGGCACGAGGAAAAAAAATGAATGCACTACGGATGTCAAGGCTTGCAATCTTCGTTTCACTCGCGGGCGTATTCGCGTGGGCCAATCCGGTGTCCGCCGGGGGCCTTTATATCTTTGAGTTTGGCCATCCGCTGCAGGGTGCGTCGAATGCTGGCGAAGGCGCGATTGCTCAGGATGCGTCGACGGCAGCTTTGAACCCTGCCGGCATCATGATGCTGGATGAGAGCGAGTGGATGGTCACCGGGATGGGAATCTATTCGAAAATCGAGTTTCAGCAGGAGGCCGGAACGACGGTCTCCGGTAACGACGGCGGCGACGCCGGTGGTATCGCCCCGGGCGCTGCCTTGTTTTACGCGAATCCATTCAGCGACAAGTTTGGCTTTGGCTTTGCGTTCAATGCGCTGTCTGGCGCGGTGATCGAATACGACCCGGGGTTTGTCGGACGTTACTGGGCCGAGGAGGTCGAACTGCTGATCGTTGCGGCCATGCCGTCTCTGGCTTGGCGAGTCAATGACCAGTGGAGTGTGTCGGTCGGTCTTCCAGTGGCCTTTGGGACACTGGATATGGATGTTGCGATTCCACCGTTAATTGGCATGGGGTCCGACGGCCAGGCGCGCATCAGTGGCGGCAAAGACTATGTTTTCAATATTTCTGCGGGCGTACTCTGGGAGTTCAGCGATCGGTTTCGACTCGGTCTGACCTACACGGGTGAAATGGAGTTCGAGTTTGACAGCGACCTCGAGATAACCTTGCCGGTCGGCGGCGGCACGACACTGCCGCAGATTTCCGCGGACGTTGATATACCGCTGGTGCAGATGTTGCGACTTTCGGGCTCTTCCGACATCGGTGATCACTTGACCGTGCTGGCGACCGTGGCCTGGGAAGACTGGAGTTCCTTCGACAGTGTATTAATCACTACGTCTGACGGCCCCGCCGGCGCGTTGCCGCGCGACTGGGATGACACCTGGCATTTTGCGCTTGGCATGCGCTGGCGTACCGGCGGACCATGGACTTTTCATACCGGGGTCGCCTATGACACAGACCCAACCGATGCGTCGAAACGAACCGCCGACATGCCCATCGATCAGCAGATCCGCCTGTCCGGTGGTGCGACGTATACGTTCGCCGGCGGCAGCAGTCTAGGGGGCGTGCTGACTTTCGCTGATTATGGTGACGCCAGGATCGATAATGGCGGTAACTGGGGCCAGGTTGTCGGTGAATACGATACGAATCGGCTCTTGTTCATGGGGATCAACTACGGCTGGTGATACTGCTTATCTGCACAGGCGCGCAATTCGGTTTCTGACAATTTAGAACGTCAAAACGAAACGGATTGAAGAAGCCAAGAGGTCAAAATTCCATGGGTCCTGCTGGCAGAATCCACAGCAGCGATGGTGCCGCGGAATTGAGATTATTTTCTATTTAACGAGGAATTGCGGTTACAGGTGCGCGTTGATTGCCGCGCTACTGGCACTGTCCGCGTGTGAGACTGACCCCTCAACCGGCGCTGCGCCGGTAGCCTCACCCGGCCAGGCTGCCACACGCGCGGACGGGCGGCTCAGCATCTATACCGTGAATTACCCATTGCAATATTTTGTGCAGCGCATAGGTGGGGAACTTGTCGATGTCAGTTTTCCTGCGCCGCGGGGTGTTGATCCGGCAGAATGGATGCCGGATATTGACACCGTTGCAGAATATCAGCAGGCCGATGTAATTCTTTTGAATGGAGCGGGTTACGCCCGTTGGTTGCGCCGCATGAGCCTGCCCGCTGCGCCTCAGCCAGTTCAGAGTCCGCTGCTACTCATTACCTAACTTTTTCATGTTTTGCATAGCCCGGTGCCATGCGTAAACGACCTGAAGTCGTACCATGCTGCTATCTATATCGCTGTCGCCAAAAACATTTGAGCTGAAGCTGGTACGCAAAGTGAGGCTGTCCGTCACCTGGAAATTCAAGGTTATACCAATATCTCCGATTTCGATATCGCTTCCCACATCAACACCGTTGATTTCTGACTGGAATCCATTGCGGTAAAGTAGATCAATGGATCCGAAAAAATGCCGGGTAAAGTCCTGGGTCCAGTGTGCTTCGAGTTGCCAGAGTGGATCGTTCTGCAGTTTTTGCCCTACAAAGTCATCGTTCTCGGCGAACAGCCAGACAGATGGAACCACTTCAAGACTCGACATGTAGCCGGGGGCGAAAACACCGAAATGGTATTTGAACGGGAAGGCGATCCGCCCAAAAAACCGGTTCAAGCCCAGATTTACGACTTTGCTGCTGTCGTACTCGCCGATCGGAACTCCCAGCATGACGGCAGCGTCCAGGGTCCACGTCGGTTCGTAGTTCAGCAAATCGAAGCCAGCCTTGAGCGGCGGCGTACCTATTAGATTCACGTCAAGCTGCACTGACGGGTCAGCATATCCGGAGGCGGACTGGCTGACGGAGACGCCTGGAACGACACCGGGCGGCAGGAATTCTGGTGGCGTGAGACTGGTGTCGAAATCCGCTTCGACACTGCCCCCGACGATGTTAACCATAAATGACGACGGCCGATTGAAAAGTGTCATATGGCGTGCATAGTTCGCAATAAAGATATCCGCGTCAGCATCTGCCGAAGGGTAAATGTAATGGGCCGGATCGAATTGCAGGGCATCGGAGGCATCCAGATGCATGTTCAGGTATTGGAATGACACGACGTTGGTGCCGGCTCTTCCTTTCCAGTAAGCGCGTGCGCCGTCATCTTGAGCAGTCGCAGGTCCGCAAATCAGCGAGATAGCAACCGTGAATGCAAAAGGTGCCAGGCATCGGATAGGGCCATTTCCATTATTCATGATTAATGCCTTCTTATTGACTGAGAAGCTCGATCAGCTTCTTGTGAGGAACCGCCTCCAAACCACGGACCGGTGGATAGCTATCGAACTCCGGAACCGCGTCGGGCAGTGCCTTTCTGGCACGTTCGTAAGGCGACCGATTGCCGATGATCACCCCGTTCATCTCGACATACTCATCCCATAGTGCGATGAGCTGTGTTTTTTCCTCAGGGAACCTCTCGGACAGGTCGTATTGTTCGCCGGGATCGGCGGCGAGGTTGAATAGCTGCCAGTCCCAGATGCCGAAAGGCTCATAGTGCCAGCTGATTTTCCAATCCCCGCGGCGAATGGCCCGGTTGCCGAATAGTTCAAAGCCCAGCCAATCTTCTGGACCCCGGGGAGATTGAGCTCCGCCATTCAGCATCTGCACCCAGGACTTGCCCTGCATAGGTACGATGTCACGACCATTGTAGGTAGCCGGGTGCTCAATATCGGCCAAGTCCAGCAGCGTCGGCGTAAGATCCATGACATGGAGAATGGCGCTTGTATTTAAGTCACCGGCACCTTGCACGCCGGGGCCGCTCACGATTAGGGGTGAGCGTGTGCCGCCTTCAGTGACGAAACCTTTGTAAAGCCGGAAGGGTGCCATTGAAACCTGTGCCCACGCCGGACCGTACTCCGCAAACGAACCCTTGCGACCAATGAAATTATGGCCCGATTCGGCGAAATTATTCGCCGCATGAAGATAACCCATGGTACCGGGTTGACCTGCCAACATTCCTACCAGGTCGTTTCCTTCTGCCCCGTTGTCGGAGAAAAAGATAACGACCGTGTTGTCATATTCGCCAATCTGCTTCAGATAATCGAAAACCCGCCCGATCTGGTCGTCCATGTATTCAACCATGGAGGCATATAGCTCCATTTTGCGTCCCTGTAACACGCGCACTCCTGGCGCAAGCATCGAGGCTCTTGGCAGGAACCACAGGCGATCGGCGGTACTGACACCTTCTTCGACAATACCCAGTTCCTGCATACGGGCGAGACGACGCAGTCGAATCACATCCCATCCTTCGTCATATTGGTTCTTGTAGCGTCGTAACCAATCATCCGGCACTTGCAACGGACCATGAGGGGCCGTAAATGCCATGTAGGCGAAGAAAGGCTTACCGTCGCCATGGCCCTCTTCAATAAACTGAATGGTTTTGTCGGTGTAGTTTTTCGTTGAATAGAAATCCTTCGGCAGTTTTTCGACGGGTCGTCCGTCTTCCGTGTACGGACCTTTAGGTATCTGCCATTCGACATTCCACTGATCATCGAAGTGACTCCCGCCGCCGACAAGCAAAGAGAAATCGCGCTCGAAGCCGCGGGCATGCGGAATCTGCTCAGGTTTAAGTCCCAGATGCCATTTCCCAACCATGTAGGTGTGATAACCACCATCTCGCAATAGCGAGGCGACTGTGGCAACACGCTCGTTCAGTACACCCTCATAACCCGGCTGACCTACCTGGTTCGGTGCCAGCAACTCACCCATATTGCCGAGGCCGGCGATATGGTTATCCGTTCCAGTGAGCAGCATGGAGCGGGTAACCGAACAGGTGGGGCTTACGTAGAAGTTGGTGTAGCGCATCCCCTGCTGCGCCAGATTGTCCAAGACCGGGGTTTTGATTTCGCCACCGTAACTTCCCAGGTCTGAGTAACCCATGTCGTCTGCAACGATGAGTAAAAAGTTGGGTCGATCATCCTGCGCCTGGGCCCATCCATTCGTGAGTGCAAGTATCCATACCAGCAGTAAGGATCGAATAAACGTTTGACTGGTCAGCTTACTCATAGTCATACTCTCCTATGATGCAGCCCCGAAAATGGAAGGCCATCTAACTGCGCAGGGTCGCTTAGGCTGACATCTAATTGATATAGTGGATATCCGAACGGCCGTGCAGTTTTAGCGATCACATCGCTTCGGGCACCTTTCGTGACCTGATCATGTAACATTTAACGCAACCCTGCCGCCTGTAACGAGCGCCCCCGTGAATGGAGTTTATCAAACCACGCGGAAGCAAAGCCCGCTCTTAGGGCTATGCTGGCGCACCATGGTGTTCGCCTTGCTGGTCGCCGTGTCAGGCTGCGCGACACTACCAAGAAACGCGGTACCCGTTGAACGCATTTATGATGCTGAGATCCCCGGGTTTCCAAATGTCAGGGCTTGGAGCGGCAGGATTTCCAAGGAGTTCCAGGCCGATATCGTCCAATCCGGTCGCGACGAGCCCGAGATGGCATTTCCAAGGGATGAGAAAGGAATGCCAATCCGTGATGCGCTGGCATTGTCGGGCGGCGGTTCTAACGGTGCTTTCGGTGCGGGCTTCCTTAATGGCTGGAGCGCAAAGGGAACGCGGCCCGATTTCAAGGTGGTAACCGGGATCAGTACGGGGGCCCTGATCGCCCCGTTTGCCTTCCTGGGCTCTGATTTCGACGAGCAGCTGAAGCAAGCCTATACAGCCACGACGACAGAAAATATTCTGCAAAGGCTGAACATTTTCAAAATCCTGTTCAAGAGTGAGGCAGTAACGAGCTCAGGTCCACTTAAGCAGCTCGTACAAGAGCGCATAACCGCAGATATGGTGCGCGCAGTAGCCGAGAAGCACGATCAAGGACATCGTCTCTATATCGGCACTACCAATATGGATGCACAGCGCCTGGTTGTCTGGAACATGGGCCTGATTGCCAAGAGCGAGTCAACAGCGGCATTAGAACTATTTCACAAGGTCATCGTAGCCTCGACTTCCATCCCTGCCGTTTTCCCACCCATTCTCATAGAGGTAGAAGTCGAGGGCAAACGTTACGACGAGATGCACGCGGACGGTGGTACCGTGACACAGGTTTTCTTTTACGGTGGCATCATTGACATAAAAGCAGCCCGCCGCGAAGCCTATGGCTACGACTTTAATCCTGCGGGAGGGGTCTACATCATTCGCAATGGCCAACTTAGACCTGAACCACAAAAAGTCGATCGTAATTTGGCAGAGATTTCCGGTCGAGCAATTGACACGATGATCAAGGCTGCAGCCGTGGGTGACCTATATCGTATTTATGCGTTCACCCGCCGGGACGGGATGGGCTTTCACTATGTAGATATCCCCGACGACTATGAACCACGATCGAAGGAGTTCTTCGATCAGGAAGAGATGAACAGGCTGTTTGAAATTGGCTATCGGCTTGGCAGGTCGGATAATCCATGGATAAGCACTTTGCCAGGCTTTGAGTCGCTGTCGCTAATCAAGTAAGCGTTCCTGATACTGGCCGAGAGTAGTCCGGGCCGGACTTCGGTTGTAACTTTCGCGTCCAGCTCCGATTTGCCAGCGAGCAGGTTTAATTTTGATGACCAGTTGATCGTGCGTGCATTCTGAAGGTTTGGGACAAAAATGCTACGCATGGTCGCTCATCGACGTTTTTTTTCGTCTTAATTGACTTCGGGAGATTTGCGGGACCTGGTTATGCATCCTTATGCACAGTCCTGCAGATAGCAACGAACGCCCGTTGGCAGTTATCAATTAAAACAAATAGTTACAATTGAGCAGGCGCTCGGTGATGCGGCGCTCAGTTGATCAATTCTCGCCGGTAACCTCAATTTTCTCCCATCGTCTCCATTCAGTTCGGGAGTCCTTCGGGAGCTCGTGGTTACTCTTTAAATATCGTTAAAGTCACCCGCCACCATGGCCCAACAGAGACAACTGCCGGCTTTCATCGGTGTTGCTCTGGCCAGCCAGTCTGTCGAGGGGCTTTGCGTTACCCTTCGCTAGGCGGGGAACGCTTTGCTCTACAGGGCAGACTAGCTGGCGGCGCGCCGCGAGCGCCTGGATGCATTACACAGGAATCGCCTATGACTCGAGCCCAACCTCGGCATCAGCCCACACGGCCGACATGCCCATGGACGAGCAATGGCGCTTATTATTGGGAACCAACTACGAGTAAAATAATGGCGTCAAACTTGGCCGTGTTTTTTTTCGTACGCGAACTACGGCGATGCCCGGATCAACAACGGCGGCAACTGGGGCACGGTCGTCGGGAAGTACTCGACGATTGAATTTTGGTTAGTAGCCCATGCCGCCGACGGGTCGAGCCGGAGTTTTCCGGACGATACAGTGATCAAGCCTGACCGGTTTTCAAGTGATTGTAGAAAAATTGGAAACCGCGGTTCGACCCTGCTGGAAATGAGGTTGCGGAATGGACCGATTGCTATTGATCGTTTCTTTTGGGCTGATTCTGGCACAGGCGGCCAGTGCGCGCCCGTACCCGGCCCAATCCGGTATCTCGGCCGCGGCGGACAGTGCGGCAGTCGCCGCCAACAACCCGGCCGGCATGACACGTTTTGATTCACTCAACATGCGCATCGAGGCATTGGGATTTTTTTCGGACAACACCTGGGAGGGTCAGATCGGCGACGATGGCCCGACGTTTCGTTCCGAGGACAGCAGTAGCACGTTTATTCCAACAATAAGCCTCGTGATGCCACTGAAGAATGACTGGTATTTCGGCTTTTCGGTACTGGGCATGGCGTTCTCCGAGGATTTCGGCAAAGACTGGCCCGGCCGTTACTTTATTCAGGATTATGATCTGCTGTATGTCAGTGCATTTCCGAGTATCGCTCGCCGCCTGAATGACAGGTGGTCGGTTGCGGCGAGTCTCGCGCTGACTTATACGCGCTATGAACAGAGCAAGGCCGTGCCGAACATAGACGATGGTTTCGGTGATGGGTCATTGACGATCGATGCCGATGGCACGACCGTTGGTTTCTCGCTGTCCACGCTTTACGAGCACTCGAACCAGACGCGGTTCGGACTCGTGTACCGCTCCGAACTCGATGCTGAACTCAACGATAATGCTGAATTCTCCGGCCTTGGCCCGACCACCGAGACAATCCTGGAAGCCGCGGGCTTACTCGGCGCCGCCGTTGATATCACGAGCCGCACACCACAGTCGATTACAGCGGGGATGTATCACGAGTTTAGCGATCGCGGCGCCTTCACGTTCGACGTGGCCTGGATCGATTTTTCGGAGTTCATTTTGTCCGAAATTTTCGTTAACGGCGACCAGATCGTCGAACAGACTGTCGAATATGAAGACATCTGGGCCGTTTCCGCGAGTTATTCGCGGCCGGTCTCGGACCGTTTCACGCTCGGGCTCGGCGCGGCCTATGTGGATGACATGATCAGCGATGACCAGCGCACGCTGGCCTTGCGGCTGGATTCGGTCTGGGTGGTCGGCATCGGGTTAGGGTGGCAGTGGACGCCGACCCGCGCTATCAATGCGACGCTAAACTATATTGAAACGGGCGATGCGCCTATAACATCACCGTCCATCGGGGGAATAGGCTCGGTAACCGGAGCCTACACGGACCGTGGCACGATCTGGTTGCAGGCCAGCTTGGACATCGGAAAAGGCGCGCATTAGAGTGGTGTTTCATATGACTACCAAAGTATTTTCGCGAGCCAACGGCAGCTTCCTTGCGTTGCTTCCACTGCTGATGCTTTCGGCATGCGCGACCTTGCCACGTAACCCGGTTCCGATTGACGGCGTTTATTCAGCGACGGTACCGGGTATGCCGGGCATCCGGGCCTGGGGCGGAGAATTTTCGTCCGAGTTCCAGCGTGACGCAGTCGAGTCTCTCAGACAGGAGCAGGCCGCGGGATTAGTTGGCGAGCCGGGAACCATACAGCAGTACGCTGTACTCGCATTATCAGGCGGCGGTGCGGATGGCGCCTTCGGCGCGGGATTTCTGACCGGTTGGAGCGATGCCGGCACGCGACCTGCGTTCAAACTCGTGACCGGAATCAGCACCGGCGCGTTAATCGCGCCGTTCGCATTCCTGGGCGGTGACTACGACGAGGAATTAGAAGAGCTCTTTACCACGATCTCCACCCGGAAAATCCTGGATCTCAACAGTATCTTCAGCATTCTTTTCCGCAGCGAGGCATTTGCCGACTCGAAGCCACTCCGGGACCTGGTAGCCGAACACATTAACGAGAAAATACTGCGGGCGGTCGCTGACAGACATAACCAGGGGTATCGGCTCTACATTGGTACCACGAACATGGACGCGCAGCGGCTGTCGGTATGGAATATGGGCGTGATTGCGAATTTCGGTACGCCGCAGGCTTTGGATCTGTTCCGCAAAATCATGGTCGCCTCCGCGTCGATTCCGGTCGCATTTCCACCGGTGATGATCGAAGTCGAATTCAACGGGCAGCGCTACGACGAAATGCACACCGACGGCGGTACCATCACCCAGGTGTTTTACTATGCCGGGGTTATTGATTTGCGGGCTGCTGGTGAACTCGCAGGCGCGAATGCATCGAACGTCGGTGATCTCTACCTAATCAGGAACGGCCACCTGACGCCCGAGGTTCAACAGACTGAGCGCAAGCTGGCGGATATTTCCGACCGGGCGCTGTCTACAATGATTAAAGCGGCCGGCGTGAACAACCTGTTCCGTATCTACGCGTTCACCCGTCGTGATAACGTAGGCTTTCACTATGTAGATATACCCGATAGCCATGTCTCTGAATCCAGCGAACCCTTCGATCAAGTTGAAATGAACCGCTTATTTGATGTCGGTTATAAGCTCGGCTTGTCGGGTGACGCCTGGCAAGATGATCTACAGATTGGTCAGCTGTTCGATACGAGCGCCAGGCCAGAATGACCTGCGCCAGGCTGCTTCAGTATTAGCGCCAAACGGAGCACGGCAAATCACGTTCCGTGCATTAATATCGCAACCCGAATCAGCTCTCTTGGCGCTACGACTCTGCAAATTCTAGAGTCGACGGATGAAAAAGCTCTGCGATTGTGAGCTCACGGCTTGCCAACCCTTGCTCGTAGGAATATCGGAACAATGCCTCCAGCGCCTTACGGTTCGGATCGATTCCGTACGGCCAGTAATTCTTACCCATCAACGAACGGGTATCCTCAAGTTCCTGAGAAACCCAAGGCAGCGACGTCTTATACCAGGCACTGGTCGATAAATAGTCGTAGGTCAGCTGCTTGGCCCGAGAATACGCATTGAAAACCGCCCTGGGTAGCCACGGATGCTGCTCCAGCACATCCTTTCTGATCGCCACGGCATGCATGATTGGAAAAATGCCTGTCTTCGCAAAGTACGCGCGTTCAGTTGCACGAGAGTCGGGAAAGAGCCGTGCAACTTTGGGATGGCCCTCAATGTAGGCTCTCGGTTCGGCGGCGTGGAATAGTGCATCGACCTCGCCGGATTCGAGCAGGTCAGATTCATCCTGTCCCGGGGGTCCGGCGTTTACCGATAGTCCCTCCGGCAAAATATTCTCCTGCTTGGACGGCCCTCCGGATGCCTTTGCCGAAGAGTCTTTTGATGAAACAACCCACTGAACATCCTCGGGAGTCACGCCATATTCATCCTGGACAATGCCTCGAATCCAGACCAGCGAGGTTGACGAGTAGCCTGGTGTCGCAATCTTCCTGCCACGCAGGTCCTCGGGTTTCTCAATACCACGGTCGGTGCGAACATAAATGCTTTTGTGTCGAAATACACGCAGGGGAAATACCGGGATCAGCGTGTAATCCCGAAAACCATCATTAGCGTACGCCAACATGAACGGGTGGAGACCAATTTCAGTCACTTCTCGCGCCTGGGCGCCGCCGAAGATGTGGGAGTTCATGTCGCCGATACGTGAAATCTCAAAATGCGTACTACAGCCTTCGATTTCGACACGCCCGTCAATCAGCGCAAGCACCCGGTCGTAGTCATAGCCGGCCATGTTGATCGGCAGTTTGCTCGGTTTCTGCGTCTGTGACGCTGCGTTCGCCACTCGTGAAATACCAATGGCGCCTGCCGCAGATGCGGTTTTCAGAAAATCACGGCGAGAAACGCTCGCGACGGCTCGATTTGGCTTGGTTTTTTGCGCTGCACTCATGAGCTTTTCCTCAGAACCTGGCTGAAATATGGCGGAGGGTATTCAGCTGCGCGTGAATACTGTCAAATTATCAATCTCGGCCACGAACGTCCGCTTTGAGACCTGGCACCGTACCAGTCAACAATCGCCATGACCCAACATTCGACGGCCAAGAAAAACCCCCGCTTCAGCGGGGTTTTTCGAGTCCTGAGCAGATCACATTCCCGGAGTTTTCTGCATAAACAAGAATTCTTCGACGGCAGCTTTCGACTCGGGCCGAAGGTTTTCTATTCCCTCATAGGGCATTCCCGTTGCAGGACCTTCGTCCGGGTATTTGGCTTTGCGTGCCATGTGCCGCTGAATCATCCTGACAAATTTCGCCCCGCCCCATGCGCCGATTTCAGTGGACACCGGGTACTGTTCGCGGGTATCCCGATTCAAGTCATAAAAATCAGCAAGTATCGCATTCTGAATTGAGCCCGGCAGTTTGAGTTTGTACTGCTCTTTTATGGCTGCTTCCAGTGTATTGATGTTGTACAGAAATACGTAATCGCGACGGCCATGGGTTTCTCCTTCCAGCATGAGCGCTGTCTGGTCGATACCGTCGATGATTCGATCGGTGGCGATCTCATCGGTGGCACCAGCAATACGAGCAATCGTCGTAAACAAATCGGTAACATGCACGATGTCTCCGACGACCGAATCGGCTTCAATCATTCCGGGCCAGCGCACGAATGCGTCGACGCGAACACCGCCTTCATATGTTGATCCTTTTCCGCCACGAAAAATCATCGGCGTATAGCCGGACTGCGGTGAATATTTGGTGAAATGGCCGTTGTCACCCATGACAATGACAAGTGTATTATCCGCAATACCCAGCTTGTCCATTTCTGCCATGAGCTCGCCGATCCAGCGGTCAACCAGCTTCATCTTTTCGACATAAATGCCGCCATTTGGCGTCGTGTATTGATCTGTCGTCGTGCGCGGGCCGGTCAATGGATACAAGGGCCAGTACTCCAGGAAGAACGGCTCGTCCTCTGCGGCTAATCTGCGCAGATGCTCCATCGTCTGATTCTGGTAGCGCACGTTCATCTCATGGTATTTCGCCTCAGTCCAGCGCTCACCCGGCTGCATGTCGACTTCCCGAACCGGTTCGTTGCGTACACCTTCCACCCCGACGACCATGTCAGATGCATCGGTACGAAACCATTCATCCATCGTAAACCGGTCGTCATAGTTATTTTTGCCGATGCCAACGCTGACTTCCTCATCGGCAGCATCATCGTGGTAGATCGTCAGCTGGCCCTGCTGATGGATGGGGAAAGCGGCATAATCGAAACCCTGATGGTTCGGCCAGGCTTCCTGAATGTCGCCCATGTGCCATTTGCCGATATGTACCGTGTTGTAACCAGCCTCTGAAAGCATCTCCGCCACCGTTACTTCTTTGCCCGCGAGCCCGAACCCGGAAATGTCGACCGCGGTATTGCCCATTCCATTCCGAAACGGGTGACGGCCTGTCATGAATGCGACACGTGTCGGCGTGCAGGATGGCTCGGTGTACATACGTGCCATGCGCATGCCTTCGCGAGCAATCTCGTTAATGGCCGGGGTTTTGTAACCGCGTATGGAATTCAGGGTTTCGCTACCAAGATCACCGAAGCCTATATCGTCAATCAGAATATAAAAAATATTGGGGGGCTTACCGCCGTTTTTTGCGCGAAAAGCCGCGAGCTTTTCATCTACGCGTTTGTCCTCAGCTGCCCACTTTTCGCCGTTCTGTTCTGCGGCTATGTAGTACTCGGCATCGTGGATGATGTCTTTCGCAAACGCCACGTTGAAACACAGGGGCGTAACAGTACACAGGAACACATACAATTGTTTACGCATAATCATTATTCTCCGCAAACTTCAACTATCGTAAAAAGGGCATATCCGGGATCCCGATTAGTCATGTTTCGACTAGCTTGAAACAGGGTTTTGCTAAGCATTTGCCGCGAATGATATCAACATTGGACAGCGCCTATCATCCAGATGGGCTACATGGGATATTCCTCAATACAGTTCCTTCTCATATCCTCTGCCAATGCCCCGTTGTTTAGCCGGCAGCCAAGCCGACTGGCTGTCACTTCCAGACCTGCCATGAATTCGTCCCAGGACGTCTCCTGCTTCTTGTCGGTCGCACTGCCTTCCTGTTCGACGAAAGCGCCGAGCCGTTCTCCAGTTTGACTGTCCAATAGTTCAGCCTCGAAGGTTACTTGTTGCAAATTAATCTTATTCATGACATCCCTGAATGGCATGGTTGCAAGCGTCGCGACAATTCCGACGGGGCGTGAACTGGACCAGACGTTTGCGCTTTTTCTTCAGATGGAGGTCTGTAATTGCCGTCTGCAAATACAGGGTGTTGGGGCCGGCTGTCGTGACCAGTCGAAAGTTGCTTCGCTCGAACTCCATTATAAGGACAGCGCGGAGAGCATCAGCAATGAGTTTCATGTCATCGGGCTTCATGCTTTTGTACTTGGAGTCTGCCGCAATGACGATTTCAGGTTGATCGATCATGATAGCGTCGTACTGCCCTAGTGCGTCTATGCCCCTGGGAGATTGATATAGAAAAACGTGCTCAGCTTGCTGCTCCATCTCCGAATAATCTTCCAGAAATCCGGAGAATTCCTGCGCTAGTACCGATGCTGGTATCCAAAGCGACAATAATGCTGTCACCACCATGAGATGTATCCGGCAATAACAAATCGCGTGCTCAAGATGTGCCGTCGGACTTTCTTTCGCTGTTCTGATCATGGCATCGTCTCCGATTAATTGCTAAGTCAAAAGATCTAACCTATTTCTCAGACTAGTTGTCGCAGGATAGATCAAGGATAGATGACGGGAACTATTTGCCGGGGTGCTTTCCACAGCACCGACGTTTTTCAGTGCTCCAACGACCATCTTCTATTAAAATATACCACGGTCCCGCTGGGGGAAGGTACGCGCATCTATGCCTTTAAAAAACGCAGGTGCACCGGAATAAGAGTCGTCTTAATATGAGGACGGCGTCATATCGCCTTATAAGATGTGCTGAAAATTACGGTTTTGTTGACTATTAATCTAATCGTTCTGTTTTGAACTTACATCGGTAGACGTGGAATCCCAAAGTCTGTCAAGGGTCCGCTATTGATCGTTAGCGACTGACAATACCTCGGGCAAAATTGCGCCTCGTGACGAGCCGGGTGCGGTCATTCCCAACAAGGGCCGACAGCGTCGGAGCGACATCCACCGGATGCACCGGACGGTGCACCACGCGACTCGGAATATCGGCACCGGCGAAGATGATGGGCACGTGTGTGTCATAGCGCCATGGCGATCCATGCATGGCTGCGACCGGACCTTTATCGAAGTTAAACCAGTAGGGACTCTGCACCACATAAATGTCCCCGGATCGAACCGGATGAAAATTTCGCTGGATCTGCTGCAGCAGTGGTGTTGTCTGCGGGGCCTGTATTTCAGCGCGGGCGACGGCCAGCGCGACGCCAGCCTGTCCGGTCAGAGCTGCCGCGATCTCTCTCTGCACATTGTCCGTATCCAAGCCAGCAGCTTCTATTTTCGCCGATTCCAGATAAAGGTACGGCCGATAGTAAAATTTGACGATATCCTCAATGTCGAACAGCACTTTACCCGCATGATTGGCAGCGATGATGATGTCTTCGGGATACAGGCGACCGGCGCGAAAGCCCAGTTCGGTCATGTACTCAGGCATTTCCGCCATGCCGTGGTCTGCCGAAAATGCGATCAGTATCTTTTCCAATCCGATGGTTTGATCAATGAAAGTGAACAGATCTTCCAGCGTGCGATCGAGCTGCAGCACCATGTCTTCGTTCTCCAGGCTGGACGGGCCAAAAAAATGATTGACTGCATCCAGACCGGAGAAACTAATACCGAGATAGTCGGGTATCGAGTCGTCTCCGAGCCCCTCGGCGTGCACGAGCGCCTTTGCGAAACTCAGCGTCAGCCGGTCACCGGCCGGGCTGACGATAACCTGGGTCGGAAGAATGGGACTGCCAGCCGCCGCGTAACGATGCGGAAACACGCGGCCATAGCCGCGGAGATCTGTTTCGTACTCACGGTCGTCCTGGTGACCGAGCAAGTAAGTGTCAAGTTCATTCAGCAACTCCCACTGACGATCGCCGAATGATTCCGCTCGCCGTTCAGCATTCCATTCTCCCACCCAGGCCGGGTAAGCATCATAGTAGTAGCGGCTCGTGATGAAGTCGCCGCTGTCGGTCGAAAGCCAAAAGGCCTTCCCAACGTGGCCTGCCATCGACACGGCACCACGGTCCTTGCCTGATACCGCGAATACCTTTGATCGGCCCCCGTAATAGGCCTTTAACCGATCGCCGAGCGTTTCGGCGAGGATGCTTGCCGGCGAACGTCCCTGGGTGCGCGCTAGTCGCTGGGCGGGATCCACCTGCTCGCCGATTTGCCGCTTGCTGCGGCTCGGTAGCGGCGGATACGCGGGGTCTTCGATATTGTAGGCAAGTTCATCGCTATCTCGGTCGTACCAGACATTTCCAATCATCCCATGGTCAGCCGGAAAGGCGCCGGTTGCCAGTGTTGTATGGCCGACAATGGTCTCGGTATTAGCATGTTGATAGTGCGCGTTGGTGAACACCGTGCCTGAGTCGAGTAGATAGCGGAATCCCCCCGGGCCAAATCGTTGGCCGTAGCGATAAAGTAAATCATTGCGCATACCGTCGATCGTAATCTGTAACACGAGCCTGACGTCGCCGGGGGGGCGGGAATCGTCAGATGCAGCGGTTGTCATCGGAAGCGTGACAATGAAGATGATCGCAGTAAACCTGAACATTCGCAGAATCTGTTCTGATCTTAACAACATGATTTCTTGATCCGACAATTCAGTGCTGCAGTTTTCGCCGTCGCCATAAAGTGACCACAAGAGACCTAATAATGCTCCAGGATGATCCGAGCGTTGAGCGGCTGAGGACCGCGCGAGTCTTCACCGATCAAATCCACGAACCTGGCGGCTTGCACCGCCGAAATAGTGCCCGACGTCTTCAATACGTACCAGCGAATTCCTTCCGTGCATGGTGGCGTTGTCAGCGAACCGTTGTATCTGAAATACGACTCGTGACTGGCGTGCAAAGTCAATTCCTCAAACCTGATGTCTATTGGGGCACTTTGACCGACGGTAACCGGCGCCGCCTTCCCGATCTTTTCAAGACCACTGTTCCACGCGCCGTCGCGAAACAGGACTGCGACCACTGCCAGTTCACCATTTTCGTTTTGATGAACGAAATGTGCTTCGAGCAAAAATTGTTCGCCGTTGATCTGGTGTTCCGAAGGACTGTGATAGTGCAGCTGTAATAGCTCAAAACTTTGACCTTCGACTTGCAGCGAGCTGCCGGGTTCGGCATTCACCTGCAAGGTATGCCCGTTATTCACGATCGTCGTGCTGCCACTTCGATAATCAGGTTCCAGCGCGCCGAGTTCAGACGGGAACGTGTCCGAAATGTTAATCGGAGATTGGTTAACACCCATACTGCAGGCCGCATAATCGGGCGATAGCGCTGCCCAATTGTCGGGTCCGGTGGTGCCCGAGTAGCTCCAGTGAGGATCTTCGCCAGCTCGCAGCCCGCTGCCTGCAATCAGTATCGCGACGCATGATACCAATACAGATTCGACTTTGATCACCAAACTGAATATGCGCCTTAATTGGATTCGTGTTAATTCGGTTACGCCGTAATACGCGAAAAATAATGTTGCGCGTAGTCTACACGTTTCCGCCCGACTATATTTCGCATCTATGGAACGCGATCGTAAGAGTTGCTTGACTTTGAGGGTGGTGTCATTTCGTGATTATTAAAGTCGAAGAACTTCCCGCATAGGGTCAAACTTTATTCTGCTCAGCTCGCCGAAAAACCGGACCGTACATTTTTCAGGTACAAGCCCGCGATGTAATTAATTGGCGCATTGGGCGCCTCGATCCAGGCCGTCAGTTTCCAGTTTCCGGACATTTCTTTCAGCAGCGCGATGACGTGGTTGTCACCGCCCATTGTCTGGCCGGCCCAGGCAAACCCGCTGCCGTCCATGAGTTTTGCATCTTTTGCGAATTTTATGTCCCAGCGCATGCGCATGCCGACCAGGCGGCGATCAGCGCCGGCGACTTGGGACTGATACTCCGAGAATGACAATTCAATCATGTCGTTGAAGTCTTCATTGTGTTGCCAATAGGCCGTCAGCTCGTCCCAATCGGTGAAGATTCCGTCAATTTCTTCGGCTTTGTAAAACGGGCCGGTTTCCTCCGTATCCCAGAATGACTTGATCCGGTCAGCGCTGTTAGAGCGCCAGGCTTTCTGGTACTGCTCGAAGAATTCCTCGATTGCTTGCATACAGAGCTCCTGGGTGCGAATGGCGGGCCCAACACTATACAATTTATCATTGAGTCGTGGTCGACGGTTGTTTGCTGATGAGTGCAAGCGGCCGTCTATATCGCCGTGCCGCTCATCAGTAGATTTCCTGATGAAGGAGTGCTCACTCCGGCTTATGATGACAATGGATTCGTGCAGCTACAGCTTGGTTTACTGCAAAAAGATATTCACTTGGCCAACGCTATGATTAATGACAAAAATGGGGCTTCCTCCACAGAAGATGCCATGAGCGCAAATGACCTGACCATCAGTGCGGATCTGACCGGACACGACAAGGGCACCGGCGCCTTGCGCACCCGGCGACCGGTGTTTGTCGACTACCTTCCGCCGTGCAACGATGCCTGCCCGGCCGGGGAAAATATTCAGGCCTGGCTGGCGTTGGCCCAGGATGGCGAATACGAGCAGGCCTGGCAGGAACTGGTCAAAGATAATCCGCTGCCGTCGATCCACGGACGGGTTTGTTATCACCCGTGTGAGGACGTGTGTAACCGGGCCTTTACCGATAGCGCGGTCAGCATTCACGCGGTCGAACGGTTTCTCGGTGACATGGCGCTGGAAAAAGGCTGGCAGTATGAATGCGCTGTTGAAAAAACCGGCCAAAAGATCCTGATCGTCGGTGCCGGACCCAGCGGCCTTTCTGCGGCCTACCACCTGACCCGTCTGGGGCATTCAGTCGAGATCCGTGAAGCCGGACCCGTGGCCGGCGGCATGATCCATTTCGGTATTCCCGCGTATCGAATGCCGCGCGATGAACTGCAGGCCGAGATTGGCCGTATCGAGGATATGGGCGTTCAGATCACACTGAACCACCGTATCGAAGATGTGCTGAGCGAGAAGAAGGACGGTGGATTCGATGCGGTATTCATCGCCGTCGGCGCACATATCAGCAAGAAAATAGAAATTCCGACCCGGGATGCGGGCAAGATCTTCGATGCCGTCAGCTTTCTGAGCGATGCACAAAGCGGAGCACCGCTGAAGATCGGTCGGCGGGTCGCCATATACGGGGGCGGTAACACCGCAATGGATGCGGCTCGAACCGCAAAACGGCTCGGCGCCGAAGAGGCGATGATTATCTATCGGCGTGATCGTGACAGCATGCCGGCCCATGATTTTGAAGCCGAAGAAGCGCTCGAAGAAGGCGTCAAGATCAATTGGCTGCGCACCATCAAAGAGATCGACCAGACTACCTTTAAAGTGGAAGTGATGGAGCTGGATGAAGCGGGCCGACCCAGTCCGACCGGGGAGATCGAGACCCTGGAAGCAGATTCATTGATCCTGGCTGTCGGGCAGGACACGGATACGGCGTTTCTGGAAAAAGTGCCCGGCATCGAGTTCAAGTCCGACTATACCGTTGTGGTCAGTGAAAACATGATGACCGGTCATGAAGGAATATTCGCCGGCGGTGACATGGTGCCCAGTGAGCGTTCAGTCACGATTGCTGTCGGACACGGCAAGCATGCTGCACGTCATATCGATGCCTACCTGCGCGGAAAATCCTACCGCCGGCCCGCCAGGCACGCACTGATAGGTCACGAAAAGCTGCATCTGTGGTATCGCACCCATGCGCCCAAGGTCGAGCAGGAAAAGATTCCGGTAAACGAGCGTCAGCGCGGCTTCGATGAAATCGTTCAGAACCTGACCGAGCCCGAGGCATTGTTTGAAGCCAAACGCTGTTTGTCCTGCGGCAACTGCTTTGAATGTGACGGCTGTTACGGCGCGTGTCCCGAAGTCGCCATTATCAAGCTCGGACCGGGAAATCGGTATCGCTTCGATTTCGATTTATGCACGGGGTGTGCGGTCTGCTACGAGCAATGCCCGTGCCATGCGATCGATATGATCGCCGAGCCGGGAATTGGCGAGGCGGGTGGCTAGAAGCAAATGAGCGAGAAACTCACCATCGATGGTAACGAAGCGGTTGCTACGGTCGCTTATCAGGTCACTGAAATCTGCTCGATCTATCCGATAACCCCGTCTTCACCGATGGCCGAACTGGCTGACGTCTGGTCGGCGGCAGGCAAAGAAAATATCTGGGGTCAGGTACCGGATATTATCGAGATGCAAAGTGAAGGCGGTGCCGCAGGCACTGCGCACGGTGCGCTGCAGACCGGGGCGATGACGACGACTTTTACCGCCTCCCAGGGCCTGATGCTGATGTTGCCCAACATGTATAAGATCGCCGGAGAACTGACTTCCGCTGTGTTTCACGTGGCATCCCGGTCCCTGGCTGCACAGGCCCTGTCCATTTTCGGCGACCATCAGGATGTCATGGCCGCCCGTACCACCGGATTCGGCATATTGGCTTCGTCATCCGTGCAGGTCGCACAGGACCTGGCACTGATTACTCACGCCGCCACGCTGGAGGCACGCGTCCCGTTTATTCATTTTTTTGATGGTTTTCGTACTTCGCACGAACTCAGCAAGATCGACGTGCTGTCGCCTGACGAGATGCGGGCCATGATCGATGCGGAACTCGTGTATGCACATCGATTGCGCGCACTGAATCCTGATAATCCTTTTATTCGTGGTACCGCGCAGAATCCCGATGTGTATTTCCAGGCAAGAGAAAGCGTCAACCGGTTTTATCTCGATACTCCGGGAATCGTGCAACGGTCAATGGACCGCTTCGCCGAACTGACCGGTCGTCAATACGGGTTATTTGACTACTATGGAGATCCGGACGCCGAACGTATCATCATAATCATGGGGTCCGGTGCGGACACCGTGCGGCAAACCATAGATGCGTTGCCTGAAAAAGGTCTTGGTGTTGTCAATGCCAGGCTATTCAGACCTTTCTCGGCGCAGCACCTGCTGGCGGCCATTCCGGAGGCCGCGCGATTTATTGCGGTGCTGGATCGAACCAAGGAGATTGGTGCCAGTGGCGAACCCCTCTACCAGGATGTCGTGACCGTCCTGGCTGAAGCGGTGCGCGACCGTCGCATTCAGGCCATGCCTGAGATCACTGGCGGCCGGTACGGCCTGTCATCGAAGGAATTCACGCCGGCCATGGTGAAAGCGATTTTCGCTGAACTGGATAAATCTCAGCCAAAGAATCACTTCACGATTGGTATCCATGACGATGTTACGCATACCAGTCTCGAATATGACCAGTCATTTGAAATAGAGAGTGACGAGGTCACGCGCGCGATATTTTTTGGCCTCGGTGCGGATGGCACGGTCGGTGCCAACAAGAACAGCATCAAGATTATTGGCGAAAACACCGATCTCTACTGTCAGGGATACTTCGTCTACGATTCAAAAAAGTCCGGCTCACAGACGGTCTCTCACCTGCGGTTCGGACCCGAGCAGATCCAGGCGCCGTACCTGATTCAGTCAGCCAATTTTATTGCCTGTCACAAGTTTAATTTGATTAACAAGATCGAAGTGCTCAGAAATGCCGCCAGTGAGGCGGTGTTTCTGCTCAATAGCCCGTACCCGGCGGATGCCGTATGGGACGAACTGCCGCAACCGGTGCAGCAGCGCATCCTGGACCTCCGCATACGGCTGTATGTCATCGATGCTTCGAGCGTGGCCCGGGAAACGGACCTGGGCGGTCGCATCAACACGATCATGCAGGCCTGCTTCTTCGCCCTGTCGGGCGTGTTGCCAAGAGATGAGGCGATCCGGCAAATCAAGCAGGCGATCGAGAAAAGTTACCGGTCCAAGGGTCAGGACGTCATCGATCAGAACTTCGCCGCAGTGGACTCTGCCCTGGATCATCTATACGAAGTCAGTATTCCAGCCAGCACCAGTAATACGAAACCCCTTGATGATGCGGTACCGCTCGAGGCGCCACGGTTCGTCCGCGAAGTCACGGCGGCCATGTTGCGGGGTCATGGGGACGACTTGCCGGTGAGCAAACTACCGGTCGACGGCACCTATCCGAGCGGCACGACGCAATGGGAAAAAAGTAATGTCTCAGACCGGGTAGCCGCCTGGGAGCCGGACCTCTGCATCCAGTGTGGAAACTGCAGCTTTGTCTGTCCGCACAGTGTGATTCGTTCGAAGTTCTATCATGAAAGCGAACTGGTTGGCGCGCCGGATGATTTCGAATCCGTACCGATCAGCGCCCGCGGATTCCCGGAAACGCGCTACACGTTGCAAATATATTTTGAGGACTGCACGGGTTGTAACTTATGCGTCGAGGCTTGCCCGGTACAGAGCCCCGAAGATCCCGATTTTCGTGCCATCAACATGACCGAAAAGGCACCACTCCTCGAGCAGGGCAAAGTCAATATCAGTTTTTTCGAGAGTCTGCCGATCAGCGACCGCGCCAAGCTGGATTTCTCGTCGGTGCGCGGCGCCCAGTTTCTGGAGCCGCTCTTCGAATTCTCAGGGGCCTGCGCCGGATGTGGCGAGACACCGTACATCAAACTTTTATCTCAGCTGTTTGGGCCGCGGCTTTTGGTGGCCAACGCGACGGGCTGTTCATCCATCTACGGTGGTAACCTGCCGACCACGCCCTGGAGCAAAAACGCAGAGGGCAGCGGGCCGGCCTGGTCGAATTCTCTGTTCGAGGACAATGCCGAGTTCGGTCTCGGCATGCGGATTGCTGCAGATCACCACATGAACCTTGCGAAAAAGCTGGTCACCGAACTCGCGCCAAAGATCGGCGCAGCATTTGCCGACGAGTTGATCAATGCCGGCCAACACGTTGGCAGCGAGATTCGTGCGCAACGAGCCAGGGTCGCAGAACTGAAAACCATGCTGAATGCCCTGGATAATGAAAAGGCTGCCGCACTGCTGTCCATCGTCGACCACCTCGTGCGCCGCAGTATCTGGCTGATAGGCGGGGACGGCTGGGCCTACGACATCGGCGCAGGCGGCCTGGATCACGTGTTGGCCAGTGGGCGTAACGTCAATGTCCTGGTGCTGGATACCGAGGTTTATTCAAATACCGGCGGGCAGATGTCGAAGGCGACCCCGCTGGCTGCATCCGCGAAGTTTGCCTCAGCCGGAAAACGTATCGGCAAAAAGGATCTTGCCATGCAGGCGATATCCTACGGCAACGTTTATGTGGCCCAGGTGGCGATGGGTGCAAATTCGCAGCAGACGCTGCTGGCGATGCGCGAAGCCGAGGAGTATTCGGGTCCATCCCTGATCCTGGCATACAGCCACTGTATCGCGCATGGCTACGACATGGCCAAGGGCCTCGAACAGCAGAAGCTTGCTACCGCCAGCGGCTACTGGCCACTGATTCGTTACAACCCGACGCTTCGTGCAGCAGGCAAGAAACCATTTGTGCTGGATTCTCCGCGCCCGAGCATCAAGCTCAAGGACTACGCGTATAACGAAATGCGTTACAAGATCCTGACCCGGACCCATCCGGAAGAGGCCGAACTGCTGATGCAGAGCGCACAGGAACTCGTTGAGCTACGCTGGCAGACCTACGAGCATATGGCAAAACAGGAACCGGCAAAATTTCAACCGGCCGGGTGATTATCGCGCCGAAGGACAGGCTCGATTTTGCGGGTACTCGGCCACTGATCCCCTGTTGGCAGCGTCATGCGCAACGCTCGTTGGGTATAAAAACAAAAATGAGCACAGCGGCTGCCGGCCATTCGCCGGCGCTGCCACTGCGCTCACTCCGTGTGTCTTCGCGATGCGCGACGGCAGTCGCGCATCGCATTGCGTTGTTACCGAATCAGGCCGTTAATCACTTCGGTTCGATCAGCGGAATCTGCATGGCCAGGGCGAAGTTGATGATCGCTTCCAGCTTGTTCTCAATCTGATAGAAACGTGCGACCTTGGCTTCCGGAATGACCTTTCTGAACTTTTTGGCATGTTTCTTCTTGACCTTGGCCTTCTCCTCCAGGAATTCGAAATGATCCTTGAGCATTTGCTTGGCGATGTCATCGGTGAAATTGTCCTGGTTCGCCGCGAAGTCCGTGATGACTTTCAGGCGAAGCTTATTCACCTCGTCCATGTCTTCCGTGTATTCGCGATAGGGTGTCCAGAAGGTCTTTTCTTCTTCCGCCGTCAGGCCGAGTACCTCACGAATCAGGACCTTGCGGTCCGTCGCCATGGTGGCCCGAGCTTCATCGATATAAGGCTCCAGGTCGCTGAATTTCTCATTGATTTGAGCCGAAGCGATACCCGGCACAAAGGCAAACGCCAGCACAGCCGACGCAATGGTTAATTTCAGGGGCATTCGAATTCTCCTGTGAATGAAATTTTTGAAAACAGCGCTGGCAGGCAGTTAACCGGTGTTGCTAAAAGCCGCTATTCTTCTTCCGCGCGGCCGGAATGCTAACACCGGCAATCCTCCCGGACAATGAAAATCGCTCCTTCGGACCGCACTTGCCGTGCCCAATGGCAAAAATCCAGAGTCTATATAACGGCGATTGGGCAGCGGCGCTCATGTTCCGCCATCGTGTAAGCTGTAAAAACTCAGGTCTCATCGGACAGACAGTGTCCGATCAAGCGAAAAACGGGCCTCGCAAATCCACCGTTGGAGGCAGTTCGCCGGAGACTCTTTCCGCGGGAATAAAGCGGACCGCAGGGAGCCATCCCAAGGAAAGAGTCTCCGGCGAACTGCCGCGAGCTCTGGCACATTCCCGAAATAGCCAATGTCCACCAGGTGAAATCCTCTGCCCAGGCCTTGTCTGCGGCATACCCTTTGCTGGGATGGCTCCCTGCGGTCCGCTTTATTCCCTGCAAAGGGTATGCCGCAGACAAGGCCTGGGCCGGTCACGAGCGTTTAGAATCGGTGAACCAATGCGATACTCGCCTTACAGGGCCCGTAAAATGAAGTCTGAGTTATTACATGTAAGCGAACTGTAAGTCGCCAGGCGTTTACCTGCCCCGTTTCCAGCCCGATACTTAGCCTTGAGAGAGTTCACTGAAACCAGC
>PVMK01128933.1_pt1 | contig 30224 bp, 28 predicted proteins | sample 1853481 | NCBI WGS metagenome assembly PVMK01 (sample SAMN08533507, study PRJNA380276) | Marine sediment metagenome, whole genome shotgun sequencing project.
AGCTTCCAGATTCCGGCAGGGTGGTGCACTTCCACGAAACTGATACCTGGTTTTCTTCCAAAATACGTTCTGGAGAAGATGCGGGTGAAATAACCCTGGCCCAACCCGTTAACGTTGATCTGGAGCTTGTTCCAGAGGCGAAACAGATCAAGCTGAACGGTCAGTTGCAAGGAGCAGTTCGCCTTAGATGCAGTAGATGTCTGCAGGATTACGTCCTGAAGTTGGATGAACCCATAGATTTGCTGCTGCTGCACCCTTTGTCGGCAGATACTCCGGAAGAGATTGACCTTCGACCTGAAGATCTGGACAAGGGATTCTTTGACGGTGTCACCATAGATGTAGACCTAATCGTCGCTGAGCAAATCTTCCTGGCGCTGCCGCAGCAGTCGTTATGCCAACCGGATTGCCAAGGACTCTGTTCCGGTTGCGGTGCAGATCTGAACCGTGAAGCATGTAAATGCGAAAAGAGAGAGACAACTTCCGCCTTTGATGTACTTCAATCTGTGAAGCTGGAAGAATAGACAATTCTTAGCCGCGTCCCAGGCGGCCTTTTTAGAAAAGGAGCGTATCGGATGCCTCTTCCTAAGAGACGTCACTCAAAAAGTAGATCAAGAAAGAAGAGAACGCACTACAAGCTCGAGCCACCATCGCTCTCCCTTTGTTCTCAGTGCAACGAACCCAAGTTGCCGCATCACGCATGCCAGAGCTGTGGAGCGTACAAGGGGAGGGAGGTTCTCCTGACAGAGGAGGAGAAGTAAGCGACCCCAACGGTTTCTGGAGGTAGTCTCCAGCCGTTTATTTTTTTGCTCAGAGTGCGGACCGGACCGTCCGGTCCGAGAGGAATCAGGGGTAAGTGTGGAGGAGGGGCTATCGTGAATCGAAGCATAATTTTAGGAACAGGGTCAGCGGTTCCCAAGAGAATTCTCACCAACCAGGATCTGGAGTCCATGGTTGACACCTCAGACGAATGGATCTCCAGCCGTACGGGAATCAAACAGCGCCATATAGCAGAGGACGGCGACACCACTTCGTTACTGGCCGCAGAAGCGACCCGGCGGGCTTTGGAAATGGCAGGGGTAAAACCGGAAGAGGTGGACGTGATCGTGGTGAGTACCACTTCGCCGGACATGATCATGCCCAATACAGGTGCATTGGTGCAAAAGCATCTGGGGGCTTTCAACGCTTTTGGTTTTGACGTTTATGCGGCTTGTGCCGGTTTTGTCTACGCCCTGACCATTGCGGATAAATTTGTGAGAGATAAGCCGGAAAGCAAGGTGGTAGCCATCGGAGCCGAACTCCTCTCTTACATTACAGACTGGCAGGATCGAAATACTTGCGTGCTTTTCGGTGATGCTGCAGGGGCAGTTGTGCTTAGCGGTACTAATGATGGGACCCGAGGCATTCTTTCTACCCACTTGCATTCGGATGGCCGTCTTTGGAAGTTGCTTCATATCCCCGGTGGGGGGGTAGTCTATCCTGCCAGTGCAGAAATGGTCGAGAAAAGGGACTATTGTATTCGTATGCAGGGCAGCGAGGTGTTCAAGTATGCTGTCCGGTTAATGGCTGATGCGGCCCAGGAGGCTCTAACCGCAAACGAGCTTGGACCGGATGACGTTGACCTTTTCATCCCACACCAAGCCAATATCCGCATAATGAAAAAGGTGGCGGAGCGCTTGGAGATCCCCCTTGATCGCGTTTATGTGAATATTGAGCGCTACGGCAATACCTCATCCGCGACTGTTCCAGTGGCCCTTGACGAGGCCAACCGCTCCGGCCGTCTCAAGCCGGGAGACCTGGTTCTCCTTGATGCTTTTGGCGGTGGGTTCAGCTGGGGGGCAGTAATCATGCGTTGGTAAAAGTTCATGTGAGCAATACGTACTTAGGTTCACCGCTTTGTTTGTGAGAGGAGGGATTAAGTGGATTATTTCTTGACTGAAGAACAGCAGATGATCAGGGAGATTGCAGCCAAGATTGCCACAGAGAAGGTTCGCCCGGTACGCGCTGAACTCGATGAGAGCGAGGAATTCCCTTGGGACATTATGAAGATCCTGGCGCAGTCGGACCTCTTTGGCATCTATCTGCCGGAAGAGTACGGCGGTTCGGGAGGAGGGGTTTTCGAGAACTGCCTGGCAATCGAAGAAATGGCTCGGGCGTGCATTAGCGTGGCCACAACTTTTGCGGCCAGTGGCCTGGGGGCCTATCCCATACTGCTTTACGGTAGTGAAGAGCAGAAACAGAAGTATCTCTCGCCCATCGCCAGCGGCGAAAAGCTGGCGGCATTTGGGGTAACAGAGGCCAATGCCGGCAGTGACGCAGGGGGCATTCAGACCACTGCCAAGCGTGATGGTGACCATTATGTTCTCAACGGAACCAAACAGTGGATCACCAACGCTGGAGAGGCCGAGATTTATACGGTCGTCGCCATGACAGATCGGACCAAAGGTGCCAGGGGAGCAAGCGCGTTTGTTGTTGAGAAAGGAGATCCGGGCTTTTCCTTCGGCAAGAAGGAAAAAAAGATGGGTCTCAGGGCCTCGGCCACCCGGGAGCTCCTTTTCAACGATTGCCGCATCCCCGCAGACCGACTCATTAGCCGGGAAGGCATGGGTTTTGTCCTCACTATGAAAACTTTTGATGTGTCGCGACCGGGTATCGGTGCCCTGGGGGTGGGTCTGAGCCAAGGAGCACTGGACATTTCGGTGGAATATGCCCGCAAGCGGGTGCAGTTCGGCAAGCCCATCATTGCCTTTCAGGCCGTGCAGCATATGCTCGCAGACATGGCCACGGAAACGGAGGCCTCCCGCGTTCTGGTCTATGCCGCAGCACGGTACATTGACAGTGGAGCCAAAGACATCTCCAAGATATCGGCCATTTCTAAACTCTATCCAACCGATGTTGCCATGCGGGTAACCACCAACGCTGTGCAGGTGCTGGGAGGCTACGGTTATATGCGTGATTACCCTGTGGAAAAGATGATGCGTGATGCCAAAATACTGCAGATTTATGAGGGGACAAACCAGATTCAGCGCAACATCATCGGCCAGGAATTGAACAAGGAATACGGCCGCATCAAGGAAACGTTCTTCTAGGAAGAATGGAAGAATGGAAGAATGGAATGATGGAATTGTGGGGGAGGGAAGCTGATCAGAAATCGGAAACCCACTATTCCAGTATTCCAACATTCCATAATTCCTTGTGAACCGTGAGGTGAACATGCACATTGTTGTTTGTATCAAACAGGTTCCTGATGCCAAGAACGTTCGCATTGACCCAGAGACTAATACCCTGGTGCGCCAGGGTGTGGACAGCATAGTCAATCCCCACGACTGGTATGCGGTGGAAGCTGCCTTGCTCCTACGGGATGAATACGGCGGCAAGGCAACAGTAATGACAATGGGACCGCCCCAGGCTGAGGAGGCGCTCAGAGAAACCCTGGCATTGGGTGTGGACGAGGCCGTGCTTCTGAGCGATCGGGCTTTTGCCGGCGCGGACACCTGGGCCACTTCGTTGACTCTGGCTCGGGCCGTCGAAAAACTAGGACCGGTGGACCTGGTAATCTGCGGTAAGCAGGCCATTGATGGGGACACTGCCCAGGTGGGTCCGGGACTGGCAGCGCATTTAGATCAGCCTTATACCACTTATGGCCGTAGGCTGGAGTTGGTGAATGGAGATCAATTGCGGGTAGAGCGTCTCACCGATTTCGGTTACGAGGTGGTGCAGATGTCGCTGCCGGCGGTGGTTACTGTGGTGAGGGAAATTGGTGATCCTAGAATGCCTGGGCTCAAGCACAAGATGAGGGCGAAAAAACTGGAAATTCCCACCTGGGGTGCGGCTGACTTGGATCTGAATCCAGAAGAAGTTGGTTTGCAGGGCTCTTTCACCCAGGTAGTCAAGGTATTCAGTCCTCCGCCGCGTAGCGACCGAGAGATGATCAGCGGCGAGGTGGAGGAGCAGGCAGAAAAACTATTTAACCTGTTGAGGGAGGGGAAGGTCCCGGGTCTATGAAGGCCAAAGTTGACAAAGAAAAGTGCATAGCTTGTGGCGAATGTGTGGAAGTTTGTCCGGTTGAGGCCATCGAGATAGTGGACGAGATGGCGGAAGTGTATGACTCCTGCAACCTCTGCGGCCTCTGCGTAGATTCCTGCGATTATGAAGCCATTGCCATGCCCGAGGTTGATGCACCTGAGACCGAGGACCTGGAGTCTTATAAAGGCGTCTGGATTGTTGCTGAGCACCTCAATGGTGAAGTGCACTCAGTTTCCTATGAACTCCTGGGAGCCGGCAGGACCCTGGCTGACAAACTCGGAGTGGAACTGGCAGCAATACTGATTGGAGATCAGCTCCAAGATGCTGCTCAGCAACTCATCAGCTACGGTGCAGACCGTGTTCACCTGGTGGAGCATCCAGCCCTGAATCCTTTTAATGACGAGTCCCACTCCCAGGTTCTAACGGAACTTATCCGGCAGGAAAAACCGGAGATTCTCTTGGCGGGGGCGACTGCCATGGGGCGTTCGTTTATTCCCCGGGTGGCGGTAGCTGTAAAAACCGGCTTGACGGCTGACTGCACCGGACTCGATATTGGCGAAGATGGACTGCTGTATCAGACCAGACCGGCTTTTGGCGGTAATGTTATGGCTACCATTCTCTGTCCAAACCGTCGGCCGCAAATGGCGACGGTACGGCCCATGGTAATGAAAAAGCGGGTTTTCGACGAACAGCGCCAGGGAGTGGTGGAACCATTCACTCCCAGTCAAGAGGCCATTACCTCCAGGGTAAAAGTGCTTGATACCGTAATCCAGGAGCAGGAAACAGCACGTCTGGCCGAGGCTGATGTGGTGGTCACTGGTGGCCGGGGCTTACAAAAAGCTGAAAATTTTGATGTCATCGAAGAGTTGGCCCTTCTACTGGATGGTGCTGTTGGCGCTACCCGAAGTGTGGTGGATGAAGGGTGGAAGGCTTACAGCCACCAGGTGGGACAGACAGGCAAAACGGTTTCTCCCAAACTCTACATGGCCTGTGGCGTATCAGGAGCCATCCAACATGTGGTGGGCATGCAAGGCTCTGAGATCATTGTGGCTGTTAACAGAGATCCCGAGGCACCCATTTTTGACATAGTGAATTACGGGGTGGTGGCGGATCTCTTTGAATTTCTGCCTGCATTTGTGAAGAAAATAAACGAAAAGCGAGGAGAATGATAAAATCTCAAATCCTAAGCACCAAAACCCAAACAAATTACAAATCCCAATTCTCAAATGTTCAAAACGTAATTAGTCAAAAAGATTTGTCTCTTGTTTCGGTCATTCGGATTTTGGTAATTAGAATTTGTTTCGGATTTCGATATTCGGATTTCGGATTTTCTCAGTTTCGATAAGGGAATTCGATAGCTTCTAAGTTGAGGGTTAAGAACTGAAAGTTGAAATACGTGGGGAGGGGACATGGCTGAAGACAGCAAAAAGGTTGCGGTTGTTACCGGAGGTTCACGAGGAATCGGTCGTGCAATTATCATGGCTCTTGCTGAGCCTGGCTTGACAGTGGTTTTTAATCACTTCGATCCACCTGAGGACACGGCTGCTGATGAAACCATCCAAATGGCACAGGACAAGGGTTGTGAGATCGAGGGAATACGGCTGGATGTCGCAGATTATAACGCGGTTAAAGAGTTCATTGCCGGCGTGGTGGACCGTCATGGGCGTGTTGACATCCTGGTCAACAACGCCGGTATTACCAGGGACACCCTGCTGATGCGGATGAAAGAGGTGGATTGGGATGCGGTGTTGGCGGTAAACCTCAAGTCCGTTTTTAACTGTACCCAGGCGGTTGCACGCCACATGACGAAGCAGCGCTACGGCCGGGTTGTGAACATAGCCTCAGTAGTGGGGGCTATGGGCAACGCAGGTCAGGCCAACTATGCCGCATCCAAGGCTGGCATCATGGGCTTCACCAAATCGGTGGCTCGGGAACTGGCAAGCCGGAATGTTACGGTAAATGCAGTGGCGCCTGGTTTTATCGAAACTGAGATGACGGCGCAGCTTCCCGAGAAGGCCAAGGAGGCCTTTTTGGCACAGATTCCCCTGGGTCGTGCGGGTCAACCTGAGGATGTTGCCCAGGTGGTGAAATTTCTGATTTCAGAAGAGGCCTCATACATTACGGGGCAGGTAATTCATTTGAATGGTGGGATGTATATGTAAGCGCAGAGCGCAAAGCGCAAGGCGCATAGCGTAAGAAAAAGCTTTTATACCAGTTGAAATGCACAACTTTAACCAGGGATTAGCCAATGCAAAGACGGGTCGTGGTTACGGGTTTAGGTTTGGTGACACCGTTGGGAATCGGTGTAGAGGAGACATGGTCTGCCCTTGTGGCTGGCAAGTCAGGAATCAGCCGGATTACCAAGTTTGACGCCACTGACATGGCCACCCAGATTGCCGGGGAGGTTAAAGAGTTCAAAGCGGAAGACTATGTCTCCCGCAAGGATCTCAGAAGGATGGACATATTTACCATGTATGCTCTGGCGGCGACTCGAATGGCCGTAGACGATGCCAACCTGAATATTAACGGCAACAACGCCGATCGGGTTGGAGTTATTATCGGCTGCGGCCTCGGTGGTCTTACAACCATTGAAAAGTATCATCGGATTATGCTGGAGCAAGGACCCAAGAAGATAAGCCCTTTCTTTATTCCCATGATTATAGCCAACATGGCTCCAGGTCAGATTTCCATCTTTTTTGGAGCCAAGGGGCCGAACGTCGCCATTGAAACGGCCTGTGCCGCCGGCACTCACGCGGTGGGTGACGCCTTCAAACATATCCAACGTGGTGCTGCTGATGCGATGATTACAGGAGGTGTGGAGGCAACTGTCACAATGCTGGCCATAGGAGGTTTTAACGCTATGCGGGCCCTCTCAACCCGCAATGATGAGCCGCTAAAGGCGTCTCGTCCTTTTGACCGAGACCGAGACGGTTTTGTTCTGGCCGAGGGCAGTGGCATTATCATTCTGGAGGAACTGGATCACGCCCTTGAACGCGGAGCCAATATCTACGCAGAGGTAATTGGCTACGGCCTGACCGGAGATGCCTTCCATATTGCAGCTCCGGCACCGGAAGGTGAGGGGATGGCCCGTTGTATGCAGATGGCCGTCGATGATGCGGGAATCAGGCCCGAGGAAGTTGACTACATTAATGCACACGGCACCTCCACCGACTTGAATGACAAGTTTGAAACGCAAGCCATAAAGACCGTTTTTGGAGAACACAGTTACAAGCTGGCAGTTAGCTCTACCAAGTCCATGACTGGACACCTCCTCGGAGGTGCGGGGGGGGTGGAGAGCGCCATAGCCGTGCTTAGCATTAAGAACGGCATCATTCCACCGACAATCAACTACGAGAATCCGGACCCGGACTGTGATCTGGACTGCGTCCCCAATGTTAGCCGGAAAGCGGAGGTGAAAACAGTGCTTTCCAATTCGTTTGGTTTTGGTGGCACCAATGCCGCCCTGGTGTTTCGTCGCTATGATTCCTGACCTGGGAGAGCGAACATGAAGGTCATTATCGGCAGCGATCACGCAGGTTTTTCAATGAAAAGCCAGGTCAAAACCGTGCTGGAGGATATGGGACATTCTGTGGAAGATGTGGGCTGCTACAGTGAAGACTCCGTGGATTATCCAGTCTACGGCAAGGCTGTGGCGGCCGGGGTCGCCAGAGGTGAATTCACCAAAGGCATTCTTGTCTGTGGATCCGGCCTGGGAATGTCCATGATTGCCAACCGCTTTGTTGGTGTGCGTGCAGCACTGTGCAACGATCTTTACAGCGCTGTTTTAAGTCGACGACACAATGACGCTAATCTACTGGTAATGGGGGGGAGGCTCATCGGGGCCGACCTGGCGGGTGAGATTGTTAGAACTTGGCTGGTGACTGAATTTGATGGCGGGCGTCATCAGGGCAGAATAGCGCAACTGGACGAAGTTTAGCCCGGATGTTTCATTCTAGTCATTTCCCATCTGTCATTTCTCGTTTAGCATCTCTGATTAACACTTTCCATTTTGCATTTATCATTATACATTGCGAAATCCTTCGTAATTTGCTATCTCACCAATGAAAAATGCGAAATGGGAAGTGGCGGTGGTGAGTGACTCCACCGTTTGCAAAGAGGGCCAGCATGTCAGAACTGGAAACAATAGATCCACAAATTGCAGAATCAATTAGGCTAGAGGAGGAAAGGCAGCTTCAGAGGCTGGAGCTCATTGCTTCGGAGAATTTCGTCAGTCTTGCAGTCAGGCAAGCCCAGGCGAGCGTCTTGACCAACAAGTATGCTGAAGGTTATCCCGGTCATCGATATTACGGCGGCTGCGAATTCGTGGATACAGCTGAAAGCCTGGCGATCGAACGGGCAAAAGAGTTGTTTGCGGCTGAATATGCCAATGTTCAGCCCCACTCCGGCTCACAGGCCAACATGGCGGTATACTTCTCGATTTTGCAGCCCGGAGACACCATCATGGGTATGGACTTGCGCCATGGAGGTCATCTGACCCATGGCAGCCCCGCCAATTATTCCGGCAAACTCTTCCGGGTGATTTCCTATGGGGTAAACCGGGAGACTGAGACCATCGATCTGGAAGAGTTTGAACGACTGGCCAGGGAACACCGACCCAAACTGGTTATTGTCGGAGCAAGCGCCTATCCGCGGACTATCGACTTTGGTTTTTTTCAGAGAGTCTGTGAAGAGATCAGCGCCTATCTGATGGTGGATATGGCCCACGTAGCCGGCCTGGTGGCTGCTGGGGTTCATCCTAGTCCTATCCCGCATAGTGACTTCGTGACTTCCACCACCCACAAAACTCTCAGGGGACCGAGAGGGGGGTTGATTCTTGCCAGCCAGAACCACGCCGAAAAGCTCAACAAAGAGATCTTTCCAGGCATACAGGGAGGGCCTCTCATGCATGTCATAGCTGCAAAAGCAGTGGCGTTCAAAGAGGCTCTGAGTGTCGAGTTTCGTGCTTACCAGAGACAGGTGGTGAACAACGCCAAGCGGTTGGCGGCAGAGTTGTCTGAGAGGGGTTTTCGTCTCGTCTCTGGCGGCACCGATAACCATCTGATGCTGGTAGACCTGAGAAGCATTGGCTTGACCGGGGCCCAAGCTCAGCTCACTCTGGACCAGGCCTGGGTCACGGTTAACAAGAACAGCATTCCCTATGATACGGAAAGGCCGGCTGTAACGAGTGGCATCCGGGTCGGCACCCCGGCAGTGACCACGCGAGGAATGAAAGAAGAGGATATGGCAGTAATAGCCCAGTTTATTCACCAAGCTTTAGAGGCTGGTGGTGACCCTGCTGTCATAGAGCGGGTTCGCGACCAGGTTGCCGATTTCTGCTCGCAGTTCCCTCTTCACAAACCTGTATACGAGAGGGAGGCGAGCTAGGTTATGACGCGACCGAGTTGGGATGCTTATTTCATGGAGATTACCAGGCTTGTGGCTCAGCGTTCCACCTGCCTCAGGCGTCGGGTAGGAGCGGTGCTGGTGAAAGACAAGAGAATACTGGCAACCGGATATAACGGCGCGCCATCGGGTTTGCCTCACTGTCTCGATGTCGGTTGCCTGCGGGAGAAGAACGATATCCCGTCTGGTGAACGGCACGAACTCTGCCGCGGTCTGCACGCCGAACAAAATGTTATTATCCAGGCGGCCCGCCACGGCATACCAATTCAAGGTTCCACCCTCTATTGCACCACGCGGCCATGTGTCATTTGCGCCAAGATGGTCATTAATGCTAATATTATCGTTGTCTACTTTGAAGAAGGCTATGCGGACGAGCTTTCCGATCAAATGTTCCAGGAGGCCGGAATCCAGTTGAGTAACTGGAAATCACCTGACGGAGGTGGGGAATGAAATGCCAATTTTGTGATCACCTCAAGACTCGGGTGCTTGACTCCCGTCCTGGTAAGGACAACAACCACATTCGGAGACGACGACAATGTCCTGAATGCAACGGGAGGTTTACCACTTTCGAACGGCTCGAGGAAAACCTTGCCCTGGTGGTCAAAAGGGACGGCCGGATGGAGCCCTTCGATCGAAACAAAATGCTGGCCGGCCTTAGGCGATCGTGCACCAAGCTGCCGATAGCAGAAGACCATCTCACCAGAATAGCGGGACTCATTGAAAACCGGATTCAGGAAAGCCGGCGGCGCAAACTTCGCAGTCAGGTTTTAGGAGATTGGGTAGCAGCCGCTTTGCAAGAGATCCATCCGGCGGCCTATATTCGCTACAGCATGGTACACCGGCAGATTCAGGATCTCCAGGACCTGCAGAAACTCTTGGATGAGGAGTTACCCTAGCCCGGATAAGAAGCGGAAGCAGTGACCAAGCAAGGATCTTTGACAAAAGAAGATGAGCAGTTCATGCGATTGGCCCTGCGTTTAGCTGGTCGTGGTGTAGGGTACACTTCTCCCAATCCCATGGTGGGTGCGGTGGTGGTCAGGAACGGCCAGGTTGTGGGGAAGGGGTATCACCGAAAGGCGGGCACCCCTCATGCCGAAATCCATGCACTGCAGGAAGCTGGCAGCCAGGCGCAAGGCGCCACCCTGTATGTGACCTTGGAGCCATGTAATCATCAGGGACGAACTCCACCGTGCTCCGAGGCTATTTTGCGGAGCGATGTGGCTCGAGTGGTGGTTGGCTGCAGTGATCCCAATCCTCGAGTTAGCGGTGGCGGGGCGGATTATCTTCGATCACAGGGAATCCTCGTCGAAGAGGGGATTCTGGAGGATAAGTGTTTTCGACTCAATGAACCGTTCATCAAGCACGTCACCACTGGCTCGCCTCTGGTAGTTGCTAAAGCGGCTGCCAGCTTGGACGGCAAGATTGCTAGTCGTCTTGGTGACTCCCGCTGGATTTCCAATGAGCGTTCACGGCGATTTGTCCACAGGCTGCGTCATGCAGTGGATGCCATATTAGTGGGAGTTGGAACTGTTATTTCTGACGACCCCAGTCTCACCGCGCGTCTTCCAGGAAAGAAAGGTAACAATCCACTCCGGATTATTCTGGACACCCACCTGAGAATTCCGCCTGAAAGTCGGGTTGTAAGTCAGGCCAACGAGGTTCCGACACTCATAGCGAGCGGACCGGAACCTTACCAGAAAAGAAAGTCTGCGCTTGAAGCGCGCGGGGTGGAAATTGTATCGCTACCGCTGGCGCGGGGACGTGTTTCTCTGTCTGCACTTGTGGAACATTTAGGCAATCGTGACATTACCAGTCTCTTGGTGGAAGGTGGGGCTGAAGTTCACGGCGCCTTTTTTTATGACAATCTTGTAGATAAGGTGTATCTTTTCTTTGCGCCAAAAATCATTGGTGGCAGTAGCGCTGTGCCTGTGGTAGGAGGCATCGGGGCTGCGAGCGTGGCTGACGCTTTGCCTTTGAGAGACTTGAAGCTTCGCCGCTTCGACGATGATATAATGATTGAAGGATACTTGGAGCAGTCGGCGCTTTTTTCGGTAGGGCTGGAGAAGGCAAGCTAAACGTGCAAGCAACGGCTTCTGGCATAAGGCGTATGGTAAAGGAGCCAGAATTCAGGAGTCAGAATCCAGTACTCAGGAGATAAGAACTGAAACGAGTCGTTTGTACCTCCCCCGGCTACTGGATTCTATGAATTCGCCTTGAGCCTTGAGCCTTAAGCCTGGAATCGGAGATGACCCATGTTCACTGGCCTCATTGAGGGAACCGGCAAACTGAAAACCATAGAGCCACGTGGGAAAGACATGCGTCTCAGTATTCAGGCTTCCTTCGATCTGGAAGGGTTTCAGACCGGTGAGAGTGTTGCGGTGGACGGTGTCTGTCTCACTGCGGTTTCTTGGCAGGCAAGAGCCTTTACCGTAGACGTTTCCCAGGAGACCTTAAGTCGCGCCACTCTTGGCCAACGGTCTGTGGGGGATGAGGTTAATCTGGAACGGGCTCTCCGGTTGGGAGACCGTCTTGGTGGACATCTGGTCAATGGTCATGTGGACGGCAAGGCCAGAGTGATGGCCAGGAAACAGAGGGGAGATTCACTGGTATTCGTATTCGAGGTGGTCGCAGAGCTGGGTCGCTACATCATTGAAAAGGGCTCGGTGGCAGTTAACGGCGTGAGTTTGACAGTGAATCGTTGCGATGAACAGAGTTTCGACGTCAACATCGTGCCACACACCGCCCGGGTGACCACTATTGGAAGCCTACGGGTCGGTGACGAGGTGAATATAGAAGTTGATATTATTGGGAAATACGTGGAGAGATTTGTGCGGACTATGCAGGAGAGCGATTCTCCCTCAACCGGTGGGGTAGATCGAGGCTTTCTGGCGAAGCACGGAATCATTTAGCATTATTCATAATTAGTGCTCATCCGAAAACCCCGGTTTTCGGACTCGCGCCATCAGCGCTCAGCTTTCAGCGAAATACACATAAATCCAATCCCGCCAGGGCGGGACTGATAGCTGACGGCTGACAGCTCCATCTGAGAATCTCTGATTCCGGATGGTGACTAGTTAGGAGTTAAGGAAATGCCAACAGCGAAAATTGCTGAAGCACTAGAAGAGATCAGAGGAGGAAAGATGGTCATCCTCGTGGATGATGAGGACCGAGAAAATGAGGGTGATCTCTGTCTGGCTGCCGAGAAGGCGACCCCGGAAGCCATAAATTTCATGGCCAGGTATGGTAGAGGCTTGATCTGTCTTTCCTTGACCGAGGAAAGGGTTGAGCACTTACAGTTGCCCATGATGGTGTCCAACAACCAATCCAGATTCGGGACTGCTTTTACCGTCTCCATTGAGGCTCGGCAGGGGGTGACCACTGGAATCTCGGCAGCGGACCGTGCCACCACTGTCTTGGCGGCGGTGGACCCTGAGGCCAAACCAGTAGATCTAGTGAGCCCAGGACATGTCTTCCCGCTGCGGGCTCGCAAGGGCGGAGTATTAGTACGTACCGGCCAGACCGAGGGATCAGTTGATTTGGCCAGGTTGGCGGGTCTGAATTCTGCCGGGGTCATTTGTGAGGTCATGAAAGACGATGGCACCATGGCGAGAATGCCGGACTTGGAGATATTTGCCGAGGAGCACGGGCTCAAGATAGTAACCATCGCAGATATTATTGAGTACCGCATGCGCCACGAAAGCTTCGTTCACCGAGCCGCCACCACTATGCTTCCCACCATCCATGGAGGTGAATTCACGGCCATTGCTTACACGAACGATATCGATACGGTCCAGCACATTGCCCTGATAAAGGGCGAGATTGACCAAGAGGCAGAGGTCCTGGTGCGTGTCCATTCAGAATGTCTCACCGGTGATAGTTTGGGTTCACTCCGGTGTGATTGCGGTGACCAGTTGCATCGAGCCATGGAAATGCTCAATGATGAGGGCAGCGGCGTTATTCTCTACATAACCAATCACGAGGGCCGCGGTATCGGGCTAGCCAACAAACTCAAGTCCTATGCACTCCAGGATCAAGGGAAGGATACGGTGGAAGCCAATGAAGCTCTGGGGTTTAAAGCTGATCTCAGGGAATATGGTATCGGTGCTCAAATTCTGGTGGACCTTGGGGTGAAGAAGATGCGGCTGATGACCAACAATCCCAAAAAGATTGTGGGTCTAGAAGGGTATGGCATTACCATCACCGAGAGGGTGCCCATAGAGATTTCGCCCAATCCCTGTAATCTCGATTATTTGAAAACCAAGTGTTCGAAGATGGGTCATCTGATGAAGCTGTCCCAGGAGAAAGAAACGGAAAACTATTAAGATTGCGGATTGCGGATTGCGGATTTCAGTCGGCTTTTAGATTCGAGATTGTGGAATCTGATGAGTTACTCGCTTAACCTGAATCAATCCACAATCCACAATCTAAAATCTACAATCTTGAAAGGGGGGTTTAGAATGCCGAAACCTGTTGAGGGGAAGCTGGAGGCGAAGGGGTTGAAGTTTGCCGTAGTAGTAAGTCGTTTCAACGATTTCATTTGCGACCGGCTGTTGGGAGGCGCTCTGGACGCCTTACTCAGAAGCGGCGCTTCGGAGGCTGACATTCAAGTGGTTAAGGTGCCGGGAGCCTGGGAGATTCCTCTCACCTCCAAAAAGCTGGCTGAACAAAACAAATATGACGCCATCATCTGTCTGGGGGCTGTTATTCGAGGTGCTACACCTCATTTTGAATTCGTTAGCGCCGAAGTTTCCAAAGGAGTTGCGGCTGTGGGGCTGGAGCACAGCATCCCCATCACTTTTGGAGTTCTCACCACCGACAGCTTGGAGCAAGCCATCGAACGCGCCGGAACCAAGGCGGGCAACAAGGGCTTTGAAGCAGCACAGGCAGCCATTGAAATGGCAAACCTCATGACCCAGTTAGCGGGGTAACATCGATTAGCCTGATCCAGCCGCAAGGCTATCGAGACGAAACCACAGAGGCACATATCGAGTACTGGGTAAGAAAATTGTAAATTCTAAGCACGAAGCACGAAACAAATTCAAAATACGAATGCTCAAATGTTCAAAACGGAACTACTCTAAGAGACTTGTCTGGTGTTTGGATCATTTAGATTTTGGAAATTCGGATTTGTTTCGGATTTCGATATTCAGATTTCGGATTTGTCAACGTCGCGCCTCTGCGCTGCGGTGTTAGGTAAGATGTAGGGTGACAAAGACCACCACCATAGTTGAGCAGGACAAACATGAGTAGTCGACGCCGATCTCGAGAAATGGCCATCCAGGTACTTTACCAGGTTGATATGGCCCAAATTGACATCGGTGAAGCCCTGAGGCTATTCTGCGAGCATTTTAAGGCCCCCGACAGCATAAGAGATTTTGCAGTTGAGCTTGCCAATGGCGTACATAAATATCGAGAAGAAATCGATACTCTGATCAGTCGGTTTTCAGAAAATTGGAGGTTGGAGCGGATGTCTGTAGTCGACCGCAATATTCTCCGACTGGCCATATTTGAACTCCTTTACCGTGCGGACATCCCGGCCAAGGTTTCCATAAACGAAGCGGTGGATCTCGGTAAGAAGTATGGTTCAGAGGATTCCGGCTCGTTCATAAACGGCATTCTGGATAGAATTAGAATAGATTTGGAAGAAGGGACACTCAAGGTTGCCACCGCGCCAGAACAGAGGCTTGGCGACCCGACCCAGAGACGCGTGGATTCCAAGGAAGCAGCAGGCAGTAAGCAGTAGGCAGTAAGCAGTGAAAGCCACAAGAAGTCTCAGTGGGTTTTCATTTGCATCATATTCCCGAATTTTTCTCTGCTTACTCCTTACCTCTTACTGCTTACTAATTACCTCGCCGCGTCACCGCGTCACCGCGTCCGGTGGAAAACGTAGTACGGAAGTTCGAAGAACGGAGAATCGAAGGAGTAGATAGGTATTCTGGAGGAACTATGGAGCCCAAATATAATCCCAGCGAAATCGAACCCAAATGGCAGCGGATTTGGGAAGATCAGCGGATTTTCTATGTAACTGAAGATGCCAGCAAGCCCAAATATTATCTTCTGGAAATGTTCCCCTACCCCTCGGGACGAATCCACATGGGACACGTGCGCAACTACACTATCGGTGACGTGGTGGCCCGGTACAAGACGATGCGTGGATTCAACGTTATTCATCCCATGGGCTGGGATGCTTTCGGCATGCCGGCGGAAAACGCTGCTATCAAGGCCGAAAGCCATCCCGCTACCTGGACATACAATAATATTGACCAAATGAAAGAACAGCTGAAGCAGATGGGTTTCAGCTATGATTGGAGCAGGGAACTGGCCACCTGTGACGTCTCTTACTATCGCTGGGAACAGCTGATGTTTGTCAAGATGTATGAACAAGGTCTGGCATACCGCGAAAAATCTTATGTGAACTGGTGTTCTACCTGCCAGACGGTGCTGGCCAACGAGCAGGTCGAGGGCGGGCTGTGTTGGCGCTGCAGTCATGCGGTGGAACAAAAGGAGATGGCACAGTGGTTTCTCAAGATCACTGATTATGCGGATGAGCTGTTGGAGTATTGTGAGCGCTTGCCAGGTTGGCCGGAGCGGGTGCTCACCATGCAGCGAAATTGGATAGGAAAGAGTCACGGGGCCATGATCCATTTTCCCTTGGAAAATTCTGCTGAACCCATCAAAGTTTACACCACACGTCAGGACACGGTATACGGGGCAACTTTTATGAGTCTGGCCGTGGAGCACCCTCTGTCCTTGGAACTCTGCAAGGGCAGACCGGAGGAACCGGCCGTCAAAGAATTCATTGAAAAGACCAAACAGACACAACGGAGTGAAAGGACCTCCGAACTCCTTGAAAAAGAAGGTGTATTTACTGGAGCCTACTGCCGCAATCCCATGACGGACGAGCGGATGCCCATTTACATTGCCAATTTTGTCCTGATGGAATACGGCACTGGTGCTGTGATGGCGGTACCCACACATGACCAGCGGGATTTTGAGTTCGCCATGGCTTATGATCTACTACTGAAAGTGGTAGTAAATCCGCCTGGTGGCGAACTGCACGGCGACACCATGGAAGCGGCATACGAAGAAGACGGGATCCTAGTCAATTCAGGCGAATTCAGCGGCTTGCAGAGTGCAGCTGCCAGAGAGGCCATTAACCAGTATCTGGAATCGAACGGGCTGGGTAAGGCTACTATCAACTATAGGTTGCGAGATTGGCTCATTTCTAGGCAACGTTATTGGGGAGCTCCCATACCTATAATTTACTGTGACGAATGTGGCATTGTGCCCGTGCCGGATGAAGATCTGCCTGTCGTTTTACCCCTGGACGCCAGTCTCACGCCTGCTGGCGGGACACCCCTGCCAACCCTCAAAGAATTCGTCGAGACCACCTGCCCCACGTGTAAGGGCGATGCCAGGCGGGAGGTGGACACTATGGACACATTTGTGGAATCTTCCTGGTATTTCATGCGTTACACTTGTCCAGATTACCAGGAAGGACCACTGGATAGAGGCAGAAACGATTACTGGATGCCGGTGGATCAATATATCGGCGGCATTGAGCACGCCGTTCTCCATTTGCTTTACTCGAGGTTTTTTACCAAAGTGCTCAGAGATATGGGAATGGTGGGGCAAGACGAGCCCTTCACCAACTTGTTGACGCAGGGAATGGTTTGTAAAGAGACGCTCCGCTGTTCACAGCACGGCTGGCTGGCCCCGGAAGATGCTCAAGAGGAGAAGCCGGAGGTCTATCACTGTCGTCATTGTGGCACTCTGGCAGAGATGGGCCGCAAAGAAAAGATGTCCAAGTCCAAAGGAAACGTGGTTGATCCTGAAAAACTGGTTGAGCGTTACGGTGCCGATACGGTTCGTCTCTTCTGCCTTTTCGCCTCGCCGCCGGAAAAGGATCTGGAATGGAGCGACCGCGGCGTGGAGGGTAGCGCCCGCTTTCTCAGCCGGCTCTGGCGCTTGGTCCATGATGAGCTTGATAAACTTCAGGGAATTTCTCCGTACGATGGCACTGAGCCGATAGACGGTGATTTGAAGGCTTTGCATCGCAAGACCCATCAGACTATTAAAAAGGTCACTGAAGATATCGAGCAACGGTTTCATTTTAATACTGCCATCAGTGCGGTCATGGAACTGGTGAATGCCATCTATCAATTTCGTTCTGAAGTTCGTTACGGTCCTGAGGCTCTTCCCGTTCTTCGTCTGGCAGTGGAGACGGCCATAATCCTGATCTCACCCATGGTGCCGCACATTGCAGATGAGATGTGGCAGACTCTGGGGCACGAGAAAAGCGTGGTGCAAGAACTCTGGCCGCAATGGGACGAGGAGGCAGTGGCAGAAGAGCAACAGCTCATTGTGGTTCAAGTCAACGGTAAATTGCGCAATCGTGTCTATGTGCCGCCGAGCGCTACCAATGAGGAGGTTCAGCAAGTTGCTTTGGCTGACGAGCGGATCAAGACCTTCATCGGGGACAAACCCATTCGCAAGGTAGTGGTGGTCCCCGGGAGGTTGGTCAATGTTGTGGTGTAAGCCATTTCTCAACACGGGCAGGAGAAAGACGCGGAGATACGGAGAGACGGAGACGCGGTGAAAAAGATTTATTCCCGGATAATATCCTTCGTAATTTGTTTTCTCAAAAACGGTCTTCTTTCAAGAGATCCAAATTCATCGCCGTCTCTCCGCGTCCCCGCGTCCCCGCGTCATCGTTTTGCCGCGTCCCTCCACTCCCCGGCGTCACTATGCCAACTAATTGCTCTGACGGCCTGTATCCTCGCACTTTTAGCTCTCTTCGGGTGCGGCTACCATTTCGCCGGGACTGGTGGTAAAGCCCCTGGCGATATTCAGAGTATTGCTGTGAATGTTTTGAGCAACCAAACAGCCGAAATTGGCATTGAGACTATCTTTACGAACGCCATCCTCAATGAGTTCATTCGCTGGAAGAGATTGCCGGTAAAACCTCTCAATGAGGCCGAGGCGGTTCTTGTTGGTAGTGTTGCCAGGATTAAGACGCAAACTGCTTCTCACCTCACGCGAAGCCGAACGCTCGAGACCCGGGTGACAGTCACTCTGTCTCTCACCCTCACCCGGGTAGACACCGATGAGGTTCTCTGGCAGAACAAGAAACTGAGTTACCATGATGAATACGTTGAGGCGGCAAATGCCCTGAATACGAATAGATTAAGACGTGAGGCTTTTCGTAGGATAGCAGAGTTTCTAGCCGAAAGAATCCATCGAGATCTCTTCGAGGAGTTTTAAATCGCCAATGAGCTTATTCTTGCTCTGCACTCAGGGCGTGAACTTTCTTGCTCAAGCGTGCAATCTTCCGTGCCGCAGTGCGGTGATGCAGAGCACCTTTTGATGCAGCTTTGTCAATTGTGGGGATGGCTTCTTGGAGAGCTGCTTGGGCTTCCTCCACAGATTTGTTTTCCAGGGCTACTCGCACCTTTTTTACCGCACCTTTCACCTTTGTCTTCTTAGCACGATTTCGCTGTCTCCGTAGCTCACTTTGTTTCGCTCGTTTGATAGCAGACTTATGGGTGGCCAATTATTCTCCTCCTTTTCACTTGCTTCTCAAAAAATAAGCTCGACTGCCGGATCGAGTTTATGGGAGCACTCTGAAAAATGCGTAATTGCGTCTTTTAACATTGCCTACCTAACGAAGTCAAGAATTTTTCTACAAATCTATCGGTACCTAACCCTATGAATGCAAAAGAAACGGGTTTACTCAAATCGGCTACCCTCATCAGCAGTCTAACCTTGCTGAGCAGGGTGCTCGGATTTATTCGCGATATGGCCATCGCTTACTTCCTAGGCTCTGGCTTCAAGGCGGATATCTTTTTTGTGGCTTTTCGCATTCCAAACCTTTTTCGGCGGCTGTATGCGGAAGGCTCCCTCAGCCTCCCCTATATGCCGGAATTGGGCAAGGGGTATGCTCTCGGTAACGATAGCAACTTTGGTCGGTTGGCGAGCAACCTGGGTGGCCTGACATGTACTTTCTATTTTGGCCTGACTCTTATGGGGGTGATGACAGCACCTCTTGTTGTTTCACTTTTGGCCCCGGGTTTTATCGGCAGCGGAGCCAAGTGGCAGTTGACAGTGAGCCTAAGCAGATGGCTCCTTCCCTATGTGTTTTGCATTGGTGTGGCTGGTTTTGTTATGGCGATCCTCAACACCCACGAGCATTTCGGCGCTCCTGCTGCTGCGCCAAGTCTACTCAACTTGTGCATGCTTGGGATGCTGGGGCTTGGGAGCTACTTCAGCATAGCCCCGGAATGGTCCCTGACCTGGGGTGTTGTTTTGGGTGGCTTTTTTCAACTAGCATTTCAGTGGCATTGGGCCCGGCGACTTGTGGTGCGATGGAGGCCGAGTCGTTGGTGGCGAGCACCAGAGACTCAGGCGGTCTTGAGGTTACTGGTACCAACGGTATTAGGAGCGGCCGTCTATCACCTGAATATTTTTGTGGCCACATTGTTTGCTTCCTTCCTCACCGTGGGAAGTATTTCTTACCTCTATTATGCCGAGCGACTGATCCAGTTTCCTCTGGGTCTTTTTGGGAGTGCCATAGGAATCTCGGTATTGCCACAGCTTACCCGTCAGAGTGCCTTGCAGGAATGGCAGGCTTTTCGCCAACAGGTGGTCGAGGCAATGGAACTCCTCTGGTTTCTGACAATTCCGGCGGCAGCTGGCCTCTGGGTGCTCAGGATACCTCTTGTTCATCTTCTCTTCCAACGCGGAGAGTTCAATGCGATATCCACCAGGATGACGGCTGAGGCTCTCGGCTATTTTGCTCTGGGGCTATGGGCTGTGGCTGTTTTCAGGGTTCTCGTCGGGGCCTGGTATGCCTTGGATGGTGCCTACGTAACAGTCTGGGCAGGTGTTGGGGCCTTGGCTATCAATGTGATCCTGAGTGTGCTTCTCACCGGACCACTCGGGCATAGCGGCTTGGCACTTGCTGTCTCCATAGCAGCAATAGCAAATGTCCTTTTGTTGATGTTGTTGCTGAGTAGACGTCTTGGTGGAATTCAGGGCGGGAGGCTTTTGCTGAGCAGCGGGCGCTGTCTGCTTGCTTCGTTCATCATGGCGGTCGTGGTGCAGACCCTTTACCGGTACAGCTACAATGGCGGCAAACTTACAGGCGGATCTTTGGCACTCGGCCTGGGATGTTGGGTGCTAGCTGGAATACTCATCTACCTGGGGTGCATTATGCTGCTGGGTTTGCCGGAAGGAGTCAAGAATGCCTGGGCTAATAGGCGGCGACATGGTTCAGAACAAGGTTGAAGGCTGGCATGCGATAAGTCCGAATTCAAAGGAGCTTCATCTCCTGATGAAAATCCATCTCACCTTAGATCTCGGATACAGCCGCTTATTCCGTTCCATCTTAATACCTAATGCAGTTCCGGTAGATCCTTGCGGAGTTCTTCTATGTAAGCCACGGCCCTTTCGAGTTCATCGGTAAGGTGACGGATTCGGAGTACCGATTTCACTCGGGTTGAGAGTTCAACCATGTCGAAAGGTTTATTGACAAAGTCATCAGCCCCCATATCAAGGGCATCCAACTTGTTGTCTTCAAACCCGGTTATAAAAATCACCGGAATAAATCTAGTTTCCTCCTTCTCCTTTAACCGCTTGCAGACTTCCAGGCCGTCCAAGCCGGGCATCCTCACGTCCAATATGATTGCTTGCGGATTTTCCGTCTCCGCCAGCTGTAGCGCTTGCTCACCATCTGAAGCCAGAATTACTTCGTATCCCTTGTCTTTCAGGAAATGGTCGAGCAAATCCCGGATTTCCTGCTCATCATCAGCGACTAGAATTTTGTCGGCCATGGTGCCCCTCCTGTTATAACCGTTCAGCTCATTGATTTATTCAACATCGAAAACTTGGTTCTTAGGGCCAGGTCAGCGTTGCATGGCTCTGCCGGTCTCAAAGACTGAGGTTTCAGGTTTCAGTGTTCAGGTTTCAGTTTTTTTGTTTTTCTTTCCTGACACCCGACACCTGAAACCCTGAGATTTTTCTTGCAAGCGGCTCGTGCCAGGACAGGATAAAGCAGAGCCGCGAATAGGGCAAGAAGAATCATCTGCGACCCGAGGGGATACTCAAAATCCAAAGACGGCGGCGAGAGGAGGGGGCATGGGCTAGCAGTATGAGGTGGAAAAAACCGACAGTCTGATAATAAGATTATGTAAACTTTTCAGAGAGAGATAGCACGAAGTGTATTGCTGGAGAGGCAAGAGGAAAAAAAAGGGCCTACACTTGCTCCTGTAAGCCCTTGGTTTCACTGGAGCGGGAGACGGGTTTCGAACCCGGAAAAAGGGTGTTGAGAACCAGTGACAAATAGGGAAAAATAATTATCTAAAATGATAAAAAGATTAGCTTTTCTGATCAGGCCTTTCCAGACCGGATGTCACCCAATATCATTCAAAATCATCATTCTTAACCAAGAATAGGCACAATTTTGGGCACAATTTCCACATTGCAAGTCATGGTTTCGTGGACTAAGAAAATTAATTAATAGACCCGGAAAGGTATAATTTCACTAAATTTTGCTTGACATTATACCCGAACGGTATTAAATTCATCTTCCAATGGGTAAATTATACCTTAACGGGTATATTTACTCATAAAACATGTATTATCTGTCCCTTACGGGTATAAAAACTTAGGATGACAAATTCAATCATCCCTAACGGGTATAGTATGATGAACATACAGACTTTTATAAAAAGGCAGCGCAAGCTTCATGGCTTAAACCAAGCTGAACTGGCCCGACGAGCTGGAGTTGGATTGAGGTTCATCAGAGAGTTGGAGCAGGGTAAGCCCACTTTGAGAATGGACAAGGTGAACCAGGTTCTTCAGTTGTTTGGCAAAACTCTCGGCCCGGTAGACTGGCGACCGAAAATAGAAGAGACTGTGGCACATGAAGAGCAAAAGAAATAAGGGCATAGTCTATCTATGGGACAAAAAAGTCGGCCTTCTGGAGAGGACGGAGAGCGGATATCGCTTCACCTATTATCAGGAATACTTATCCGTAAAGGATGCCCAACCTGTAAGTCTAACTTTACCCTTGAGAGAAGAGCCCTACGAAAGCGAGTCCCTGTTTCCCTTTTTCCTGGGTCTCATTCCTGAGGGCTGGCTCCTGGATATTACGAGTCGCACTTTGAAAATAGATCCGGAGAATTCATTTGAGATTCTCTTGGCAACTGGAGGTGACTGTATAGGAGCAGTTACCGTGATCCCTGCAGATAATGGAGACGTTTCGTGAGCAACAAGTGTCTTTCTTGTCATATTTTGGAGGCCGAGTCGGAACTTCCAGAGGGGTACCACCGCAGCTGTTCGAGGCAGCTTTTTGGAACGACACGACCCCCCGAAGTGCCATTCAGAGCCGCAGATGTGGCCAGAGAAGCTCAAAAAATGGTTGGGAGGATGTCTATTTCCGGCGTCCAACCAAAACTCTCGGTGATACACGACCAGAGGAAACACCAAGTATCAGTGGTCGAAAGGAGAGGGCTCTACATCCTTAAACCTCCGACCGAAAGGTTTGAGTCAATTCCTGAAAATGAGAACCTGTGCATGAACATTGCCTTTACTTATGGGATCGAGGTTCCACCGCATGGCCTTCTCCCGCTCATGGACGGTAGGCTTGCATATCTCGTCCGACGATTTGACCGACTGGAGAACGGCTCAAAGCTGCAACAGGAGGATTTCCAGCAGCTCCTTCAAAGAGATGACAAGTATGCTGGATCTTATGAGAGAATTGCGAACTTTCTCAAGGAACATTCATCTGTTCCAGGTCTTGATCTCATAAGGCTATTTGAAAGAGCGCTTCTGTTTTATGTGTTGGGCAATGGGGATGCACACTTGAAGAATTTTTCTCTCCTCCATAGTGAGGAGATTGGCTATCAACTCTCACCGGCCTATGACATCGTCAACTCCAGGCTGGTGTTGCCTGAAGAGCAGGAAGAGGTGTGTCTTAGCCTGCAAGGCAAAAAGAATCGCCTTTCCGGGGGAGACTTTTTCGGGCTTGCAGAGCATTTTGGGCTTACGAGAAAACAGGCCGAGAATTCTCTAGGCCGTCTGCACGATCTCAAATCGACAATTGAGGCAATGATCGGGGAGAGCTTCCTGAGCACAGATCTTAGGGAGGGTTTTGTTGAAATTTTCCGTGAGAGAATGGCCAGGCTCTTTACTTGATTGGCTGTCTCATGCGGGAATTTATCTACAACCCTCGGCCCCTAATCTCCTTTTGGTTTGGGAATCGAAAAGCAAAAGACCTAACTGTGAATAGGTGCACATCGCTAATTCTCTCTCCCACAGTCCAGCTAGTTGTCTCCACCACGATGCAAGCTAAAAATCACGATAACGTCATCCACGATGTGCAATTAAGAGCTCAGATAGACCAAGATCCAGGAAGCGTTGATTTGAAACTAAATATAGTGGCAAACTAAATTTGGACTACTGGAAGCCTAGGGGGATGTTATATGGAGCCCGACTGAACTCCTGGGAGATTGTATATTTCTCGATCTAATGTGAAGTCGCAAAGCCTTCCTGGCCCGGCCATCGGATAATCCATTTTCTGTAACCACTACGCAAAAAAGCCATGCCAGCAACTGAAGCTGATTAGGCTCTTGATAAGATACAGAACAGATTGGGGTCGGCCGACAGATTCAGATTGGGGTCGGGCCAGACTAAGTGGTTAATTTTGTTTGTAATGATATCGTAAAAATGGTCAAATATGGCCCAATAACGCTCTTTTTGGCGGCAAAAAGGGGGATATTCGGCCACTTTCCACGATGATTTGGGCATCAAAAACAGCGATATAGACCTCGAAAACACCCATTTTGGACGCACTTCTTGATTAATTTCAATGTGATAGCTTGGCCCGACCCCATTACCTGTGTTTTTGTTTTGAGGTGGACAAATTAGATTTTGAACCTATTCTTCAATTCATCTTTTTTCATGCAAAAATGGTACCTGTGAATAGGAGGCTTTTACTGTGAAGAAACAGGCTTGGGTAGTGCCTCTGACCCTAATCCCATACCTCCTTGGGAGTTCCGGAGGCAGAAGAGAAAGTGAGGGTTATGACAGGAGAGGGGCAAAAAAAACCCCGCTATTCCGAAATTGTACCTCCAGATGGATTAGCGGGGGTCTAGGCGGAGAAAGTGTGTTACGGAGATGCTGCCTCTCTGATGGGCGAGGTAACCTTTATACAGCAACAACAACACTTACCTTGGTCACTGTCTTTTGTGCATGCTAGTTCATACCCTGAAGGGCATGATAAGCGAGTTTCTCGTTCCATATCTAAACCTCCTATGTCTGTTAGGGGGGAGGTCAGGCTAACTAAGTTGCAACATGGAGTATAACTCAGATTATTCTGCGAACAAGGGGGTGGACACGGATGGCTAAACAAAGGCAGAGCCATTGCCGACCCTAGATATGGTAGCTGGATGTCAAGGGGCAAAAGTGGAGATTAAAGTATGTAATGTTGATTTTCAGGAGAACAGCGCAGACTCTGGATAAAGACCCTAGCGGTAAGATTGTACGAAGCTGTTTGTCCGTCACCCTTCCGGTGGTTAGGCGAGAGGCTCGCATGCCAAGGGAACACTATCTGTTTCAGTAAAAGTCAATGTGTCACGGATGTCCCGCTTTTGCGCTGCAGTTTCAAAAAATTTAATTGGTTTCCCCACTCGTGTCTCTCAAAGCACTGACGTGCGAGAAATCCTCGTATCCGGCAACTCTTAAAGAAACACCTGTAATGTCTTCTAAGAGCTTGACAACATGCATCTCTCCCTTGTCACCACCATACGTTGCCTTGGCACGATGAAAAATTTCATCCGCTTCATTTCCCATCGCTAACGGTACGCCCAAATCCCTTGCCAGTTCGTAAATGAGTCCTAAATCTTTTACACAGAGGTCAAGGGTGAAGGAAGGGTCGTAATGCCCCGCAAAGACAGATGGCACATCATGATGAGCAACCCAACTGCTTCCGGCACTAACTTTGATCATCTCCCACAGATTGGTGAGTTGAATACCTGCTTTCGCGCCCAGGACCAGCGCTTCTCCGATTGCACAGGCATTGACGAACCATAGCATGTTCGTCAACAGCTTAGCCGCAATTCCCGTACCCAGTGGTCCGGCATGGAAAATCTGAGCCGCCATTACTTCAATAATATGATGTACTCGTCCCAAGACCTCAGTTTCACCGCCGATAAAAAAGATTAACTCTCCCCTGTGTGCCGCATCTACCGCATTTGTTACCGGTGCATCCAGCACGTTACATCCCTTGGCGATTACATGCCGGGCGAGGCGCTTGAATACCGTCTGAGAATTCGTGGTACAATCAATCCAAGTGCAACCAGGACGCAAACCGGTCAGCAGCCCCTTTTCATCCAGCACAACTATCTCGACCGCAGCCGGGTTCGGTAGCATGGTAATCACTGTGTCGGTCTGGACGGCAACTGCCTGAGGCGAATCCGCCCAACTTGCCCCCATCGTCAGCAAGTTTTCTGCCGATGCCAGGCGTAAATCATGAACAACCAGATTAAACCCGGATTCAATAAGATTCCGCGCCATCGGGTTCCCCATGTTGCCAAGACCGATAAAGCCAACTTTATGTAGGGATTGTGAGTCCATACATTTACCTCAAGTTTCTGTTGATAGAAATGCCTCCTGAGCGCAGTTTTACAAGCTGGCGCACCAAGAAAGCTGAACGGAGATTCGGCGACCTTTCAACCAGGGATATGCCCCACAGCCCCCTTAGCGACGGGTCGGACTTTAACATTCGTCATGCCCCCTTTCTCCCTGAGTCTTTAGGAAAGCTCACGAACTTTATGATAAACGTGGTATTGCCTACAGGAAGTTATTTCTTTGAATTCAAGACCGATGTCACGAAGTATCGACCGAATCTCTTCTTCATCGCAAAGCCTGTATTTACAAATTTGTTCGGCCATTACTTCACCTTCTCGGGAAAAAATGTAACATTTGTCGAAACAATTGTCAGGCAATTGCGTTATTTTTTGGGCGTAAGTTACACCCTGAGGAAGCGTTTCTTCATAATCCCGATGAACACCCTGGACACTGAAAATTAACTCTCCGAATTTCTTCAGATGACTCGCAACCCGCCTTAACCCGTTCAAATTATCTCCAATATTCGGCAAATGACTGCAAAATATATATTCATCTTCACTATTTTCAATGAAATACCATACACCTCCGTTAGAAAAGATAGTATCAAACGTTTTTTCCAATTCCATAGATATAACATTTTGTTCCATGAGATTCACACTTTCCCCCAGTCGTTCCCTGGCCTGTTTTAACATAGAGGGAGTAAAATCCATCCCTACAAACTCCAAGTCGGGCAATTTTTGTATCAGCTTTTCGGCAAGCAAGCCGGTTCCGACTCCCAATTCCAGAACTGACTTCCTATGTTTTAACAGTTCCGCCAGGCAATCTGATTGAGTTTCATAATCATAATACCCTTGGGCCATTAGAAGGTCATAATAATCAGCAATTCCGGTATACTTATTCATCCTCTCTCTCCATTCTGTATTGTTTCAGATTTATTGATAGGTTGTTGGGCTTAAGATGATCGGTTTAGTTCAAAAGAGAAGGTCAACTGATGGGTTGAGTATAACCGCCGCAGGGATCCCGTCAACAAAAAACTACCACAATGTGATACGAATCGGCTGACTCAAAGGGGAGGGAGCATAGTTTATATTACATCCCTTAATTCACACTCGCCTGGAATTTACTTTGGAACAAGATATAGTTCCCCATCAACCTTTCCCCTTCCTCGCCTGAATCCTACCAAAACCGAATTTTTTATGCGGATTACTCAGGCGGTCTTACATGTATCAAGCTCGGCCAGGGGTCAAGCGGGGGTGGTATGTGGGGGGGGCCTGATTGATTCTGCCTTCAGCCCCTGAGTTAAAGCAATAGGAACTCAGGTTTCCAGGCATCGAAAAGGCAGGGTTGGGAGAGAACCTGAAACACGCTGCGAGGTTGGAAATAGGGTTGGAAATATAAATTAGACAAAAAGAAAAAGGGCTGCGCAATCTGCGTAACCCCTTTATATCACTGGAGCGGGAGACGGGTTTCGAACCCGTAACCCTCAGCTTGGAAGGCTGATGCTCTGCCAGTTGAGCTACTCCCGCTTTTTTCTTTTGGAGAGCCATCTTATAGCATGTGACGGAGCTTTAGATCAATAGAGAATATCCGAATTTCGGGGTTTCAGGTGTCGGGTTTCAGGTGTCAGTGAAATCAAGCAAAAACGCTGAAACCTGAACACTGAACACTGAAACCTTCGTCATGAGGCTTGACACCTTTCCTCTGGACGAGTATGAACGAGGCTCAATGGAGTCTGAACACTCACCTTCAATCCAACTTCAGGGATAAGAAATGCTGAGTTTTTTACCAGGTCCTGTGAAAGGGGTTTTGTCACTCGGTCTGTACGTCATCAACACCATTTTCTGGACGATGGTGGTTTTTTCGGTAGCGCTCTTGAAGCTTTGTGTGCCGGTGCCTGCATGGCGTAAACTCTGCAGTAAAGTAATGATTGGCATTGGCAACATTTGGATTTTTTTCAACAACTGTAATATGAGTTTCATAAATAAAATTAACTGGGACGTTGACGTTACTGATGGATTGAAAGTGGATCGTTGGTACCTGGTGCTGGCCAATCATCAGTCGTGGACTGACATCTTGGTTTTGCAGAAGATTCTGTACCGCAAGGCTCCATTCTATAAATTCTTCCTGAAGAAAGAGCTGTTCTGGGTACCGTTCCTGGGTCTGGCTTGGTGGGCATTGGATTATCCGTTCCTGGAACGCTCATCCTCAGCCCAAAAAGATATAGAAACCACCATGAGGGCTTGTGAGAAATTTAAGACGTTTCCAGTATCCATCATGAATTTTGTGGAGGGAACGCGGTTCACTGCGGAAAAGCACCGCAGACAACGCTCGCCTTACTCCCACCTGCTAAAACCCAAGGCCGGCGGTATTGCTTTCGTACTTGCAGCCATGGGAGAGCAACTGGACTCTATCTTGGATGTAACCATTGCGTACCCAGAGGGGGCAGAGGGTTTTTGGGCCTTTCTCTGCGGCAGAGTTACCGAAATCAAGGTGAGGGTAGAATCGTTGCCAATCAATGAAGAGCTATCAGGCGATTATTTTAAGGACCGGGAATTCCGCAAGAGATTCATGAGTTGGCTGAATGTACTTTGGGCTGAAAAAGACAAGCGGCTGGCAGCTTTGCTGAATGAGGAGCGTTCAGCACTCCGAAGAGGAAAAGCTTGACATCCGTGACTGTAAGTGGTTAAAAATAATGAAAAGGCGGCATGGCCAAGTGGCTAAGGCAACGGTCTGCAAAACCGTTATTCCCCGGTTCGAATCCGGGTGCCGCCTCCAATGAACTCAAGGGGTTAGGTAACTCAGCCTAACCCTTTTTCAATGCCTAATACTCTGCAGGTGCGCAATGGAAGATGGTGCATCGTACAACTCCGGTATGCCGGAGCCCGTGCAACCCGAGCCTTCAGGGGCCGGACTTATCAAAGGGTTCTTGGGGACAGCAAAAGCAGTGCTCCTCAGCCCGCGTAGGTTTTTCCCGAGTATGCCGCTGGAGGGCGGACTTCTGGGCCCCTATGTCTTCTTCCTTTTCTGCACCGGCTTTTCTTTTCTGGTCTCTTTAGGTCTCACTGTGGCAATGTCGGGCAGTATTTCTCCCTGGATCTTACTGGTGATGTTTGCGGCCTTGTGGATGCCCTTTTTCAGTGCCGCGATTCTGAATCTCCTGTTCACCAAGCTCTTGCGCACCGGCGGAACCTACGAGGCCACATTCAGAGTGGTCTGCTATGCCAGTGCGGTTAATTTGTTCGCCTGGATTCCGGTTCTCCCCCTCATTCTTCTCTTTCAGTTCTACGAAATTTATCTCTCTGCCCTGGGGCTGAGCTTCGTGCACAGAACCGGCCTTGGACAGGCACTGCTGGTTGTGATAGGCACCCTGCTCACCGTTTCAGTGATCATAATGTTCATGGCGCGTGTCTTCTTCCCTCTCTGATAGAAAACAAATATGTTTAGTCCTCAGTACCCAGTTGACCGAGGCCGGTGAGATCCAAAAATTGCTCCTGAGACACCGGGGATATAGTCTCGCCAACGGCGAATATACAAGAGGATTCAGTGGTCGGTTCGAAGACTTTGCCGACCTGGATTACAGGCTCTTTCAGCCAGAGAAAGTAGTCGTCAAAAAAACGAAGAACGAGATCCACATCTTCGGAATCTTCCAGCATCTCAGAGAAGTTGAAGTTGTTTATGAGACCGCGGCCTCTCAATTGCTTCTGGTTTTTTTTGTCGAGCCAGATTTCAAAGGTGACATTGCGCAGAGACAGTCGGTTTCTGTTGGCATCCACCAGGTAAGCCTGGTCCACTTCGTACAATCCCTCTGGTAGGTCGATCATCGTCTTAATCCCTCATAATTAGCGGATAACGGATAATTTCCCGGTCTCGGCAGACCTTCCGTCTCGCCAGTCTCGCTTTCAGTGCCAAGCGCTACGAGCTTGGCACTGAAACGTTACCCCCAAAAACCTCCCGGATAATCTCCAGCAGGAAGGTGTGTATGGACGGATTGCCGGCAACCACGTCGCCGACCCAGATATGCTTGGTCCCGCCGCTAAAATCCGAAATATATCCTCCTGCTTCCTTCACCAGGAGGTGGCCGGCAGCAGTGTCCCAGGGACTGAGACCAAGTTCCCAATAGCCTTCGCAACGGCCACAGGCCACATAGGAGAGATCCAGGGCCGCGGACC
>PVMK01174049.1_pt1 | contig 30222 bp, 30 predicted proteins | sample 1853481 | NCBI WGS metagenome assembly PVMK01 (sample SAMN08533507, study PRJNA380276) | Marine sediment metagenome, whole genome shotgun sequencing project.
GGGAAGGCAAAAAAAGAACTGGCCGGTCGCTACCCCAAGCATTACTGGCCGGAAAACCCGCTTGAGGCCCAGGCCACCAACAGGGCCAAGCGCAGGAAGCGCTGAAGTATCAGCCTTGGGCCTGGCCATGAGTATTTTTTTGGTGAAGAAGAATTAAGTATAGTTTTCTGCTAAGGCTCAGCATGCCCGGTGCGCAGATTTCTTTCTCAAAATATTTATCCCGCGTTGCCTCAATAACCTCAAGCATTCTTCTTCCGGTCCGTTTAAAACAAACTCCCAGATGCCTTTGGATACATGGGCCCGGCCTGCAATAAGAATGGACTTGGCCAGAAAGGTTGCATCTTCAGCCCTACATTTTCGTATCTGTATATCCATTGTGGTACAAGGTGAAGCGCAGGTTGTCATGACCTGCGCCGGCTCTTCTTTCTCTCTTGGGTTTTTTCTTCCAGAGTTTTTAATTTTTTTTGAATTTCTTCACTGAATGCCACCTTGCCTTCCAGGAGGCATCCGGGCCTGCCCATAATGCAATTTGTTTTCAGTTTCAGGCAGTCTTCAGTGTTAAAGTCAAAATTTTTACAGGAAAATGTCATGGTAATTCAAAGGGTTTATTTATTGATATTGTCTGTATATGAAGGTCGCTGGGTTTAATAGCTTTCAACGCAAATAGATAGTTTTTAAATGGGCAAGCTGATCCAGGTTGTCAATGATATCGGCAACCTCTTTAGATGCGTCTGAGTATACCTGCATAAGGTGGACCGATCCCCCTGCCTTGATGACCTCTTCAGCTTTTTTGAGGTTTGTCTCTATGAATTCCCTGTTACCGGTATCCCTGGCACCGGCCAAATCCGATTTGCTTATTTCAATCACCTGCGCCATACTCATTTCTCCTGTTCAGTAATAATCATCCTGTAAGCTGCGAAAGGGCAAGCAGTGCAGCATCATAATCAGGTTCCTGGCCGATTTCCGGGACCTGTTCCGTATAGGCTACCTTTCCTGACCTGTCGCTAATGACAACAGCCCTGGACAGTAAGCCGGTCAAAGGTCCGTTCGTAAAGGTCACACCGTAGTCCCGGCCGAATTCCGGAGAACGGAAAACTGAAAGGGGTATTACATCATTAAGCCCCTCTGCCTCGCAGAAACGCTTGTGGGCAAAGGGAAGGTCCGCTGATATGCACAGTACGACAGTATCAGGGGATTCTCCTGCCTCCTTGTTAAAGCGTCGAACAGATGCTGCGCAGACCGATGTGTCCAGGCTGGGAAAGATGTTTAATATGATGTTTTTGTCGCCGAAATCCTGCAGGTCCGCTTCAGAGAGGTCTGATTTTACGAGCTTGAAGGAAGGGGCTGGCATGCCGACAGCCGGCAGGCTGCCAATTGTCTGGACCGGGTTGCCTTGAAGTGTGATCTGGCTCATAGTTGCCTCCTGGGCTTATTTTCAATAAAATGGATCATCAGCTGAACGATATTTTCCTTGTGCTTGCTGTCGAATAAACGCTGGGCATGTTCCGAAGAACCCATGAACTCCTTATAAATCTTGGGATCGGAAGAACCAATGTACAGGTTATAGACTTCAGCACTTGAACTGACCATGTCATCTTCAGCAACAATAAACAGCTTTCTAACCTGTTCGCTTTTTATGGGCCTGCCACCCGCAGGGGCAAGGAGAATTACAGAATCCACCAAAGGGTCGATTGTGTCCTGCAGGGTAAACAACACTCCGGCGCCGCCGGCGCTTGCACCAACCATGGTGATTTTTTTGACACCCTTTGCCTTGAGGAATTCTATAGCGTTTAACAGGTCAGGCGTGGAGCCTGAATTGAGGGCAACAGAACTGATTCCCAACTCCTGGAAACGTTCTGCCAGAAAATGCCAGCTCTCTTTGCTGAACATTGCTCCAGGTGCAAGAATTACTGCACGTGGAGATTTGCCGGCAAAGTAATCGGCTTTGGTTTCTGCAGTGCCGGCACGTGCAATTTTTACTTCCTGAAAATGCATTCTGTTTGTTTCGCCTTTTGAGGTAGTTGCAATGGTTTGTTGGAATATACCAAGCACAAGCCCAATTGCCAAACAGTAGATGCTTGTTCTTTTCATTGGAATGCACCTCGCATCATGGATTGTTGTCGCTCCTTTCTGTTTAAGTTGCACTGACTGGTCCTAACTGATGCAATTAGCAGGATTTTTAAGGAAATTCAAGGCATAAAGGCAGAGGCACAGAGGTAAAGTCTGCCTGCCGCAGGAAAGGCGCTATCCTGAAACCGTGGGCCGCCAAAACTGCTTGCAACACTAGACATCGACCTCAAAAGTATCGATGTCTATAAAAAAAGAACTCGAATCACGGCAGCATATGTAAACAAAACACCGTCCGCATCTGTCTTATCAGGTAAAGACAAACAAAAATCAATTTAAACAGTTGATAAAAGGTGATGCCATGAAAAAAATTATCTTATTCCTCTTGGTCCTGTTCTCAGCAATGTGGGCCGGCAGCGCAGTTGATGCGGCAATTATTGTCGGACGCATCTCCCACATCGAAGGTGAAATATATCGTTATATGGATGTGGATGAAAGCTGGGTAGCAACATTTTTACAATCTCCTGCCGGCACCCAGGATGTTCTGGCAACAGGGGATAACAGCAGGGCGGAAATTGTTTTTCCTAATAATCAGCTGATGAGGCTGGACGAAAATACCGAGATTGAGATTCTGAACCTGGATGATGATATTGCCGAGTTTACTCTGCAGTCAGGACTTGCGAGATTTTACAATAGAAGCTCCGCAGGTAAAATGATTGTAGAAACAGCCAGGGGCACGGCAAAGGTCGGGCCTGGAAGTGCTATTGATGTGCAGGCGGATGAGCAGGCAGTAACTGTGTCTGCTGTGCGCGGTGAAGCAACTTTTCATTCATATGACGACGGAGTGGAGAAGATAGAGGTCTTGTCAGGATCTACCAGTCTTGAATTTCTAGATAAGTCTATTATCGCCGGTGTCGGTCCCATTGACAGAAAATGGGACAACTGGTGTGCAGACAGAGAAGGGTTGTGGAACCGGAATAACCTGATGCGCTCCGAGCATCTGCCTGAGTCAATGCAGGAGTATGCTTATACCATAGAGCCATATGGGCGGTGGCAAAGGATCTATTACCGCGGGTATTATTACTGGGCCTGGAAGCCGCACTCTGTAGCTGTCGGCTGGAGCCCATATACAACGGGCTACTGGCAGGACTGGCATGGATCTCCCGTCTGGATAGATTATAATCCATGGGGTTGGGCCACCCATCATCACGGGCACTGGCTTAACATGCATGGGGCCTGGCTATGGACGCCTTATGTCCATGTCTCGCATGTTCCCGGCGTGACAGCTATTGGCTTTAGCATTACGTTTGGCAAGAGGTACAGGTCCCATTGGCATCCAGGCAGGGTTCGCTGGATAGCTCATAATGATTATATCGGCTGGCTGCCTCTTGCTCCCAGGGAAACCTATTATGGTTATCGCAAATGGGGACCAAGGACAGTCGTGATGCGAGGAGGGGTAAGTTTCAGCATCAATATCAACCTGTCAAGCCATAGGTATCTTGACCATGCGGTCATAATACCGAAGCGCCACCTGTATAACAGAAAATCCGGGGTGATCAACAACTACAATACGGTGAAGATCAAGAATGTTAACAAAACTGTGATTATTAATAATTACAAGCCGCTACAGACCGCTGAAAGATTGCGGGGCAGGAGGCATTCAATAAAAGTTACAAGAACCGGAGATACAGTAAGGAGAATTGAAATCAAGCCCGAAAGGAGAGCGCCAAAGACAAGGAAAACCATCAGGAGTGAAAAACACGAGAGAAAAAGGGAACGTTCAATTCTTACCCAACGCAATATGCCGAAAGAAAGAACTGTAACAGGCAAATACGAAAAGGGCAGCAGGCGAACCATTGAGAAGAAAAGGGAGCGCCCAATTCTTACCCAACGTAATATGCCGAAAGAAAGAACTGTAGCAGGCAAATATGAAAAGGGCAGCAGGCGGACTGTTGAGAAAAAACATTCCGGCGCAATTGAGAATAAAAGGGCTGAGGTCCGTGATAAAGCAAAACGGGAACGGGTCGTCAGGTCTATGAAGAGGACCCGGGCGAGAACAGTTATAAAGAGCGAAAAGACAATTGTAAAAAAGAGGGTTGCTGCAAATGATAAGCCGCGAAAAAGTGCAGCAAAAAAGGAGAGAAGTAAGAGAAGGGGCTATGGGGCCGGACAGACGCAGGTCGAAACCAGCAGAAAGCGTATTGTAAAGCAGGAAAATCAAATTGTTGTAACCGGAAAAAACAGAGCAGATACCGGAAGGCAGATGAAAAAAGACTCCCGTCTGTCTCAAAGGCAGGTGGAGCGCATGCAGAATAGCGATAAAAAGGCCTATAAAGAAAACAGCGGCAAATATAGAGAAAATAAAGAACCCGAAGAGGATAATCGGGAAAGACAAACCGCAAGGAACGCTCATAATAGTAAAGAGAGAAGCATATCCAGGGAGAAGCGGGGATATGGACAACGGTCCGGCAGGGACTGGAATGTAACTTCACTGGATAGCCGGCGTTTCAGGTAGATGAGCTGAAAAAACATCAGATAATTAAAAAAAGGACAGCTCCTTTCGGGGCTGTCCTTTTTTATAAGGAGGAGAAAAAAATGAAGCAGTATTTGGAATCTGTCTTCACCCAATACTATAAACATGAATAGAATCTAATCAATGATTATGACTTCATAAAAAATTCGTAGTCATCAACGATGCCGACAATGCTGCCTGTCGTATTTGTCCGGGAATAATTTTCAGCTTATTAAAGAATAAAAAGATAGCAGATATAGGAAAGCAGAAGAATGAAGCCATGCAACCGGTTAAGTCCTTGTTGAACTGCAAGAATTGGAAGCAAAACAGCGGACAGGCTGAACATGATGGGGATATCTCTGAAGAGCAGGCTGGAAGACATGGGAAATGGGACAAGAAGGCCGCAGAACCCAAGCACCATGAGTAGATTAAAAAGATTACTGCCTATTATATTACCTACCAGGATTTTTGTCTGCCGCTGACGAATTGCCGCAAGGCATGAAGCAAGTTCAGGAAGAGATGTACCCACCGCCGCTATAGTCAGGCCAATGACAAGTTCGCTCACGCCAAAATGGAGGGCTATGTCAACAGCTCCCTTGATGAAAAAATTTGATCCGAGAGGGAGACACCCAAGGCCGATAATAGTTGCCAGGATGATGCTGGGCAGGGGGGATAATTCATTGGCATTGTCACCACCTGGTTTATTCCGGGTTGATGTTTTGTTTCTGGCCTCCTGATGGAAGCTTTGTACGGTAAAGAAGATAAGGAATGCCACAAAAACAAAACCGAGGAAGCGGGGAAAGAAGCCATGCCAGGCCACGATAAAAACCACAAGGGTTGCAGCAAGCACGATGTAAAGTTCACGGGAAACTGATTTGAACCTGACAGGCAGGGGAGTAATGATGGCGCAAATTCCCAGGATAAGCCCTACATTGGCAATATTACTGCCTATGACATTCCCTGTAAGGATATCAGGATGATCTTGAAAAAGGGCTATGAGGCCTACAAAAAGTTCCGGCATTGATGTGCCGAATGCCACAACCGTTAAACCTATGAGCAGTGAACTCATGCCAAGCCGTTTTGCAAGCTTTCCTGCGCCGGAAACCAGGAACTCTCCTCCGGCAGTCAGTAAGACAAGTCCACCGATCAAGGCTATCCCGGAAAGAAGAAGGGAGGGGTAGTTTGGTTCAAGATTCATTGTGCCAGATCAGAGAGAATTTTTTCCCCTTGCAGTTGGAAGGCCTCGTCGACCAGCTTTTTTAATTCCCTGCTGATATTGGGGAGGGGGATCAGGGGCGGGATATCAATAAGTTCCGGATCTATGGGGGGTGGCTTTTCAAGCCGCATTTTATGTTCAAAGGTATCTGCTGATCCAGCATCCGGACTGATTCCCATACTGTTTTCACCGATAGCGCCGGCGTCAATTGAACGGAGAAATCCCATGATATTGCCTATATCGTTTTTCCGGTAGAACAACTCAATTTCTTCATTGATTGTCTCCCGGTTCATTTCTATCTCCTCAAGGTTTTCCCGGTAATGTTCAACATGCTCCACCAGCCTTTCGTAAGCATCGAAGACAAGATGCTTAAAGCGGCCGCCCCGTGTAAGACCCCGTATCCTGATGCCCTTGAATACCTTTTTTCTGATCGTCGCAGATTCGGTAATATAGGGTTCATAGAACAGCCTCTCCTCCCAGCCGGTGAGTTCCATGAAGCGCTGAATCAAGCTATCATCATTAAGCAGGATATAGATGCGGATCAACTCGAAGCTGATTCTCTTTTCGAGTATAGAGAGCTGGTATTTCATTTTCTGCATGAGATCGAGCGTGTCCTCCTCGATCATCTTACGAAAACCAAAATATCGTTCGGCAATCTCCCTTTTAAATTCGACTGCCATGATATCTTCAAAGCCGGGCTTCATGGGTTATTCTCTTGTCCTTTTCTCATACCTTTATAAAATAGTACTATTAATTACTGTAACTCAATAAAAACACAGGCACAAGTTGATATGCACTAACAATCTCATCTTTCTAAATGGTGTTTTGTTTTCATTTTTGTCCATTCTGCACAAAGAACAAATCCCCAACATTTCACATAAAATAAAATATTAAAACTTGACAAATATCTTTTCATTTTTATTTTATTATTTTAATGGGATTCATCAAAAGGATAGGACTTTACTGGAGGAAACCCCAATGATAAAGTTTATTTTAAAAGTGCGAATTTAATGCCTTTAAAAGGAAGAGTTTTTCCTTTGGAGGCTTTTGTATTTTGGGACATAAATACATTTCTAACCAAACAATCTAGCATGAGTCTTGAATAGTGGAAAGACAATGAAACTGCAAAGATGGTTTTCGGTACTATTTTTATCAAAACCAGAAAAAAGCAATTTCTTATCACCTAACCTTCCATAAGGAGAATGCCATGAAACCAAGTTATTTGATTCGCACCTTGGGCCTGATTACCGGCCTGCTCTTCATCGGGGTTGCAGCGCAAGCTGCCACAGCACTGACAAGCGTCAAAACGGATAAACCGATTCTGCTCTCGGGTGTGGCTGATAATGCCTGGCAGAAGGCCGCTCCCCTGAAGGTGACCCTGGACAACCTCCCCTATGAGCCGAGCAATGGCTACGCCGGGATGCAAGAGACTACCGTAACCATAAAGTCACTCTATGACGATGAGTACATCTACTTTCTGCTCCAGTACAATGACCCCACCGAGAGCCTGGCACGGTTCCCCTGGATCAAGCAGCAAGACGGCACATGGAAGCAAATGAAGAAGAAAGACAGCACGGGCCACGACAATACCTACTACGAAGACAAGGTTGGTATGTTCTGGGACATCAATACCAAGGGCTTTGCCAGTGATGGCTGCGCGATTGCCTGCCACATGGACATCGAAGGCGACACCTCGGCAGGACGCAAGTTTACCGATAACCCTGGCGAGACCATCGACATGTGGCACGTCAAGAATGTGCGGACCAGCCCTCTGGGGCAGGCCGACGACCAGTTCGTAGACAGTACCAGTGACGGTAAAACCAACAAGGGTTGGGGCCGGAAAGGCGATGTCAAGACCGGCGGCGGCTACACGAACAACATCAACAAGGACAAGACCCACCCTGCCTACATGAACTTCCCTCCCAGCGGAGCCGCCAAGTACTATGTGCTGCCCAGCCTGAAGACCCCCTTCGTCGATATCTTCAAGCCTGGTGACGTGGTGCCGGGGATCATCATCACTCCCTTCCAGGGACCGCGTGCTGATATCGAGATGCGCGGCAAATGGGACAAGGGTATCTGGACCGTAGAGATCCGCAGAAAGCTGGTTACGAGCGGCGAAAAGGCCAATATTCAGGACGTCCAGTTTGATGACCTGAGTAAAACCTACCACTTCGGAATTTCAGTCTTCGACAACAGCCAGATCAACCATCTGTATCATGACGATGTGCTGACGCTGAAATTCAAATAAACCTCCCACGCATTTCGTGTCAACAAAAGCCCGCCGGAGAATATGTCTCCGGTGGGCTTAGCCCGGGTTTCTCACAAGTCGAGACGCCGGATATCCTGCATACCCTCCACCGAAGGCTGTCAGTTCCAGATCACCCATCTATTTTGCTGCAAAAAGAACGAAGGGTGACGCCACGTAGGTTGGGGGCACGAATGTGCATGGGCGTGGGGTGGCATCACCCTTCATTCAAGTCAGGAGAGCATGGTTCTCAAGTGTTAATACTGGAACTATACTTACCAAAATCCTGGTCATCGAGAGATATCAACTCACTGGGCACGTCTCTAAACCTTTGATTTTCCGGCACTGTTGCTTCATCTGAATATTTTTCTGTAGGAGGTATCAGGTGGGGCTCATTTGTAACAAACTAAGCAACTCTAATTCAATATGGGTATCAAGGTGCTCAAGGTTACTTTGGTCAGCAGCATGCAAACAGTGCCGTTTGAGATAAATCAGCAGTTCAGTTTCTTCCTGTGAAGAAGGTACTTCTATTTGTATCCTTCTATCCATTTTCCTGCCTCTGGGCATCATTTGCACATGCCATGCCATTCTTTGAAACATACTTGACCACTTTCCGGCACTGTGCATTCGTGGTGAAAAAATATCGTGGCATTAGATACAATATTTTTGCAATAGTTTAGCCCCTAACGAGTTTGGTTCCGGCAACTTTTCAGGAGAAATGCCAGGAGGAAGACGATCGGGGATCATTTGCTTCATCAAAGCTTTCATAGCCTTTTGGTCCAGTATATCCGTGTTCTGCCCCATAACTTTGGGAGGATTAATTAAGAGTAAACCCGAGTTCCAGAGCAAGAATCCGAACACAATCCATCTAAAAGTAATAGTTTTCATAACTTGCCAAAAACTTACAATTAGCCATTGCTAAACTTGGTTAAATACCAATCTGCTCAAGGTTGTTGCCATAATGTCAAGACTTATTTTTGCTCTTATTGTAACTCTGCCGTTTCTTGTGCTGTATTCCATTGACCGTGCAGATCATGCCATCATAGTTACCATCTTTTAACCGAGGGATTATCCATCCTGTTTGTCGGACTAGTTTCTTTCCCACGATAATTACAGGAATATTTTTTAAAAAGACGGGCTTAAGGGTTTTTCTAGCTTCGGAATAGCGGACAGCAAAATTGCTTACATCTGCATCAGAAAATTCATTTTTTACTGACAACAAGTCAATCCCTGTAATTGCATCGACTGAAGCGCCCTCTATTTCAGACATAAATTGGTTTGCAAAAATGATTTTATCATTCTTGTTGGTGACAAATACACCTGACTGCAAATTTTCGACAATCTGCTCAAAAAAGTTTTTCCCCTGCATGAGATCAGCTGACATTTTTTTATTGTCCATGACATAATAGGTAAGCTTTGCGATCAAAGTTTCTATCGCATCTTCAGGCATAGGCCTTTCTTCCTCTCCCGGTTCAAGACCTTCCTTTATCCGGCGTCCAACTGATAAGAACTCATCGAACGGGCCGTATAGTGTTTTAGCTATCTTGCTTTGCAGGTTAAGTGATGCAGGCTTTGAACCATTGATTACGGAAGACAGATATGACTGTGTGACACCTAAATCCTTTGCAAGTTTCTTTTGTGAGCCACCCTTTTTCTTGTATTTCTTGTAATAATACTGGGCTGCTAATTTGAACAGTTCATGAATTTCTTTTATTACTGATTTATCTCCATTCATTTTCTTACTAGTCCAACCTTTAAAGAAATACTGAATTTCTCACCAACAGACGATGAAGGTAGCAAATGGTTACTTTCAGATGTGTGATATCGGGATCCCTAAACACCTATTGCATTGACTAAATCTAAAGTTTTTTTGGGGGGCCTACAATATAGAAATAAAAGGGGTGAATGCGTAGGTTTACCCTACGAATGAAAGAAGGAGAGATCTGAGATTTGTTTTTCGGCCTTTGATATTGAATTTTTTACGCAAATTACGCCGATGAAAATCTACAGCGCTCGGAGTAATATTTAGCAATCTGGCAATTTCTTTATTTGTTCTTCCCTGCCTTATGAAATTAGCAACTTGAATTTCTCTTGGTGTCAATTCATTATATTCAAGGGTAAGTTTTCGTGAAAAGGAAGAAGTGATCTCATCTATGTTTAATTTTATGATGTCCATGAAAAACGTCTCTTCTTCTGTTGACAGCCTGGATTCAAGTTCTGTCAGATAAGGAAGCAACAAGTTCTTAATATTGGTCCTCATATTTTCTTCTAAATCGTCTTTCGTCTGGCTGCTCTCTCTTAATAAAACCTTTAAAGCAATATTAACTTCTTTAAGGTTGTTTTTTTCTTTTTCCAGTTCCTCCTCGGCCTGCTTGCTCTCGGTGATGTCCTGAGTGAAACCGATTGCTTTGATGGCTACTCCCTCTTCATCAAACTCCACATCCGCTTTTTCCCGGACCCAGCTTGTGGCGTCGCCAACAACTATGCGATGCTCTATGTCGTATGGCTCACCGTTGAGAGCTGCATTCCATTCCCGGTCAACGTATTCTCGGTCATCAGGGTGAACCTTCCTCATAAATATTTCGTAATTCACCACACTACCGGCCGGAACTCCGAAAAGCCGGCAGTTCTCATCCGTCCAGTAAAGCTTGTTCTGCCTGAGATCAAGTTCCCACGTTCCAATCCGACCAAGCTCCTGGGATTTTTCAAGAAAGTGTTGTTGCTGCTTAATTTTCTCCTCCGTCTGTTTGCGGACGGTAATATCACGGACATGTTCAACAACTCCGGTTACCTTGCCTAACTCATCAACAATGGGAAAAGAGAACAATTCATGGGTGCCCTTCACTTCTCCCTCTAAAGTTAACGGAATCTCATTCATTTCCAACCGTCCACTTTTTAATGTCCGGATTGTTGGGCAAATCTCACATGGTTCGGATCTTCCATGATAGACTTCATAACATTTTTTCTTCCCTTCAAACGGCAGCATATGAGCATACAATTCCCGCAGAACTTTATTGACTCTGATAACATTAAAATCTGTATCGAGAACACTTATGCCATCCTGTATTGCATCAAAAACAATATTTAAGAAATGTTCCTTTTCTCTAAGGTTTTTTTCCGCATTTTTTTGAGATGTTATATCAAAAGCAATTCCTGCTACTTTCTCCACCTCACCATTTTTGTTTTTCAGTGGATAACCATTGGCCTGAATCCAACAAATTTTGCCATCAGGTCTCTCAATTCTATATTCTGGAAAAATTACCTTTTCCATGCGCTCAAAATCTACATTTTCAATGCTCTCAAGGAGTTTTGGTCGGTCTGCAGCAACAACACTATCAAGCCAAGAAGTTGGGGCATCATAGAGGCTTTGACATGACTTGCCCCAAACATCCTCATACGCAGCATTAATGTAATGGAGCTTATCCCACTTAGGAGACACAACCCAAAGAACGGCGGAAATATCTTCAGCTAGTTGGCGGTATTTTTCCTCACTCTTCTGAAGTTCCGTCTCGAGCCTTTTTTGTTGAGTAATATCATCAAAAGTAAATAGTAGATAATTGTTCTTATCTATTGAGAAAGGTAAAAAATGACCGATAGCGGAAAGTTCCTTTCCAAAAGTAGAAGTTAATGTGACTTCTTTGTTTGTTGTTTTTTGGGTTTTGGTCGCTTTAATAGCTGCTTCTAAAAGACCAGATCTCTTCCACGATTCTATATAGAAATAGTTTTGTAAAAGGATTTGCTCTCTTGTTGCACCAATAATTTCTCCAATAGATTTATTGGCTTTAATGCATTGTCCGGAAGAGTTATAAATGGTCATCCCTATGGGGGAATCCTGAAAAATCTTCTGATAGAATTCAAGTTCTCTATCTATGTTTGGTTTGCCGGAATCGCTTCCTGCTTCAATTGACTGAGGCTGAACCCGCTGCAATTCGCTTATAAGCTCATCCTGGGTCATATCGGAATATTTTTTCAAAGCACACCCCTCTACTGCTGTAGATTAATTAACGTGTAAATTGTAGAAACATATCCTTTTCTATTCCCAATATTGCATTATTCCTTAAAAAGGCGCAATCGTATTCCGGGGAAGTCTTTTCAGTAGGAAGATCACTGCTGAAAAGTATGAGGGCGGGGACAGTAAAAGAAAGAGTGTGAGGGTGTTGAATTTAGCTTGACACCGGGAGAGTATATGTTCACTATCTTTTGCTTATGACTTCCTCTTTCGAACAAAAAGACGCGGTTCAGCGTGTAAAAGATGCTGCCCAGATCGTTGATATTATTGGTGAGTGCGTCTCTCTCAAGCGAGCCGGTGCCAACATGAAGGGACTCTGCCCTTTTCATGCAGAGAAAACCCCTTCTTTTATGGTTAATCCGGCGCGTCAGTCTTTTCATTGTTTCGGCTGCGGTGAGGGGGGTGATGTTTTAAATTTCATGATGAAATATTACAACCTTACTTTTCCTGAAACCCTGAAGCACCTGGCCCAGCGCTACCAGATCACCCTTCCGGAAAAGGAATTCACCTCTGATGATAAGAGAAAGGCGGAAAAGCGCCAGAAGCTTTTTGATGCAAACGAACGCGCAGCCAGAATGTACCATGAATATCTGCTGAATCATTCTGAAGCGGCACAGGCGCGTGATTACCTGAGTGAAAGGGAAATACCCCAGGAAATGATCAGCGATTACAACCTGGGATATGCTCCTGAGAGTTGGGATTTTTTGAGTGACAAGGTGTCGAATTCGTCTATCACTCTGGCTGAAGCAGAAGAGGCAGGCCTGCTTGTCAGAAAAAACAGCAACAGATTTTACGACCGCTTCAGGGACAGGATCCTCTTCCCTATTTCTGAGCTTACAGGCAGGGTTGTCGGCTTTGGAGGCAGAATTCTGGGTGATGGGGAACCCAAGTATCTCAATACTCCCGAGACGCTCATTTTTGATAAGGGCCGCTTGCTGTTCGGCTTATTTCAAAACCGGGATGCTATCCGCAAGGCAAGACAGGCTGTTGTGGTTGAGGGTAATTTTGATCTCCTCGCTCTGGTCTCATTCGGTTTGGATAATGTTGTGGCCCCTTTGGGAACAGCCCTGACCCAAGCCCAGATAAGACTTTTGAAAGGCTATGCCGATGAGGTCATCCTGCTGTTTGACGGAGATGAGGCAGGTATAAAGGCCGCCATGCGGGCGGTGCCGTTGTTTCTTGCCGAGCAGGTTGCTGCCAGGGTTGCCTTGCTGCCGGCCACCCATGACCCGGATACGTACATCAGGGCACATGGCAAAGAGGGGCTTGAGAAATTTCTTGTCGACGCCCTTCCTATTCTGGAGTTTGCCTTTGAGCATCTTAAAGAAAAGCACGGCATCAGTATGACAGGAAAAGGTAAAATTCTTGAAGAACTGCAGCCGTTGATCCAGGCATCAGGAAGCAGCCCGTTTCAGCAATCCGTACTTATCTCGGAATTCAGCAATAAGCTGGGCCTTGATCCGGAGCAGGTTATGCAGGGATTTAAGACAGCGGCCAGAAAGAAAACACAGGTCAGGCCAGTCCGGCCCGCTGCCGGAACTGAAAAGGGAGGAAATGCTGAAATTCCGGTCCAACTTCCCAGAAAGCAGGCGCAGCTGCTGGAATTCCTGGTTTTCTATCCCGGTTTTCTTAAGCGCTTTCTTGAAGCAGGCATTGAGGATATACTTGTTGAAAATCCAGCCGGCAATATACTTGAGGCTTTGCAGAAACTGTCTGAAGAGAAAGAGGTGACCAGACCGGAACAACTTATGGAAGCCCTTCCGGAAGGCCTGGAACGTTCTTATATGTCCCGCCTTCTTATTTCCTCTCCCTTTCTCGGGCAGGATGACCCGGAAGTGATAGCGAAAATGGCCGACGAGATGCTGATCTGGCTTGTCAGGTACCGTTTCAAAAAAGAGGTCCTGCAGTTGAGCGGGGACATAAGAATCGCGCAGGAAAACCAGGATTCGAAATTGCTGGAAGAGTTGCTGCTTAGAAAAGCCGAACTGGATAAATATCTGGGGGCAATGGATAACGGGGATACCTAGTGTGACTGTGACAGGCATGAAACAAATTCAATCATGGCTTGCCCTGCACCTGGTTCCCGGTATAGGGCCGGTAACCTGCTTTAAACTTGTGGCGCATTTCGGCAGTCCCGAAAAGGTGCTGTCAGCCCGCAGTTCCGATCTGGCTGGTGTAACTTCTCTGCGGCAGGAGACTTTGGCAGCTTTATGCGGCGAGGGGAGGCAAGAGCTTGAAGACCAGGTCAAAAAGGAAATTGAGCGGGCAGCAGAAAAAAACATATCCATAATCCCCTGTGATGATCCGCTCTATCCTGCTCTCCTGAAGAATATTCATGATCCTCCAGTAGTGCTTTATGTGATGGGAACCCCTGAAGTGCTCGACTGCAGGGGTTTGGGAATAGTGGGCTCACGCGCGGCCACAGTCTATGGCAGGAGTGTGGCCGAACAGATGGCAAACAGTTTAGCCAGGCAGGGTTTCAGCATCATAAGCGGTTTAGCCCTGGGCATTGATAGTGCCGCCCATAAGGGTGCATTGGCTGCTGAAGGGAAGACAATTGCGGTGCTGGGATGCGGCCTTGATATTGTATACCCGCCGAGCAACCACAATTTGTATAAGCAGATAGCCTCTGCAGGGGCAGTGGTTAGTGAATATCCGCTTGGTACCAAGCCGGACAGTTTCCGCTTTCCGGCCCGTAACAGGATCATCAGCGGCCTGTCTCTCGGTATAGTGGTGGTCGAGGCAGCAAACCGTTCCGGTTCGTTGATTACCGCAAGCCATGCCCTGGAGCAGGGACGGGAGGTTTTTGCTGTGCCGGGCCGTATCGACTCAGCAAAAAGCGCCGGCACTCATACTCTTTTACAACAGGGAGCAAAACTGGTTCACAGTGTTAACGATATCATCGAGGAGTTTTCTGCTGCTCCGTTTCAGCAAAAAACTGAAGATTCCAACGGGGAAGGCGATGAGCATGGTATTATGGAAAACCTTAGCCCGGAGGAAGCAGAACTTTTCGGATTCATTGAAGTCTATCCGCGCACCTTTGACGATATTGTCAAAGACAGCGGTTTTACTGCCCAGAAAACAAATGAATTGCTTCTGTTCCTGGAACTCAAGGGCATGGTTGAGCCGTTGCCCGGCAAGAGTTACCAAAGGGGCACAGGCCTGTAGCCAAATACGTTGTGTAGAGGTAATCTACTTCAAGAGATAGAAGCCGAGAGTCCTGTCAGTGAATCCTGATTCTTCAATGAATTCGCAGCCGATATAATTGTCACGTATCGTCTTGACAATAATTTCCTTTTCAATAATTTCCGGCGGTTCTTTATCAAGGGTGAACCTGACCTTAAGCGTGTCTCCTATCTGGACACGCACCTGGCCCAGAGCAGTGAAACCGAGCCCTCCCATGGAAATGTTATTGATACGGCAGTTAATGGGCACAGTGGGCACAGTGCCGGAATCAGTCGAGCCGATTTCTTCGTCGGTAAAGGTGTAATATCCACCTATGGATACCTCTTTCCTGTATTGTTTCCTGAAGTTGAGATTAACACCATAGGTGGTGCCACAGGGACAGTTGACTACCAGGAAATGTTTAGCCCCCGCGTATTTTTCAACGGAAACATCCCGGACAAAGAGACAGGAGGGACAGCTGAGAGTCACCAGGTTCCCCTTGCGGACATTTAAGTCCTGGGTAGGTAGATCTTCTTTTTTTACTGCCGGTTTCCTGGGAATTTCCTGGGCGATTTTTTTAACGATCCGACCCTGTTTGTCAAACTTGCAGGCATAGATAGAAGGGTCGTGATAAAAGGTGAACCAGGCATTTTCTCTGAGACCTATGGCCTCATATTTTTCTTTGAGCGCAATGACATCCATGGGAAAGTTGTCATAGGCCATAATCCACAGGGGATTGAAATGCACATGGGTGGGCAGCAGGTCTGCAAGGTGGTAGGCTATTCCTTTTTCCGATTGGATCCTGACAATCTGGTGTCCCCTGGTGTGACCTGCTGTATGCTGCACCTCAATTCCCTGGCAGATTTCAAAATCACCTTCAACAAGCTGCAGGTTGTCAGTATCTTTTAATTTTGAAAAATTCTGTTCCCAGTAGGTGTTTGCAGATCTTTTATCGGGTTGCATGGCATCTTCCCACTCAAGTTTCTGAATAATATGCCTGGCATTTGGAAAGGTAAGTTCCTCTTCCCCGTCAGAATTAAACATGACAATGCCGCCGGCGTGGTCAAAGTCACAATGGGTCAGAATGACATAATTTATGTCCTGCCGCGTCAGCCCAATTTTTTTAAGCTCTTGAGGCAAGTCCCAGTCTTTGATGACCCTGTAAATCTCTTTCTGTTTCTGGGAGAGTTTGTTGCCAAGGCCGGTTTCAATAAGTACCAGGGAATCCGGTGTTTTAATCAGAAGAGGATAATTGAGGAGCTTGATATAATTTTCTTCAAAACCGAGGGGGTTCTTCTCGTCAACAGGATATTTTTTTGCCCAGAGTGTTTTTGGAACAACCCCGAACATGGTGCCGCCGTCAAGCTCGAATTCACCACCATTGAGCCAGAAAATTTCAAAATTGCCAAGTTTGTAACTTTTCATGTTTAGAGACCTGTCACTGGAAGAAGTATTTTACTGCTATGCAAATTGATTAGTCAATATTGATTCTCATATATAAAATAACTGAAACCCAGGTGCAATACTAGAATTTCCCCAGGGCTGACCAGAGCACACCGGCAGCAATTGCAGAACCGATCACTCCGGCCACATTTGGCGCCATGGCATGCATAAGGAGAAAATTATTGGGATCCTCCCTCTGCCCTACCATCTGAACGACCCGGGCTGAATCAGGCACTGCTGAAACACCGGCTGCCCCTATAAGGGGGTTTATTTTTTCTTTTAAAAAAAGATTCATAAACTTGGCAAACAATACTCCACCCATGGTGGCAATGATAAATGAAAGAGCGCCAAGTCCGAAGATTATCAGTGATTTTGGGGTCAGAAATGTCTGGGCCTGGGTGCTGGCTCCCACAGTAAAGCCAAGCAGGATAGTAACGATGTCAATCAGCGCATGCCTGGCTGATGCTGCCAAGCGTTCGGTAACCGTGCTTTCCTTCAGGAGGTTGCCAAAAAAGAGCATGCCAAGAAGGGCAATAGAACCGGGAGCGATCATGGCGCAGATCAGGAAGGCTACGATCGGGAAAATAATTTTTTCTTTTTTGGAGACCACCCGTGGTGGTTTCATGTGGATCTTTCTTTCCTTTTCAGTGGTGAAAAGGTACATGATCGGCGGCTGAATTACAGGTACCAGCGCCATATAGGAATAGGCAGCAATAGCGATGGGGCCAAGGAGTTCCGGAGCGAGCATGGATGAGAGAAAAATGGCTGTAGGGCCGTCAGCACCACCAATAATACCAATGGCGCCAGCCTGGGCAGGAGTGAAGCCAAGGTACAAAGATCCGACGAAAGTCAGGAATATGCCGATCTGGGCGGCCGCTCCCAGGAGGATAAGTTTGGGATTGGAAAGCATGGTGGAAAAATCCAGCATTGCCCCAATGCCAAGAAAGATCAGGGGAGGATAAATACCTTTTGTCACTCCGAAATAGAGGTAGTACAGGACACTGCCCTGGTCATATACACTGAGGAGCATGCCTTTAATGGGCGGCACGTTTCCGACTATTACGCCGAGACCGATGGGAATAAGCAGCAGTGGTTCATAATCTTTAGTAACAGCCAGGTAAATGAAGATGATCCCGATAAGGATCATAGCCACATTACCTATTTCGAGATGAGCGAAACCGGTATTATGCAGAAAACTCTGAAAATTCACAAGGTGCCTCCACGGTAATCAGCTGATAAGAATCAGTTCCTGCCCCTGGCTGACAACATCGCCATCGCGCACCAGGATCTTCTTGACGACACCGTCCCGGGTGGCTGGCAATTTGTTTTCCAGCTTCATAGCTTCCATAATAAGCAGTTTCTGGCCGGCTTTAACCTGATCGCCTTCCCGGACGAAAATGGATTTTATTTGCCCAGGCATGGGGGCAATGACGCCGGCGTCAGAAGATATAGCTGACGGGGCTGCCGAAGGAGTTTGCCTTGGACCTTCTACGTGTTTAGGGGGAGGCTGTGGTATTGATTCCGGCAGGATAAGGCTTTCTATTTGATTGATAGAAACGGAATGCTCCTGGCCATTGACTTCAACAAGGGCTTCAGTTTCAGTAACTTTCTTAACAATTACTTCATAGCTGTTGCTGTTTATGGTCAGATCATATTTTCGCATGATGATACTCCCTAGCTTCTGCGATCAGGCAGATGGCTGCGTACAGCGAGGCCTCTCAATCTGCCAGCCGTCAACCAGGCTGATTCGTGGGCGCTATAACGTTTCCAGGTAATTTTTTGAAAACTGCCGTTACTTGTCTGGTCAAGGTGGAGGGCAACGGTTATGGCCAGCAAGAGTTCTTGCTCCTGTGCAGGAAGAGATCCAATTTTTTCTTTTTTCTTCTTTTTTCTTTCCTTTTCTGCCCTGAGAAGTCTGGGTAAGTTCAAAATTTTTGGCAACAGCACTATATAAATGCTGATAATTGACAACCCTGAAAAAACAATCAGCATACCCATAACACTGAAACTGATAAAATTCTGCCCATTTACGAAAAGGTTGGCCCAGCTTATATTGTTTAATGAAAAATCCATTATGAAATTCCTGTGCTGCTTTAAGTTGCAGCTAGGAGCCTGTCGGAATTCTCCGACAGGCTCCTAGCCCACTAATGACGTTTGATTCAATAGCATACCATGAAGAGGAAGTCAAAGATTGAAGCATTTGTAAAAAGCTGCAATATGCCTGCCGCCACTGAATAATCTTAACGGGTTACAAGGGTAATATATGAAAATTCCAATACCGGAATCCATGGCCTGGGTTTGTTGAGAGATTGGTTGATTTTTATAGTTCGCAAAAATATGCCAAAATTTAAAGTTTATAGTATCATATTATGTTGTTATTGCACTTCCATTAAGCACTTCATTAAGAATTCGATGGCTGCCCTGTTTGGGGTGAGCTGTATGTGATGATAGACGTATTTATTTCAACAGAAGGTGTTCCCGCATGGCTGAGATACATGATAAACCAGGTGCAAAATCACCCGCTATTTTCGATAGGTTGACCAAGGGGGAATTCAGGCAGGCCTGGGACGGCATTATCGGTATGGCCAGAAAAGCCCTGGCCAAAAGAGAAGGAATGGGGCCGCGCCGTGAAGACAGGGATCATTTGTATGGTCTCATCCACGATTGCATTTACGCCAAGGGGGGTGATGTTTCAGCCCGGGCCAGGACAGTAGAGCTTGGCACACGTTACCTTCAGCTCTCAAAGGAGGGGCGTGAAACATTTCATGACATTCTTTCCCATGATTTTGACATTGACCGGCAGGTGTTGAGAGAAAAGATCAAGAAACTGGAGGCGGCTCAAAACCAAAAAGAAGCTATTGATGCTGAAATCGGCCTGAAAAAAGCCCTCTCCCCCCCAAGAATAATTCTCCTGAAGCAGTTTTCGTCTTTGCCAAACGGTTTGAAACTTTTGATCGATATGCGCGCCACCCTGCTGTCAAAAATCAGGGAGGACCAGAGGCTGTACAAACTTTCCACAGATATTAAGGAAATACTTGGAGCATGGTTCGATATCGGCCTGCTTGACCTGCAGGAGATTACCTGGAACTCACCGGCAGCCCTCTTGGAAAAGCTGATTGAATATGAGGCAGTCCATGAAATTCGTTCATGGAGTGACCTGCGAAGCAGACTGGATTCCGACCGGCTGTGTTTCGCCTTTTTTCATAATAAGATGGTATCGGAACCTTTGATTTTTGTGGAAGTGGCCCTGGTTAATAAATTAAGCACCAATATCCAGGATTTGCTCAATAAGGAAGATGAGAAAATTGAGCCGCACCATGCCACCACCGCCATTTTTTATTCAATCTCCAATACTCAGCCCGGCCTGGCAGGCATAAGCCTTGGTAATTTTCTTATAAAAACAGTGGTGCAGAAACTTTCAGCCGAATTCAACGAGATAAAGCATTTTGCCACGCTTTCACCGGTGCCTGGTTTCAGGAGCTGGCTGGCTCCCAGGCTTGCCAAAGGGGATGAGGATGTGTTTCGGCCTAGAGAGATTGGTATCCTTAGAGAACATTTTGCCTGTGAAAATGTGGCGCTTAAGTTGGGTGAAGTCCTGACTGATGAGTGGAGCGCGAATAATGAAATTACAGATATTGTCAAGCCCGTTCTTCAGAGACTCTGTGCACAGTATCTCCTTGAAGAGCGGAGAGGGAGCAGAGCTCTGGACCCAGTCGCTAATTTTCATCTCTCAAACGGAGCCCGGCTGGAAGGGATAAACTGGCTTGCCGACCTTTCGGAAAAGGGCATGAGCCGCTCTTATGGCTTTATGGTTAACTATTATTACAAACTTTCGGATATTGAAAAGAATCACGAGGAATATGTGACCAAGACCCATATCGTTGCAAGCCGGAGTGTGAGGGCGCTTCTGAAATGACCCAAATTCAGCAATTTTGTTGCTGCTCCGCTGTATGAAATTGTTGGATTATATTTTTTAATAATAATTTCGAAACAAAAGAGCGCAGGAGTAAATTCCTGGTAAAGGCCCAAGTGATGGCTTTTAAGATTAGATAAGTTCAACTCCGAAAGTTATTATTTTCAGCGGACATCTTAACTTGTAGTCCAGAAGTATAGAGTCAACATTGCGGCAAGGTATGTTGACCTTGCCCAAGTATCAAGATTAAACAATCCGGAATGTTATATTAAATTTTTGGGAGGGCGGGAAATTAAACACTCGTTGCAGCAGGTTTAGCTTTTCAGAAATTAAAAAAGGATAAAGCTGCATTAAACATCCTTGCCATTAGTTGGCCCCTGTTCAGGGCGTTTTCATTTAACAATATAAGTTGTTATGTTTAGTTAAGTCTCAAGCAAAATTCTTTTAACAATTTCTCTTGTTTCAGCTAACCAGTTTTCTCGATCTTCTTTTGAACTGATAACGATAATATTAAACATTTTTCTGTAGAAATTTGTAACGCCACAAAGTTCAAATATACATTTCTCCCAAAGTCCCTCAAGGGGATCACCAAAGACACTTTTTTCTCTATCAGTAGAAGTATTAGAAGTATTAATGACTAGTGCAAATTTTGCCTTTAGAAGACCATTTGGTACCCCTTCCCCCTTATCTTCTTCAATAAATTCATAAGCAACACCTGGCCGTATAACTCTATCAACCCATCCTTTCAATATAGCAGGAGGTTGGTCCCACCAGTTGGGATGAATGATCACTATGCCGTCTGATCTCGAAATTTCATCACAGTGAGATTGTATTTCAGGTGGTAGTGGAGCATCTTTGAGGATTTCTATAGTTGGTAAAATTGGGTCAAACTTTTCTTCATATAAGTCATGAAAAAGTACTGTGTTTCCATTTGATTGAAATTCATCAATAACTGCATGTGCAAGTGCATGATTAAAACTACTTTTGTCAGGGTGAGCTAAAATGACTGAAATCTTCATATTCTATTTCATATAATTTGCCATTGTATGTAGTAATTTTTACGCCTCTGCCGTTTAACAATGTTGCAGGTATGTTGCACCTGATCAGTTGTGCATGGGGTTTATTATTCATTTTTTAAAAATTCTATTGCCTTATCCTTTTCCTCAATCGGAAATCCTTTCATCTCGACATTCTTAAATATTTTATCTTCCAGGTCGACAATCTTATGAAGCCATTTTGAGTGTGTTATAACCGCTATCTTGCTGAAATGTGAAAAGTTAAAACCGACATCCTTAAAGAACTTGAATTTCTCAACCATGGCTTCAAACTCAGCTCCACCTATGCTTTCAACTTCCTGGTAGACGAGGAGCTTTTCGCCTTTATCAATTTTTTCCCTGAATATATCAAGCACGGATGTCATCTCTTCTTCAGTGATTTTGCCTCCCAAGCGATATGCAATGATTTTTTCAACCCCAACATCTAACATTTCCAGCATTCCAATTACCTCTGCAGTACAGTTAATATCTCGGATTTTCTGATATTGCTGACTAAAATATCCTTGCCATTAGTTTTGCCCTGTCCTGGGCGTTTTTCACTTAACAATATTAGCTGTTATGTTACGTCTATATAAAAAATATTCACCGTTATATTTCAATTGACTTTAACAACAGCCTCTCCTTCTAAGGCTATCGTTCCATCGCTCTTCACACATTGGGTTTTCAGTGTAATTATCGGTTTATCTTCCCTGATTTTTACAACTTCAACCGACGCCTCAACCTCTTCATCAATATAGACAGGGGTCATGAATTTTAGGGTCTGCCCAAGATATACAGTACCGTGACCAGGAAACTTCCCGCCCATTAGGCCGGATAACAAGCTGGCCACCAAGATTCCATGAACAATACGTTGTCCGAAAACAGTACTTTCAGCGTATTCCCTGTCCAGATGAATCGGATTGTCATCAAGTGAGATCTTTGCAAATTGCTCAACTTCACTTTCTGTAAATGCTTTGCTTAATGTAGCCTTGTCACCGACCTTTAATTTACCATTCATTTCGCTTACCAAATTCAACTTGGGATAAAACTTCTTGCCATTGTTTTGCCCTGTTCCAGGGCATTTTCACTTAACAATATCAGATATTATAATTAACGGTTTTCTCTGAAAATTACACCTCACCATCTTTCTCTCTCTTTCTTAAAAAGTTGATTATAAAATATTGGAAGACAGTAAATACCACTGCAACTAAAAGTAGTGCGCCTATTGCTAAAAAAACAAATTTTGCCATTCAAGCATCCTTGCCATATTGTTAGGTTTTGCCGTTGCCCAAAAGACTTAACACTTCAAACCATATTGTTAAGTCCTTTTTGTTGCCCATTTTGTTATAATCAATCCTTTCTTGAAAGACAAATCACAAAAACAAACCTATGGGAGGTGCAACATGAAAGTCGAAGATGCTGTTAGGTATTTTTTGAATTATCACAAATCAAATTCTAAAAAAAAATACGGTCACAAATTATAGATACATTCTCTCCAAATTTTATGCCGATTATGGGCATGTTCCAGTTAGTTCAATAACTCAAGATGACATTCTCAATATAAAAAAATTGGCAATGAAGATAAGATATTTCCAATTGGTTATGGCACTGCAAGAATAATGGTTAAAAAGGCCGGAGATATGGTTGGAGTAAAAATAAGGCCTCACGATTTAAGAAGGTTTGCCGCTACTTATGCTTCCAGGAGGGGAACGCCAATTGAAATAGTCAGCAAGGTGATCTTGCGCCATTCCAATCTTGCAACCACACAGCGTTATCTCGGCAAGGTAAGTGATGTTGAGGCCATAAGATGGATTGAACAATTACATGGATAATTGGATGGGTGGGAGTAATTCTCGCACCTATTCAATAGAAAAATCTTGTATTTGTCAGGTTAATATAATTATATCTTATCTTTAACGGACGTGTGTTTCAAAAATTAAACAATATGGCAAGGATGTTTAAGATGTTATTGATTCAATATATTATTTGCGTAATGGCTCCTGTTGTACTTTTTCAAGATAGCTACATTATGCTTGGGGTGGTGGCTATAATTAGTCTCTTTGTTCACATTTGGTCATCTAGAAAGTACCTTAAAGCCACTGGGGCCTATCCTGGCTCATGAGGGCGATGTCAACCTACCACCGTGAGTGGAGAAATAGCAGGCAATAATCAATCCAATGGTAAGGATATGCGGTTCTTGAATATATTATCTGGTGTTAATCAGCTGACATTAGTTTTAGCTTACGGGTTTCTGGTGTATGTAGCTATTCAGAGAATGAATGTATAGAGACTATTTGGCTCAATACAACTGCAACATACAACTCATATTGTTAACTGAAAATGCCCTGAAATGGGGCAACAATCTGGCAAGGAGTGTGCAATCGGCAATATCACGTAATATGAGTATCATGCGAATATTTTCACATTAATAAATTGTTATAAAATGATAAATTTCTAGGCTTAAAAGTAGAGATTAATTGCACTAATCTTTACTGTATACTTAATAGTTTTGTTATAATGTAAATTTAGAGATGCAAAAAAATTATAAATTTTTAAAATAAGAGCTATGAAAAAGAGCAACAGAAAATCCTATAATGCCTACCGAGACTCAAAGACAGGGCAGTTTGTCTCCTCTCAAACAGCAAAAAGGCGACCACGCACTACCAAGAGAGAAAGAATCCCCGTTAGTGGTATACTAAGCCCAAAGTCAGCTAAATCTATTAAGAACATTAGCACCAAATATAGTAAGGCTCTGGGTCGACTTGCCAAAAGGTAGAAGACATTATCGCATTAAATTGGAAGATGCGATTGAAGCACATAACACGGCACTAACTCATGGCGGTCACCCTGGCATATTAGACTTAAATCTAGTTAAGTCAGGGATTGCTAGGCCATATAGTGGATACTATCGTCAAATTTGGCAAAAGGGTGCCGCATTGTTTGAGTCAATTTGCCGAAATCACGGATTCACCGATGGCAATAAACGAACAGCAGTTCTGCTTCTAGGCCTACTACTTGAAAGAAGTGGTTACGATTTAATGCCATTACCTGGTGAAGACATAGATGATGCTATCGAAAACCTTGCAGTCTCTGTTGCAGATAATCAATTAAGCTTTGATGAAATCGAAATGTGGTTACGAGAAAGAATCGTTTCTGTCCCATAAATAAAAAGGCAAAGATAAAAACATTTTTTACTCAAACTTCCTGCAACGAGTGTTTAATTTCCCGCCCTTCCCAAAACCAAACAATACATTATGTATGTTTAAGTAGCCGAGTTGCGTATAGCTGCTGATCAATTTAGATTTATGAACGATTCTTGAAAATTTTAAGGTGGGCAGTGGACATCTTAACCCAACAATAAAAAAAAGAAATCAACTTTAAAATTTAGTGTTTAAGCTCAAGGCGCAATCACGCAGAGAATATCATTCTTCGCCACCTGATCACCCACACCCAGATTGATCTTTATAATTGTGCCGGTGACTGGTGAGGGGAGCGCATTCTCCATCTTCATTGCCTCAAGGATCAGTATGGTTTCGCCTTTGTTTACCAGGTCGCCCTCTTTTTTATCAACGCCGACAATCATGCCCGGCATGGGTGCGATTAACGGCGTACCTTCTTCATCTCCAGTTGCCGGGGCTGCTTTTTCAGCCACAGGCTTTTCCTTTATAGGTGGTGCCTGCGGGGCCGGTGCAGGTGCCGGTGCGGGAGCAGGCCTTGGGGCAAATTGTGTAACTGAACTGAAAGCTGGAGATCCTCCGGTATCCTCAACCTCTACTTCAAAATATTCACCATCAACCAGCACATTGAATTTGCGCAGATTATCACCCATGACAGGAGCTATTTTTTCCTTTTTCTCCACAAGCTTTCCGGCTTTTGCCTTTGCAATCAGCTCTGTCTCGGCTTTTACATCATTCAGGGTGCGGGGTTTGACTTCAGGGGGTACCTCTTCCAGGCCGTATTTCCACTTCAGGAATCGTTTGCCGGTCACCGGATAAATGGCATAGAGCAAAGTATCGTCAAGGTCTTTGGCCAGGTCCTTAATTTCTTCCCGGGCCTTCTCAAGTTCCGGTTCAAGGACTTCAGCAGGCCTGCAGGTGATCGGTTCTTCACCCCTCGGGTAGCCTTTTAAGGCTTTTTTCTGCACTTCCCGGTTGATTGGCACAGCAGTTTTGCCGTATAAGCCGTAGCATAGATCTTTAACCTGGCTGGTGATCATCTTATACCGTTCACCATCTTCATCGAACAGCACGTTGTTGACCGTCTGGGTACCGACAATCTGGCTGGTAGGAGTGACCAGGGGAATCTGACCGAGATCTTTTCTTACTCTGGGAAGTTCTGCAAAAACCTGATCAATTTTGTCCAGGGCGTCCATTTCCCGTAACTGGTTTACCAGGTTTGACAGCATACCCCCCGGTGTCTGGTGGAGAAGCACATTGATGTCAATGATCGACATCTTGGTGTCATTCAGCAGGTGCCTGTATTTGGGCACGATCTCTTTTTCAAAGATTTCATTTATCTGTGCCAGTAGATTGATATCAAAGCCTGTGTCCCGGTTGGTTCCGAGCAGGGCCATGACCAGCGGCTCTACTGCGGGATGTGAAGTCCGGTAGGCATATGGGGACATGCAGGTATCAACTATATCCACTCCGGCTTCTATTGCCTTGAGATGGGTCATCGGGGCCATGCCGGAGGTAAAGTGACTGTGGAGATGGAGAGGCGGCTTGACAGCTTCTTTTAATGCTCTGAACAGGGCGAAGGCGTCATAAGGAGCCATGAGACCGGCCATATCCTTGACACAGATACTGTCTGCACCCATTGCCTCCAGTTCTTTGGCCTTGGTCACATAATAGTCCAGAGTGTATACATCGCCACCCATCCGTGGCTCGGTCATCGAATAACAAACGCATCCCTGGAAGTGCTTGCCTGCTTTTTTGATGCCCTTGACAACCGTTTCAAAATTCCGGTAATCGTTCAGTGCATCAAATGTCCTGAATATATCCATGCCGTTGGCTGCTGCCCGGTCAACAAAGGCCTCGGCAACGTCATCGGCATAATTCCTGTAGCCTACCAGGTTCTGGGCCCGAAGCAGCATTGAAAACGGCGTCTTTTTTATATAACGCTTCAATGTTCTGATTCTCTCCCACGGGTCCTCGTTCAGAAAACGGTGCATGGAATCAAAAGTAGCGCCGCCCCATGTTTCCAGGGCCCAGAAACCAACCTCATCCATCAACTCCGCCACAGGAATCATGTCCTCGGTTCTGCCCCTGGTGGCAAAAAGGGACTGGTGCCCGTCGCGCAGGGTTAAATCCATAACCTTTACAGCTTTTTTTGCTGCTGGACGGTCTTTGCTGTAATCCATTTTGGTGCTCTGTACGAGAATGTCGCTACTCATGATAGTATCCCTATTGATAAGAAATTGATTATCCTTTCCAGCCTGGAAACAGTCTCATCTGCGCCATGCTCCGTAACATCATCTGGGACTGGCGGCCGCTGAAATTCCAGAAACCGTCTGGAGCTGGAGGTACAGGCCTGCTTTCAGGCAGGACGGTGGAGGCTTCTTCAGCCTGCAGGTAATATAGAACCGCTGTCATGGCGGCGATTTTCTTTTTATTGTCTTCCATGTAAGTCAATAAACAGGATTTTTTCTTGGATAATTACTATACGGAAAAGTGTCAATATAGTTACGAAGATACAAATGCTATTAATTCCCAAGTTGAACATATGTAGCATATTCAGTGGTCTTGCCGGTGATGGAATCAATTTTATCCTCGAGGATTTTCCTTTCCTGACTGGCGAGCCATTTGTTCCAGTCAGCAACAGATTGCCACGTGCTGATCACCAGATATTCTCCCGGTCTGTCTATGCACTTTAAGGTCTCACCGCTGATGTAACCGGTCTGTTTCATGGCATGCGCCCTCAATTCAACGATCAACGGCCTTATAACCGGGGCCACCTCCTGTCCAATGGATCGTGTGATCAAAATTTTTACAGCCATACTTTCCTCCAGTTGCTTAAGCAGAATATATTGCAGGTCTATAAAGGTATATTACCATGTTTCTTCATTGGGTTGGTATCGCGTTTGTTTTTTAAAAGCTGCAAAGCCTTGATGATACGGAAGCGGGTCCGGGCCGGTTCAATAATATCATCAATATAGCCGCGCTTGGCAGCAACGAAAGGATTGACCACCGCTTCGGCGTATTCCTGCTCTTTTTGTTTCAGAAAAGCCTGGGGATCTTCGGCCTTTTTAGCTTCCCGACCATACAGCACTTCGACCGCACCCTTGGCACCCATCACTGCAATCTCAGCAGTGGGCCAGGCATAACTGATGTCCCCCCGCAAATGTTTTGATGACATAACGCAGTAGGCGCCCCCGTAAGCTTTGCGTGTGATAACCGTAACTTTGGGGACCGTCGCCTCAGCAAAGGCATAGAGCATTTTCGCACCATTTCTGATTACTCCGCCATATTCCTGCACTGTTCCGGGGAGAAATCCCGGTACGTCAACAAAAGTGACCACCGGGATATTAAAGCAGTCACAGAAACGCACGAACCTGGCGCCCTTTACCGAAGAGTCAATATCAAGCACCCCGGCCAGAAATTCAGGCTGGTTGGCAACGATACCAACCGGGTAACCATCGTATCTGGCAAAGCCGATAACCATGTTCGGGGCAAATTCTTCCATGATTTCCAAAAAGTCCCCATGGTCGACGGTGAGCCGGATGACCTCTTTCATGTCATAAGGAACATTGGGGTTGTCCGGAATAATCTGGTTGAGAAACTCTTCCCTTCTTTCCGGCGGATCGTCACAATCAATAACCGGCGGACTTTCCATGTTGTTCTGGGGCATGTAGGAGAGAAGTTTTTTAATGTATTCAATAGCATCAGCGCCTGAATCCGCAGCATAATGGATGACGCCGCTTTTCGTGGCATGGACCGTGGCGCCGCCAAGTTCCTCAACGGTTACATCTTCATGGGTCACAGATTTAACAACCTTGGGGCCTGTGAGGAACATGTAACTGTTGTTTTTGACCATGACGGAAAAATCGGTCAGCGCCGGAGAATAGACCGCTCCACCGGCACATGGGCCGAAAATTGCTGAAATCTGGGGAATAACTCCTGAACTCATTACATTACGCAAAAATATATCCGTATAGCCGGCCAGGCTCTCAATACCTTCCTGGATTCTTGCGCCCCCTGAATCGTTCATGCCGATAACCGGGGCTCCGTTTTTCATGGCCAGATCCATGATCTTGCAGATTTTTTCGGCAAATGTCTCTGAAAGTGAACCGCCAAATACGGTGAAATCCTGGGAAAACACATAAACAACCCGGCCATTTATAGTACCATAGCCGGTGATCACCCCGTCCCCCAGAAACTCTTTACCTTCCAGGCCGAATTGGGTGCAACGGTGGGTCTTGAACATATCGAATTCTTCAAAGCTGCCTTCATCAAGCAGCATCTCAACCCTTTCCCTGGCAGTCATCCTGCCCTTGGCATGCTGCTTGTCGATGCGTTCCTGACCGCCTCCCAAACGGGCCAGGGCCCTCATTTTTATAAGCTTTTCAAAATCGTCATTCATATTCTCTCCTCTGCTCCTATTGGGATATTTCTTTATATCTGCCTGTTGGATATCAGTTTTTTTTTGAACAGAACTCCGTTAACACGCCATGGGTGGATTTTGGATGCAGGAATGCAACCAGTTTACCGCCGGCACCCTCAATCGGAGTTTCATGGATAAGGCGGCAGCCGCCATCATGCGCCTGTTTGATCTGGCCTTCAATGTCATCTGTCTTGTAAGCCACATGGTGAATGCCCTCCCCGTTCTTTTCAAGGAATTTGGCAATGGGGCTTTCCTCCGAAGTTGGCTCCAGCAGTTCAATATGAACTTCACCCACAGCAAAAAAAGCTGTCTTTACCTTTTGAGACGCTACGGTCTCCTCGCCCTCGCATGGCAAACCGAGGATTTTTTCATAGAATGTTCTGGCCTCGGCAATGGAATGTACCGCAATCCCTAAATGATCAATCTTTTGTAACATACTTTATCCTCAATCTTTGTATTCGCCAAAAACTTTTCGCAACACATTGCAGATTTCGCCAAGCGTTGCATATTCTTTTACACTGTCATAAATCAAAGGCATTAGATTATCACTGCCCTGGGCTGCAGTTTCCAGCCTGGCCAGGGAATTTTTTACCTGTTCGTTGTTCCTGTTGTTTTTTACTTCAGTCAGCTTGGCAACCTGGGTTTTTTCCACCTCAGGGGCCACTCTGAGTAGAGGAGGCTTTTTATCCTCCTGGATTTGGAATTTGTTCATTCCGACAATAATGCGTTCGCCCCTTTCAATTTCCTGCTGATACTGGTAGGCGGCATTTTCAATCTGACGCTGGATAAAGCCCTCTTCAATGCACTTGACCACGCCGCCTGACTCTTCGATCTTATCGATCAAGGCCAGGGCATCACGCTCTATCTTGTCTGTCAGGGATTCAATATATAGGATCCTGCCAGGGGGTCGATGGTATCCGCCACTCCGGATTCAGTGGCCAGGATCTGCTGGGTACGCAGGGCCGTGCGTACCGATTCCTCGGTCGGTAGAGAGTGGGCCTCGTCCTTGGAATTGGTAT
>PVMK01125671.1_pt1 | contig 30219 bp, 29 predicted proteins | sample 1853481 | NCBI WGS metagenome assembly PVMK01 (sample SAMN08533507, study PRJNA380276) | Marine sediment metagenome, whole genome shotgun sequencing project.
CCGTGTCCTGACCCAGGTAGGTCACAGGCATGGGAAAATGCTTTGCTCCGCTTGAATAACTGCCTGAATAACTACATCCAGGCACCCTATGGAGTTTTATTAGACCCTATTAAACAATATAATACAACGAGTTAAAAGACCATACCCCTTTGCCAAAACGCAGACCGTAGTTTTCGTAATGCGGGGGTCGCAAGTTCGAGTCTTGCAGGCGGCACCATCACCCCTGTTTCATAAAAATATCAGATAGTTAGAGACAGATCCAAAGCGAATTGTACCAATTTTGGCACCAAAACCGGGGCCAAGTCGCCGTCTTGGATCAAGGTTAGCTGCCTCGGGATGCCCTAGCGGGTACGCCGTCCGCTCGCTAGCATCTGTAGGCAGGAAGGAACCATCATGCGCCTTACGCCGCAAGAGCCTCAAATTCCCGAAATCGGCGGATTTACCGATGAAAACGACATCTTCGGTTACCGTAGCTTCGCCAACAGGCTCGCCAACTTAGTGCGCAACATCGATGAACCTTTGGTGATCGCTCTGGATGGCCCGTGGGGTAGTGGCAAGTCCATCTTCGTCAAGCAATGGGCTGGGCTCTTACGTGAGCGCGGCGCCCCTGTGATCCATTTCGACGCCTTCGGGAACGACCATTATGAGGATGCGTTCCTCGCGCTATCCGCGGAAATCCACGCCACTGCCAAGAGGACGCTCGGGGGAAGCGAGAGCACCACGCGCCGTTACCTCAACAAGGCCAAGAAGGCGGGAATGGTCCTGGCTCCGATCGCGCTTCGCGTCGCCTCCCGGGCGGGCACTGCGGGACTATTGAGCTTGGAAGACGTGGAAGCGGGCGGTGAGGCCCTAAAAGCGGTGGTCAAGGCTGCTGGCAATGAGAGCGCAAAAGCGGTGGAGAAAGTGATATCGGAGCGCCTTCGCAACGCGAGCGAAGAGCGTGCGGCGTTGGAGGCTTTCCGTGAGACACTGTCTGATCTGGCAGGCACATTGGCCAAACAGCAAGCTGGGGAAGGTGGAGCCTTCCCCCTGGTATTTATCGTTGATGAGTTGGACCGTTGCCGGCCGCCGTTCGCTCTTAGCATTATTGAGCGGATCAAGCATCTGTTCTCGGTCCCAGGTGTGTGCTTCGTCCTCGTGACCCATCTCCCTCAACTCGAACAGGCGGTTCAGGGTGCCTACGGCACCACATTTGATGCCCACATATATTTGGAGAAGTTTTACAATTTGCGGGTGACTTTGCCTGAGGACAAAGACCGACGGCGAACGCAATGCTCCACCTACGCCGAGTATCTGTGGCACGCGCTTGGAATTAGTTTCTCTGACGCCCGAGTTGGCGAACTGGTCCAACGGGAACTTCAGGCGCTGGCTGAGACCTATGACCTTTCACTCCGCCGGCTGGAGCGGGTGATGACCCACGTTGCACTAGTCTGTGTCGCGGCTGGAGCTCATCAACTCGTCATTGCCCCTAGTAGCTGGCCTTTGTGTCATGCGCCAAGTGGATCCTGGGCTCTACAGGAAAGCCGGTCGGAAGGAACTGAACTGGGAGGAAGCGCGCAAATTTCTTCAGCCCACCGAAGGGGAAGGGGTGCAGGAAGAATGGACTTTAGGATGGTGGAAATACGCCACAGGGGCAGATATGTCGGATGACGAGATGCAAGGACATGACGAAACTTTAGTACGACACACATTTAACGCTCGAGAGGATCTGATTCCCTTCATGGCAAACTACATCGACCAGTTAGCGCAGCGTAGAGACCTCCCTGAGGGCCAATAGCTCACGGGACGGTGCTCGCTCCGTGTTCAGTGTTGCAATCGAGGCATCGTAAAGAAGCCCGAGTGTTCGGCTTAGGATGTCCAGAGTGGGTGAATCCCAGCCCCTTGGGAACAACGCTCGGCAGGTCCGCAATCCACCGATAAGCCGACATTAGGTATGCTCCGCACTATATCATCCAGCTTCCAGGTGAAATCCATGAGTGGATGTCGCCACCAGGCCACCCAAACAAAAAACCGGCGGCGGAAGGGCTCCGCCGCCGGGTCGCTAATCGGGGGGTAAAGGGAGGGGTCTTAGATAGGGTTCGAAGGGGTTCGCGTAACGGTAATCCAGGGCGCTTTAGACCACCATGGCCAGGAGGGCGACCACGGTCGCGGTCATCACATAGGCGCCGGCAACTCTGTGGAATACGGTCATGGTCTGGTCTCCTCTGGCTTCGAGCGCGGGGCTCGTGATGGCGTCTAGCTCTTGGCACTAAACATGGGGCAGGAGCCCCCGTGACACACGTGTCGATTGGGAATTTCAGACCTGTCTGAAACGCATGGCTCGGAAAATCAGGCCTTAACCTCATGATTTGTCAGTATTTTAGTTTTTTGGACGTTATGCGCCGCCGGCAGGTCGGCCTGGTGCACGGCGATGCGGGCGATCTCCACTGACATGGGCGGCGCACGCTCGGTCGGGCCGCTAGCCGGCTTCTTGCTCGGCGAAGACCTTGCGGGCGATGCGGAAGCATTCGACGCCGACGGGCACGCCGCAGTAGATCGTGACCTGGTGCAGGATCGCCTGGATCTCGTCCTTGGTGACGCCGTTCTTCAGCGCCCCCTTCAGGTGGAGCTCCCACTCGTGCATGCGGTTCAAGGCCGCGATCATCGAGAGATTGAGCATCGAGCGGGTCTTGGGATCGAGCCGCTCGTCGCCCCAGGCGAAGCCCCAGCAGTATTCCGTCACCAGTTCCTGGAACGGCCGGTTGAAGTCGTCGGCCTGGGCCAGCGACTGCTCCACATAGGCCTCGCCCAGGACGGCCTTGCGCTTGGCCAGACCCTTTTCGAAACGCTCCTTGTCCATCTTTGGTTTCCCCTCGTTGCTACGAAAATCAGGCGACCGCCTGGCAGGCGGCGTCCAGCGCGTCGACCGTCCAGGCGATGTCCTCATCGCTGTTGACGGCCGAGACGCAGCGCCGCACGCCGGGCAGAACGTACACCCGGCCGCGCCGCAGCCCAAGATCCAGGCGCTTAATGCGGTCGATGTCGCTGGCCGTGATGTCGACCTGATATTCCGGCTCCCGCGCGTTGAAGGACTGGCTGCCCGAGGCGCTGGCAGATTAGCCAGCCGATCCAAATAAACCGCCGGAGTCCGGCCGCGCGGGCAACTCCTCCGATCATATGACGGTTGTGCGACAGCCGGATTCGCGGTAAATCGGCGGCCCGCCGACGTTTCTTTGTTGAACCGAGACCACGGGTACGGCCATGGCGCTTGCGCGCAACACGATGTTTGCCAAAAATATGACCCTCTTCCGACGCACCAAGGCGCTCGAGGGCCAGATCGATGACTTCCTCGACAAGCTGTCGCAGGCGGCGCTCGTCTTTCGGCGCGCGGTCGACATTTATCTCGCCGACGGCGTCACCAAGGAGTTCGAGGAGAAGCTCAGTCAAGTGAACGAGCTTGAGAGCCAGGCCGACAAGCTGCGCCGCGACGTGGAGACCCAGCTTTACGCCCAAACCCTGATCCCGGAATCCCGCGGCGACGTGTTGGGCCTGATCGAGAATTTGGACTCGGTCCTCAACCTCTGCGAAGGCGGGCTATGGGCCTTCTCCATCGAGACGCCCGACATACCGGCCGAATTTCACCCCGATTACCGGACCCTGACGGAGCAGGTGGTCAACACGGTGGAGTCTCTGGTGCTCGCCTCGCGCGCCTTCTTCCGCAACATCGAGGCGGTTCCCGATCATATGCACAAGGTCATGTTCTATGAGAAGGAGGCCGACAAGGTCAGCACCAAGCTGAAGAGGGCGATCTTCGCCACCGACCTGCCGCTCAGCCACAAGGCGCATCTGCGAAATTTCGTCGAGCACATCGACAATCTGGCGGACAAATCCGAGGACGTGGCCGACCGACTGGCGATCTACACCATCAAACGGACCGTTTAGGCCCGAGGGCCCCGGGGCTTTATGGAACTAGCCGTTCTCTTCTTCCTGACAAGCGGCCTGTTTTTGGGCTGGTCGCTGGGCGCCAACGACGCGGCCAACGTCTTCGGCACCGCGGTTGGCACCCAAATGGTCAGCTTCACCACGGCGGCGATCATCTGCAGCGTGTTCGTGATCCTGGGCGCCGTGATCAGCGGCGCGGGTGCGGCCCACACGCTGGGTCGCTTGGGCGCGGTGAATACCCTGCCCGGTTCCTTCATGGCGGCCCTTTCGGCGGCCGTGTCGGTCTATCTGATGACCAAGCTGGGCCTGCCGGTCTCGACCACCCAGGCGATCGTCGGCGCTATCCTCGGCTGGAACCTGTTCAGCGAGACCCGGACCGACGTCACCACTCTGACGACGATCCTCAGCACCTGGGTCATCTGCCCGATCCTGGCGGCGGTCATCGCCATCATCCTGTTCAAGCTGGTGAACAGATTGCTCAAGGTTACGCGGCTGCACCTCTTGCGGACCGATGCCTATACGCGTCTGGGATTGTTGCTGGCTGGCGCTTTCGGGGCCTATAGCCTGGGCGCCAATAACATCGCCAACGTCATGGGCGTGTTCATTCCCTCCTCGCCCTTCACCGACTTCAGCGTCGCCGGCCTGTTTACCATCAGCTCGATCCAACAGCTCTTCCTTGTCGGCGCCTTGGCCATCGCCGTCGGCGTGGTGACCTATTCCAAGCGGGTGATGATGACGGTGGGCGGGCGGCTGCTGCCGCTTTCGCCGGTGGCCGCCTGGGTGGTGGTCGTGGCCCATTCGCTGGTGCTCTTCGTCTTTGCTTCGGAAGGCCTGGAAGCTTTATTGCTGAGCGCCGGGCTGCCGACCATACCGCTGGTGCCGGTCTCCAGCTCGCAGGCCGTGGTCGGCGCGGTGATCGGTATCGGCATCTTGAAGAGCGGCCGCAGCATCCAGTGGAGCGTACTCGGAACTATTGGGCTGGGCTGGCTGGCGACGCCGATCCTGGCCGGCACTCTCTGCTTCGTCGGCCTGTTCTTTGTCCAAAATGTCTTCAACCAGCAGGTCTACCGTGCCATCCCCTATACCGTGTCCGAGGCCGTCATCGAGCATCTTGATGGGGCCGGCGTGCCGGTTGCTGGTCTCCAGGAGTTCAGGAACCGGAGTTACGGCTCGGCGCGCGAATTCGCCGCTGTGCTGGACGGGGTCCCCGACCTGACGGCAAAGGACCGGGACCGGATCATGATCGCGGCGGAGATCGACGAGATGTCCGTGGACCTCGCCCGGTTCGGCGAACTGGATCAGGGCTGGCTGACGCATGCCCAACTGGAAGCCGCTTACAACCTTGCCGGTGAATCCTACCGGCATCGCTGGGAACTCGCGGAGTCGCTGGGGGCGGCGAGCCCGGACTGGCGCTTGCTCGAGGACAGCAAGGCCAACAAGGCCCACAACAAGGACCTTCAAAAGCAGCTCGACTCGCTCTATCGGGCGTTTCGCAAGCGGCGATAGCACAAGAGACGGCCAGGACTCGCGGGACCGGCGCGCAGGAAAGCGTGGCGCCCATGTTGCAGACCTCACGCGGACGCGAGTGCGACGCCGCTGCGCCCCATGAAAGGGGTTAGTATTATCGAGACTTGGTATAAAAGGCTCACCCTAGAGGAGATAAGGGGATGGCCGAGAAGGTCACGCGCCGCGACCTGGTGACTGCCGGTATGGCCGCCGGAGTGGCGGGGCTGGCACTGGCGGGCCGCGCGGGCGAAGCGTTGGCGGAGCTGGTAGCGACGCCACGCCAATCCACCGGGCCCTTCTATCCCGTCGAATTGCCGCTCGATTCCGACAACGACCTGGTGCAGGTCGCGGACCGCCCGCAGCAGGCCGCCGGCGAGGTCTTCCATCTCTTCGGGCGGGTGCTCGATCCCGGCGGGCGGGCGCTCGCCGGGTCGGAGGTGCAGATCTGGCAGTGCGACGCCCGCGGCTACTACCACCACCCGCGCGACCGCGGCGGTCAGGCCGACCCCAATTTCCAGGGCTTCGGCTCGGTGATGACCGCGGAGGACGGCGGCTACCGCTTCCGCACCATCCGGCCGGTCGCTTATCCCGGGCGCACGCCGCACATCCATTTCGCGGTGCTGGGGGCGGATTTCGATGCCCTGGTCACCCAGATGTACCTGCGCGGCGAGCCGGGCAACGAGCGCGATGGACTGTTCCGCAGCATCCGCGACCCGGATCAGCGCGAAAGCGTGCTGGTCGCCCTCGAGCCCGCGCCGGAGATCGAGGCCGGCGCAATCGCCGGCACCTTCGATCTGGTGATCGGGAAGAGCCTCTTCAAAAGTTAGGCGTGAGCAAGGAACCGAGGCATGAAAAGAGAAGGCCCGGGTTCACACCCGGACCTTCAACCTGTGATTTGCTTGCCCCGCTTAGTTGCCGCGCATCATGCCCAGGATGTGCAGGATCCAAACGAACATGGTCACGAAAGCACCATAGAGTATGAAGGCGCCGAAGATCGCCTTGCGGGCCGTCACGTCCTGCCCGTCGCTCTCGTAATACATGCCCTTGATCGCCTGGGTGTAGTAGGCGGTCATACCCGAGAACAGCAGCACGATGCCGATGGACAGCAACAAGTCGAACCCCGCACTCTGGATGAAGATCCAGTTGACCACCACAGCAATGATCAAGCCGATGGATGCCATGGCGCCAAAGGTGCCGAATGCGCTAAGATTTTTCTTGGTGGTGTAGCCTAGTAAACTCATCCCGGCGAAGGTGGCCGCGGTGATCATGAAAGCACGGGCGATCAGCATAGGATCGATCTGGCCATAGACCCAGATGGTCGGGCCAAGCACCAAGCCCCACATGCCGGCGTAAACCCAGAACACCACTTGAGCCGTTCCGACCGACTTGGACATCATCAGCTTCGGTCCCATCCAGCCGAGGCCAAGGATGGCGATGAAGAACACCCAGAACATCGAGGCAATCGACATCACCAGGCTTTCGTTCGTCGCCACCATCATCGCGATCGCGCCGGTGAAGGCCACGCCGAGGCACATGTAGTTATAGACCCGCAGCATGTAGCTGCGCAGGCCGACGTCGATCTCGGCGCGCGCGGCATCGGCGCGGGTCATGGTCGTGCGTTGGGGATCAAAAGCCATGGTTCAGCCCTGTGCTCCGTGAAACTCGTGAATGGCCCCCATGATATGGGCGTATATCGCCACCGAATCAACTTGAATCGTGACGGTTTAGCCTAGGAGAAATCCATTAAATTTCTGTAATATCAATCGTTTCTCAGCAGTGGCGCCGATTTCTGCGCGAGCGCGCGCCAAGTGCCCCAAAAGCCTAAAACGAGCGCCACCAGGACCCCGAGAGAGGCCGTCGCGGCGGCGGTGCCCGGCAGGAATGTGAAACTCAGCTCCATCAGATCGGTCATGACGTAATAGGCGGCGAGGCTGCCGATGGCCGCTGCGATGATAGCCGTGACCAGGCCGAGAAGGCCGTATTCCAGGAGGAAGGCCCGGGCGAGCATACGCCGGGTGGCGCCCAGGACCTTGAGCACCACGGCATCGTAGACCCGCCGTTCGTGTCCGGCCGCCACGGCGCCGGCCAGCACCAGAACCCCGGCGGCCAAGCCGACGATCGCCGTCAGGCGCAGGGCGGTCGCCATGTGGCCGATCAACTGCGCAACGGTTTCCAGGGCATCGCGCACCCGGATCGCCGTGATGTTGGCGAAACGCCGGGTCACCGCCTGCTCGATGGCGGATTCCGCCGCTGGATCGGCCTTGACCGTGGCGATCTGAGTCTGCGGCGCGGTCTCCAGGAAACCCGGTGAGAAGACCATGATGAAATTGATTCCCAGGGTCTCCCAGTCGATCACCCGTAGGTTGGCGATCTCGACCTCGACGCTGCGGCCCAACACATTGATGGTAAGCCGGTCGCCGGGGCCGATACCAAGGGCCGTGCCCACTTCCGCGTCGAGGGAGACCAGCGGCGGCCCGTCATAGTCCTCGGGCCACCACTCCCCGGCGGTGAGTTGCGCCTCCGGCGGTGGCCGGCGGGTCCAGGTGAGGCCCCGGTCGCCGCGGAAAATCCAGGCGACGTGGTGCGGGATCTCGAGCTGGTCGGGCGGCGTTGCATTGACCGCCGTGATGCGCCCGCGCAGCATGGGCACGCGGCGCAGTTCCTCAAGGCCCGGGAACGCCTGCACGGTGCGGTCGAAGTCGGCCGTCTGATCGGGCTGGATGTCGAGAAAATAGAGCGCAGGGGCGTTGGCCGGCAGGCTTTCGCGCATTTGCCGGCTCAGGTTCCCCTCGACCAGGGCGATGGCGACCAGCACCGTCAGGCCGAGACCGAGCGACAGGACCACCGAGGGCGTCGGCGCCCCCGGCCGGTGCAGATTGGCGAGCGCCAGGCGCAGACCCGCCCGTTTCGGCCGTGGCAGCCGCCGCGCCGTCGCCACGACCAGGGCGCCGGCGGCGCGGAACACGGCAAAGCTGCCGGCTGCGCCGCAAACGAACAAGAAAGCGATCCAGCGGTCGCTGGCGGTGAAGATGGCGATGGCGGCAAGCAGGCCCACCCCGAGCACGACGGCGAGCCAGGCCCTCGGACCCGCGCGGGCGGATTCAGGCGCCAACAGGGCGCGGAACAGGCCGGCGGGCGAGACCCGCCCGGCCCGGGCCAACGGCAGCCAGGCGAAAGTGGTGGCCACCAACAGGCCGAACAGGCCGGCCAGGACCAGGGGTTGCGGGTAGAATCCCATCGCCGCCTGCCAGCCGAAACGGTCGCCCAGCACCCAGATCACCGTCGCAGCGGTGCCGGCGCCGAGCAGCAGCCCGATCACGATGCCGATCAGGGCGATCACGGCGATTTGGATCAGATAGACCTGGAAGACCTGGCGCGCCGTGGCGCCCAGGCACTTGAGGGTGGCGATGGTCGCCAGCTTGCCGTCGAGATAGCTTTTGACCGCGTTCATCACCCCGAGGCCGCCGACCAGCAGGGTGGTGAGGCCGACCAAGCTTAGATAGAGCGCGAATCGGTCGATGAAGCGTTTGACACCGGGTGCCGCCGCGCGGGTGTCGCGCACCCGCCAACCGGCGTCGGGAAAGGCGGCCGCCAGATCGCGGCGCAGCGCCTTGATATCGCCGCCCGGTGGTGTGCGCAGGCGGGTTTGGTAGGACACCAGACTGCCCGGCTGTACCAGGTTCGTCTGAGCCAGGCTTGCCCGGGCGACCAGCACGCCCGGCCCGAAGGCGAAGCCATGGCTGATCTTGTCCGGTTCGTCGACTAGGACTGCGCGCACATGATAGGTGAGGTCACCAATCTCCAGGTAGCCGCCGGGGGCGAGACCCAGGCGGTCCAACAGCGCGGCTTCTGCAACGGCGCCCCAGACCCCGTCGCGTTCGGCTAGCGCGTCTTGAATTGCGAGCGCCGGATCGAGGCCGATGCTGCCGTAAAGGGGATAGGCCTGGTCGACGGCACGCAGTTCGATTAGTCGACGGTCGCCGGAAAGTGCCGCAGCACCGTCACCGGGCGGCGCGGCGGCGCGAGTCATGGTGCGCATTTCGGTGATCTCGGATAGATCGCCGCGGGCCGCGAGCCATGCGCGCTGCTCGGGCTCGATCGCACGGTGATGCAGGTGAACCTCCAGGTCGCCGCCAAGGATCTGCTGGCCGTCCTGGCGCAGCCCGGCGAGCATGGCCTCCGAGATCCATCCGACCGCCGTGATCGCCGCCACGCCCAACGCGATGCACGCGAGGAAGATGCGGAAACCGTGGACCCCGGCCCGCAGCTCCCGCCGGGCGAAGCGGGCCGCAATGGGCCATCCCCTCTGGTGGTCGGATTGCGGGTCCAAAGGCCGGGTCCGCCTTCAGGCGTCGCCGAGAATGCGCCCGTCCACAAGCTCGATCCGCCGCGCGCAGCGGCGCGAGAGGTCCGGGTTGTGGGTGATCAACAGGAGCGTGGCGCCCTGCCGGTCGCGCAGGTCGAACAGCAGGTCCATGACGTGGTCGCCGGTCTCGCCATCCAGATTGCCGGTCGGTTCGTCGGCAAGCAGCAGATCGGGTTCCGTCGCGAAGGCGCGCGCCAATGGGACGCGCTGCTGCTCGCCACCGGACAACTGGCCGGGGTAGTGGGCGACGCGATGGTCGAGGCCGACCAGGCCCAGGCAGTCGGCTGCCCGCTCGAAGGCGTCGCCGCGCCCGGCAAGCTCCAGCGGCACGGCCACGTTTTCCAGGGCGGTCATGGTGGGCACCAGGTGAAAGGCCTGAAACACGATGCCGACCGCGCGGCGGCGGAACAGGGCCAGGGCGTCCTCGTCGAGCGGCCCAAGGTCGATCCCGGCCACCTCGACCCGTCCGGCGGTTGGCCGTTCCAGGCCAGCGATCACCATCATCATCGAGGTCTTGCCCGACCCGGACGGGCCCACCACGCTCACCGTCTCGCCGCGCGCGATGTCGAGCGACAGGCGGCGCAGGATCTCGACCGGCCCGGCGGCCGACGGCAGGGTCAGCTCGAGGTCCGTGAGCCGGATCATGGTGTCTTCGATCGCCGGTGCATCGCCCTGTGAGTCGGATAGGTTCAAGACGTAAAGGTCCTCCGCAGCCCTGTCCGCATATGGTCCGCCAGCCGGAGCTGTCAAGCAGGCACGGCGGACCGGCCCCTCCTCTGGTTGACTCGGGTGGCCCGCGCACACAAGTCTCTTGGATGATCGAGCAAGTTTCTTAGGGGATCGGGTCTGGGTGATGACGGACTGGTGGAAGGCTTCCTGCCGCTCTGCCTTGGGTGCGGTGCCCCTGATTGCAGTCTGGCTTTCGCCGGCGGCGGCGCTCGGCGCTGCCGACTCCGCGCCGTTGCGCATTCTGGCGTTCGGCGACAGCCTGGTCCACGGCTACGGCTTGGCCGCGGACGAGTCTTTTCCCACCCAGCTGGAACGGGCGCTCCTGCGCGAGGGGCACCGGGTCCAGGTCCTGAACGGCGGCAACTCGGGCGATACGACGGCCGCCGGCCTGGCGCGGCTCGATTGGGCGCTGGCGGACCGTCCGGACCTGGCGATCGTGGAGTTGGGCGCCAACGACGGCCTGCGCGGGATCGATCCCGGCGAAACCTACCGGAATTTGGACGCGATTGTGAAACGGCTGAAGGCCGAGGGCATCGCCGTCCTCCTCGCGGGGATGCTGGCGCCGCGCAATTTGGGCGCTGACTACGTCGAAGCCTTCGATGCCGTCTTTCCGCGTCTCGCCGAGGTGCACGGGGTGGCGCTCTATCCGTTTTTCCTCGATGGTGTCGCGATGCGGCCGGAGCTCAACCAAGCCGACGGAATCCACCCCAACGCGGCGGGCGTGGCGCTGGTGGTCGAGCGCATTCTGCCGTCGGTGGTGCGACTCATCGACGCGATTGCCGCGCGCAGGGGAGCCGAGGCGGCGGATGGCTGAGTCGGGATCCTTGAGCGGGCCGGACGGCGCCTTCCGAGCCGCCTATGGGGCGGGCGATGGCTGGCAGGACTCTCTCCAGGCCTGTCTCGACGCGCTCGCCACGCCGCCCGAGGGCGCCAATCTGGGGTTGGTCTACACAACCGACGTTTTGGCGGATCACCTGAGCGATATCGTCGCGCGGCTGCGCGCCGCGACCGGCATCCAGGATTGGCTGGGCACCGTCGGCACCGGCGTTTGCGCCTGCGGGCTGGAGCTGCACGACCGGCCGGCCGTGGTGCTTCTCGTCGGCGCGGTCCCGGCCGAGGCCTTCCGCGTCATCGAGCCGGTGAGCGAAGGCCTGGGCGCCTTCGAGACCCGGCACGGCCGCTGGATCGCGGAGCGCACGCCTTACTTCGGCATCGTTCACGGCGATCCGCGTACCCCCGGTTTGCCGGACTTGGTGGCGGGCCTCTCCGCGTTGAGCTCCTCGTTCCTGGTAGGCGGCCTGAGCGCCTCGCGCGGCGAGATGTGGCAGGTCGCCGGCGAGGTTGCGCAAGGCGGCCTCTCCGGCGCGCTGTTCTCGCCGGACCTCAAAGTGGTGACCGGGCTGAGCCAGGGTTGCACGCCGATCGGGCCGCGCCGCCTGGTCACCGAAGCGGAGAGCAATGTCGTCAAGACGATCGACGAACGGCCGGCCGTGGAGGTGTTCATCGAGGACATCGGCGAGTTGCTGGCGCGCGATCTGCGCCGCATCGGCGGCTATGTCTACGTCGCCTTCCCGATCGCAGAATCCGACACCGGCGACTATCTGGTGCGCAACCTCACCGGGATCGACACGGACAAGGGCTGGCTGGGCGTCGGCCACAGCGTCGTCGCCGGCGACCGGATCCAGTTCTGCCGGCGCGACCATAATGCCGCGGTGAAGGATCTGAAGCGCATGCTGGCCGACGTGAAGCGGCGCAGCGACAGCGCGCCGCGGGCGGGGCTTTACTATGCCTGCGTGGCCCGGGGGCCGAACCTCTTCGGCAGCGAGTCGGAAGAGCTGAGGCTGATCCGTGACGAACTCGGCGAGTTTCCGCTGGTCGGTTTCTTCGCCAACGGCGAGATCTCGCACGACCGCCTGTACGGCTACACCGGGGTGCTCGCGCTTATCCTGTGAGCGGCCCTAAAATCGGAATTTGAGAGGAAAAGGTGCCGCCAATGGAATACCGGCGACTGGGCCGCAGCGATATCGAGGTCAGCCTCATCTGCCTGGGCTCCATGACCTGGGGCGAGCAGAACAGCGAGGCCGAGGGCTTCGCGCAGATGGATTTTGCGATCGAGCACGGAATCAACTTCATCGATACGGCCGAGATGTACGCGGCGCCGCCGCGCCGCGAGACCTGCGGCCGCTCCGAGGAAATTATCGGCAACTGGCTGGCCGCCCGTGGCGGCCGTGACAAGGTCGTCCTGGCCACCAAGGTCACCGGCCCGTCGGGCGGGCTCGACTACATACGGGGCGGGCGAACGCGGCTCAACCGGCATCACATTGCCGAGGCCATCGAGGGCAGCCTGAGGCGCCTCAAGACCGATTACGTGGACCTTTATCAGTTGCATTGGCCGGACCGGCCGATCAAGGCCTTCGGTCAACTGGGTTATGAGCACAGCGAGGGCGAGGAAACCCCGCCCGAAGATACCTTGGAGGTCCTGGCGGAGCTGGTCCGGGCCGGCAAGGTGCGCAGCGTCGGCCTGTCGAACGAGACGCCGTGGGGCGTCATGCGGTTTCTCGCCCTGGCGGAGGCCGGCCGGGGACCGCGCATGGTCTCGGTCCAGAACCCCTATAGCCTGCTCAACCGCAGTTTCGAAGCGCGCCTGGCCGAGGTGGCGCTGCGCGAGGATTGCGGGCTGCTCGCCTATGCGCCGGTGGCGGCGGGCGCGCTCACCGGCAAATACCTGAACGACCGGCGCCCCGAGGGCGCGCGCATGACTTTGTTTCCGGATAACCGGCGCTATTTCGGCGCACAGGGCCAGGCGGCGACGGCGGCCTATGTCGACCTGGCGCGGAAGCACGGCCTCGATCCCGCCCGGATGGCGCTGGCCTACGTGCTCACCCGGCCGTTTCTTACCTCCGCCATCATCGGCGCCACCAGCTTGGCGCAGTTGGAAAACAGCCTGGCGGCCAAGGATCTGATCTTGTCCCAGGAGGTCTTGAACGCTATCGAGTCAATCCACAAGATCTATACCTACCCCTGCCCGTGACGGGCGCTACGCGCGGGCTGGCGCAGAGACCCAGCGAAGCGGAAATGCTTTAGGATGACGGCCCGCACCCGGAAGGAACCGACCGGCCATGCGCCTATTCGTGGCCCTGACCTTGCCCGAAGACATTCGACAGCGCCTGTCGGGGCTCGCCAACGGCCTGCCCGGCGCGCGCTGGGTCAAGCCCGAGAATCTGCACCTCACGCTGCGTTTTCTGGGTGAGATGGACAATTTGGCGGCGGCGGACGTGGACGATGCCTTGGCGAAGATCCAGTGCCCCGGATTCGATCTCAGCCTGAATGGCATCGGACACTTCGGCGAGGGGCGCAAGCTTCGCGCCCTGTGGGTCGGCGTCGATGCCAGCGCCGAACTCATGCGCCTGCGGGAGAAGATCGAACAGGCCTTGATTCGCGTCGGTCTGCCGCCGGAGCCGCGCAAATTCAAGCCGCACATAACCCTGGCACGCTTCAAGAGCAATCCGCGAGAGCGGCTGCGGACCTATCTGGCGGATCACAGTCTGCTGCGCGCCGGCCCGATCGCCATGGAGTCTTTCGAGCTTTACTCCAGCTTCACCTCGGCGGGGGGCCCGATCTACCGGGCCGAGGCGAGCTATCCGCTTGATCCGGCACCTCCGGCCCCCGACGCTTAGAGCGTCTCACACCAAGCGCGCGAGGCTGCGCTCGACGCTGGCGGCATAGCCGCCGCCGAAGAGTCTCGTGTGCACCAGCAAGGGATAGAGGTTGTAGAGGTCGCGGCGGACCTCGAGGAATCCGGGCGCGATCGGACGAATCTGCCGGTAGCGGTCGAAGAAGGCCTCGCCGAAGGTGCCGAACAGGGTCGAAAAAGCCAGCTCGATCTCCGCATCGGCGAAATAGATCGCGGGATCGACGAAGGCGGCGATGCGGCCCGCGCGGGCCAGGACGTTGCCGCCCCAGACGTCGCCGTGGATCAGCGACGGGCGGATTCCGGCGTCGATGTAGCGCTCCAGCTTGCCGCAGAGACGCTCCAGGGCCGCGAAGCTCGCCGCGGGAAGCCGCCCCGAGTCGAGCGCCTGGCGGCCCATTAACAAGAGACGTTGGTCGCGGAAGAAATCGCGCCAGTCCTCGGTCCAGGGGTTGGGCTGGGCGAGCGGGCCGATGAGGGTGTCCCAGTCGAACCCGAAGGCGGGCGCCGTCAGGCCGTGGAGCTCCGCCAGCAGTTCGGCCGCGTGGCCCTCGGCGCCTGCATCCAGGCCGCCCGTGGTCTCGATGAATTCCATCAAAAGCAGGCCATCGTCGGCATGGATCACCTGGGGGACCGGCAGGGCGCTGTGCTCCGCCAGGTAGCGCAGCATCCTGGCTTCGACGGCGAGCCCGCCTCCGGCCGTGTCCGCGACCTTGGCGACCAGCGCCCCACCGTCGCCGAGCTCGATCCGCAGCACCTCGGCGATGCAGCCGCCGGCCAGCGGCCGCGCCCTGACGAGTCGTTGGCCGGTCGCCGATTGGACCGTTTCGGCGAGGTGGGAAGACTCCGCCCGCCGGTTATGCGGTTCCGTCACAGATAGGTCCGCTTGAGCGCCGAGATCAGGCTATCCACCCCCGGTTCGATCAAGTCGAGGGCGTGGTCATAGTCGGCGAGGCTGCCATAGTAGGGATCCGGCACCTCGCGCGACAAAATGGTCTCGGGCGCAAAATCTAGGAAGAGGTGCAGGCGGGCGTGGGCGACGGCGGGCCGGTTCTGCTCCATCGCGGTCATATGGCCCCGGTCCATGGCGAGGATTAGGTCGAAGTCGTGGTAGTCGTGGATCTTGAATTGGCGCGCGCGCAAGGAACTCAGATCATAACCGCGCAGACTGGCGCGGGCGATCGCGCGCGGGTCCGGCGGTTCGCCCACGTGCCAATCGCCGAGGCCCGCGGAATCGACGCCGACCCGTTCGCCCAGGCCCTGTTGCTCGAGCTTGTGGCGCAGCACGCCCTCGGCCGTGGGCGAACGGCAGATGTTGCCGGTGCAAACGAAAAGGACGCTGACGTCCGTCATCTCGGGGACCAGGGTCAATCAACAATCAAGTTGCGGTTTTGGCGGGCGCGATTTTGGGATGGGGCTAGGAGAGGGAGGCGCCGTGGTGTTGATCCACCACAAGCCTTCGTCGACGACGCCCTGGCCCAAAATCGCCCCGTCCGTCGCGGATATGGCGAAATCGGGCCGCTGCCGCGTCGCTCCTTCTCGAATATGCGCTGCATGTCCTTCGTCCCAAAGTATATCCCTGGCCTAACAGCGGCCCGATTTCGCTCATACCAAAGCCCGCAACCTGATTGTTGATTGACCCTAGCCCCCGGTGATCTGTTGAACGGTCTCGCCATCGTCTATCATCGCCCCTGCCATGCAGCAACACGAAGATCGCCGATCGTGATTCTGACCGGGGCCGGGATATCCAAGGAATCGGGCCTCGAAACCTTTCGCGACCCCGATGGGATCTGGGCCCGGGTGAGCATCGAAGAGGTTGCGACCCCCGAGGCTTTCGTCCGCGATCCGGAGCGGGTCCATGCCTTCTACAACGCCCGCCGCCGCGGCCTTATGAACGAGGCGGTGGCGCCCAACGCCGCGCACCTGGCGCTCGCCCGGCTGGAGCGGGACTGGCCCGGCGAGGTGATGCTGGTGACTCAGAACATCGACGATCTGCACGAACGGGCCGGCTCGCGGAACCTGATCCACATGCATGGCGAGATCCTCAAGGCGCGCTGCGAGGCCTGCGGCGCCGTGACCGACTGGAGGAACGACCTGGAGGTCGCCACCCGCTGCCCGGCTTGCGGCGAGGCCGGCGCCCTGCGTGTCCACGTGGTCTGGTTCGGCGAGATGCCGTTCGAGATGGAGCGGATCACTCAGGCTCTTGCGGCGGCGGCGCTGTTCGTCTCGATCGGAACCTCGGGCAGCGTCTATCCCGCCGCCGGGTTCGTGCAGGAGGCGCGGATGACCGGCCGCGCCCGCACCGTCGAGCTGAATCTCGAGCCATCGGAGGGCGTTAGCCTGTTCCACGAGGCTCGCCATGGCCCCGCGAGCGAGTTGGTCCCGGACTTCGTCGAGCAAATCCTGGCCTCGGGATGGTAGGTTCGCCCAAAGCCCGAGGGGCCGAGGCGCCCCCGAGCGGCCCCGATAAACTCGGCGACCTCGAGGCGCTGGTGGCGGCGGCGCGCGCCTGCCGGGTCTGCGCCGAACACCTGCCGCTTGGCCCGAGGCCGGTCCTGCGGGCGCGAACGAGCGCGCGGCTGCTGATCGTCGGCCAGGCGCCGGGGACCCGTGTGCACGAAACCGGAGTGCCCTGGAACGACCCCTCCGGCGACCGCCTGCGCCACTGGCTCGATCTGCCACGCAAGGCCTTCTACGACGAGGCGCGGATCGCCATCGTGCCGATGGGGTTCTGCTATCCCGGCCGTGACGAGCGCGGCGGCGACCGACCGCCGCGGCCGGAATGCGCGCCGCTGTGGCATCCGCCGCTTAGGGCCGCCTTGCCGGGTATCGAATTGACGTTGCTGGTCGGCGGCTACGCCCAACGCGATTACCTGGGCAAGCGCCGCGAGGCGTCGCCCACCGAGACGGTGCGCGCCTGGCGCGACTACCTGCCGAACGTCTTGCCGCTGCCGCATCCGAGCTGGCGCAACACGGGTTGGCTGAAGAAAAACCCCTGGTTCGCGGCAGACCTGGTGCCCGTGCTGCGACAGCGGGTCGCGACCCTCATGGAGTCAGGCCGCTGACAGTTAGGTCAATGCCGACCTTGCGGGCCGCCTGGGCGATCCCGTCCCAGATCATCTCGTCGATGACGATGCCGTCCTGGCGGCGCTGGGCCGCCCGCTCGCGCTCCAGCTCGCCCGGCAGGTTGACCCGCTCGAAGCCCTCTTGCGGCGGGCAGGCCCGCACGCGGGCCAGGAAGGCCTCGGCGTCGGCGCCATACGCCCCCAGCTCGCGGAAAGCCTCGACCTTCATCATAACGAACAGCCAATTGAGTTCATGGGGTGGCCCCAGGAGGGCCTCGCCGATCAGCTCGGCGATTAGGGCCAGCCCGCTGCCCTTCGGTCCCGCGGCCGGGAGCAGCGCGCCGCCGTCGTAGAAGTCGTTCGGATCGGTGCTCGGCCGGCCCTTGCGGTCCAGGATCAGGCCTTCGGGCAGGGCCGCGCCCTTGTCCCGCGCCACCATGATCTTGCCCTGGGCGGCGGCGGAGGTGGCGAAATCCACCACCAGAGGACCCTGATCCCCGCCGGGCAGCGCCAGGGCGTAGGGGTTGGTCGCCACCACGCCCCTGCGCCCACCATAGGGCGCGACGCTCGGCCATACACGATGATTGCCACCGCCGCAGATGAAGGCGAAGCAGCCGCGCTCGGCCGCCTGCTCGGCATAGGCGCCGACGCGCCCGGTGTGCCCGACGTTGACGATCCCGGCCGCGGCGAGGGCGGTATCTTCCACGGACTGGCTCAGCGCTTCGAGTGCTCGCTCCATGGCCGGAATTCCGAAACCCCCGCGGCCATCCACCTTAAAGACCTGGGCGCCGGCCACCGCTTCGCAGGACGGCTCGGCCTTGGCGTTGATGGTGCGCTCGGCGATCAGGCGCAGATAGGAGGGGATGCGGCTGCAGCCGTGGGATTCGACGCCCTTGAGGTCGTTCTCCACCAGATGCGCCGCAACGGAATGCGCCGCCGCGGAGCTCACCCCGGCGGCGCCCAAAACCGTCGCGCAAAGAGCTTCCAGCCGCGCAGCATCGATGGTTGGCATGGGCCTGCCCCCCGACGTTCAATCAACCGACTGTCTTTGTGACACGATAAGCGCAACGCCGCGCACCCGCCAGGATGTGATCGGTGCGCTCGACCGTGACATCCGGGCCCAGCACCCGCCGGAAGACTTCCAGTTCCGACGCACAGAGGCCCTGGCAGGTGCGGGCCGCGGCGCAAACCGGACAGTGGTTCTCGACCAGCAGGAAGCCGTCGCGGCCTTTGCCGCCATTGTCCGTGTCGCTTTCCACCGCGGCCATGTAGCCTTCCTCGGTGCGGATCCGGGCCAGCGCCTCGAGCCGGGACTTCAAGGGACCGGTTGGGTTGACGCGGCCTCGGTACGCAGCGATCTGCTCGGCCGTACGCGCCGCCAACAGCTTTTCCATGCCGGTCTCGCCGAAGGTCTCGCGCAAGGCGGCGAGCAGATGGAGGGTCAGCTCCGCGTGGCCGTCGGGGAAAAACCGGTCCGCTTCCGGGGTCAGGCGCCACAGCTTGGCCGGACGTCCGACCGGGCGGGCCTCCTCCTCGAAGGTGACCAGGCCTTCGCCCTCAAGGGAATAAAGGTGCTGGCGCACCGCCATGGCCGAGACGCCCAGGGTCTCGGCGAGGGCGCCGGCGTCCTGCGCGCCGTCTTGCTTGAGCCGTTCGATGAGACCGCGCCGGGTGCGCGGCTCCAAGGGCTTCGTCGATCGTGCCATGCTCAGTTTCTAAAGAATATTCTTTACAAACACAAGGGGGCCGGACTAGGCTATAGTTTCGAAAGAAAGATCTTTAGAAAGATCCCGAGATATCCGGCCCGAAACATCCAGTATGAGAAAGGCTTGGCCATGAACGCGATGCCTCAGCCCAGTGGTGATACCGGCGGCGATTCCAGCGACGACACCGGCGACGACACTGGCGAAGCCCTGGTGAAGGTCGCGGACCTGGAAGATCTGGCGCCCAAGGGTCACAAAATCGTCAAAGTGGGGCGGAAGCAAATCGTCCTCTTCAAGACCGAATCGGGGATTTACGCCTGCAACAACCGTTGCCCCCACGAGGGCTATCCCCTGGCCGAGGGAAATCTCACGGACGGCTGCGTGCTGACCTGCAACTGGCACAACTGGAAGTTCGATCTGGAGAGCGGCGAGACCCTGATCGGCGGCGACCGTCTCAGGCGCTATCCGGTGGTCGTGAAGGGCGCCGAGATCTGGCTCGACGTCAGCGATCCGCCCGCCGAGGAAGTGATCGCCCGGTCGCTCGAGAATCTGCGCGACTGCTTCCGGCGCGAGGAAACCATTCGCATGGCGCGCGAACTGGCGCGCTTGCAGCGCGCCGGCGGCGACCCGCTTGACGCGGTGCGCGCGGCCTTCGAGTGGACCTACGAGCGGCTCGAATTCGGTGCGCTGCATTCCCAGGGCGCAGCCGCGGACTGGCTTGGCCTGCGCGAGCGCCATGCCCGCGACGAGGCCGAGCGCCTGACGGCGCTGGTCGAGATCATCGGCCACCTCTGTTACGACTCTTTGCGCGAATACACCTATCCCTATAGCGGAAAACAGACAGCCTACGGTCCCGACGCCCTGGCCGCCGCGATCGAGGCGGAGGACGAGGACGCAGCCGTGGCGCAGATCCGTGGAGCCCTCGCCGAGGACGTCGGATTTGCCGGGCTCGAACGGCCGCTCTGTCAGGCGGCGCTGGCCCATTACAACGACTTCGGTCATTCGCTGATCTATGTGATCAAGACCGGCGAGCTGATCGCGCGCCTGGGCGACGCCGCGGCCGAGCCGTTGCTGTTGGCGTTGGTGCGCGCCATGGCAAATGCCTTCCGCGAGGACCTGATTCCCGAGTTCCGCAGCTATGCCGGCGCGCTTGCGGCCTGGGACGGGAACGGCGCGGCGCGGCCGTCGGCCGAGGACTTCGTCGGCCTCTCGGCCAAGCGTGCGATGGCGCTCGCGGTCGAAGCCTCGGGCGACCCCCAGGGGCTCTACCGGGTCCTCCTCGAGGCCGGCGCCTGGAACATGCTGCACTTCGACCTGGCCTACCAGGCGCGCACCGACGGCCAGATCTCGCAGAACGTAACCTGGCTCAGCTTCACCCACCACATCGCCTTCGCCAACGCGGTGCGCGTGGCCTGCGAAAGCTATCCGGAACTCTGGCCCCAGGGCCTCCTGCAGATGGCCTGCTTCGTCGGCCGCAACGCGGCCTATGTGGACCGCGAGCTGGATACCGCCGAATGGCGGGTGGACCAGCCCGCGGCGTTCCTCGAGACCCATCTGCGCAGCCTGTTCGACCACGGCCAGCCGGAATTCATCGTCTCCAGCCATCTGATGAAGATCCTGGCGGCGGCCGAGGCCGAGGTCGCCGCGGCGCGGCACGCTGCCTTCGTGCCGGTGCTGCTCGCCGCGGTGAACCGCTTCCTCGGCTCGCCGCTGAAGCGCCGGCACAGCCTGCGTTCGGCCAAGCAGGCCCTGGATTTCGTCGGGATCGAGGACTGAAGACCGGACAGAAGCGGACGGTGAGACGATCTCAGGCCTCGGCCTCGATGCGCTCCATATCGTCGTCGCTGAGGCCGAAATGGTGGCCGATCTCATGGATCAGGATGTGCCGCACCACATGGGTGAGGTCTTCTCCGCTTTCGCACCAGTAATCGAGGATCGGCCGGCGGTAGAGATAAATCCGGTCGATGTCTTCGGGCGTGTCCGAGACGCTCTTCTGCGTCAGATCGACGCCCCGGTAGAGGCCCAGAAGATCGAAGGGCGAGTCGCACTCACGATCCTCCAGGGTCTCGTCGTCGGGGAAGTCTTCGACCCGGACGACGACGTTCTGGACGAAGCGCCGCAGCCGCGCCGGGACCCCGGCGTAGGCCTCGCGCGCCACCGCCTCCAGGTCGGCGATGGTGGGCGGTGAACTGTACCGCTCGATGTCATGTACGTGTGCCATGGCCCTTGCGCTCGCCACCGTCGTTCTAGGAGCCTAACGCCGCTTGACCGTCCCGCCAAGGCCAGCCAAGCTTTTCAACCTCGAAACATCGGACCGCAATCGGGAGGCAAGCCATGGTGGACAAGTTGAGCGCGGAAGCCCGTCGCGATGCCTTGGCCGAGCTCACGGACTGGGGCCAGGTCGAGGATCGGGATGCCATAGAAAAATCCTTTAAATTCAAGTCGTTCAGCGAAGCCTGGGGCTTCATGAACCGGGTTGCCCTGGCGGCCGAGAAGTTGAACCACCACCCCGAGTGGTTCAACGTCTATAACCGGGTCGACATTCTGCTCTCGACCCACGACTGCGGCGGCCTGTCGGAGCTGGACATCAAGCTGGCCAAGCGAATCGACGCCTACGCGGTGGGGTGAGCCGTACCTTTCTTGCTTGCCGCCAAATCTGGTGTGATTCGCGCCCGGTTCATGGGCCCCCGGTCGTCCATGGGGTCGTCTGGGCAGTCATCTGGGCGGTCATCTGGGCGGTTGGCTCCGGCGCGCCCGATTGCAGAGGCCGCAATCCGGGCCCATATACGCGGACATGGCCAATCCGTCGAACCTGCCGACCGATCCGCGGCGATACCAACGCGACAAGGCGCGAGTCGAGAAGGGCTTCTGGGCCAAGGTGCGCCGGACCCTGGGCCGCGTCCCCTTCCTTGAAGAGGCCGTGGCGGCCTATTACTGCGCCATCGACCGCAAGACGCCCGTACAGGTCAAGGCGATCCTCATGGGCGCGCTCGCCTATTTCGTCCTGCCGACCGACATGGTCCCCGACTTCATCGCCTGGTTGGGTTTCGTCGACGATGCCGCGGTCCTGGCGATCGCCATCCGCAGCGTCGAGCCGCACATCAAGGAGCGGCACCGCCGCCAGGCCCGTTCGACCATCGCCGGCGAGGCCGCTGGAGGCCCCGGGAATCCGGGCGCTGAGGGCGACACCGGCCGCGCGGCCTGAACGGAGGCCGAAACGGAGGCCGACTGCGGGGGTCAAGATGCGGAGTCGCGCGGCCTCGGCCGTTTGCCCAGCACCGCATTCCGCCGGGCGATATAGAGCGTGGCCGCAATGATGACGGCGGCCCCGGCCAGGGTCCAGCGGTCGGGCGTTTCGCCGAACAGGGCGAACCCCAGGATTCCCGCGACGATTAGCTTGCTATAGTCGAAGGGCGCCACGACGCTCGCTTCGCCGGTCCGGTAGGCGGCGATCATCAGCGCCTGGGTGAGCAGCCCGCCGAGGCCAAAGCTGAGCAGGCCCAGTGCCTCCGGCATGGAGGGTGTCCGCCACACCGCGAGCGCGGGCGCCGCAAAAACGAGCGCCGTCGTCAGGCTGAAATAGAACAACATGGTGACCTGGCTTTCCTCGGCCGGCAGGCGCTTGGCCAGAATCACCGCGACGGCGATGCCCAGCGCCATGGCGACGGCCAGCAGCGCGTCCACTTCGAAGGCGCCGCTACCCGGCCGCACCATGATGACGACACCCAGGAATCCGGCCAAGGTCGCGCCCCATCGCCGCCATCCGACGGTCTCGCCCAGCAACACGATCGCCAGGATCACGGCGAACAAGGGTTGGGAGAAGGAGAGCGCGGTAAAATCGGCGAGGGGCAGCTTATCGAGAGCGGCGATGCCACAGACCATGGCGCCGCCTCCGGCCACCGCCCTGAGCGCGTGAATGCCGGGATGCCGTGTCTTCAAGGAGGCCCGCCCCGCCCGCCAGACGAAGGGCAGGATCGCCAGGACGCCGACCAGCAGCCGCACGAAAGTGATCTGCAGCGGGTGCAGATCGCTCGCCAGGAGGGTCTTGATGAGGGCGCTGTTGGCGGCGAAGAAACAGGCCGCGGCCAGCATGAACAGCGCACCCCGCCCGTTCGCCGACAGGCTATACCAGTAAGCTCGCAGGGGTTGGGTCGACCGGCGCACGCTGTTGCCCAGGTTGCTGCGGGATCAGCGGCCGCGCGGCGTCTGCGAGACCGCCCGGCGGGTCAAGCGCGGTTTCGTATCTTCGATCCGCGCGATCCGCATTTCGCGATGGGCGATATAGAGCGTCGATGCGGCAATGATCCCGGCGCCGACCCAGGTCCAAAGGTCCGGCACTTCGCCGAAGGCGAGGAAGGCGATCACCGCGATGAACGGCAGACGCGTGTAATCCAGCGGCAGAACCGCCGAGGCGTCGGCCACGCTATAGGCGCGGGTGAGGGCGATTTGCGCCACCGCCGCCAGCAACCCCAAGAGCGCCATGTAGAAAAGCGTCGTCATCGATGGCCACTGCCAGACGAAGAGGGCGGGAATGAGCGACACCGGCGTTAGGATAAGGTTCATGTAGAGCACGATTGTGTTGGGCGATTCGGTCGCCGACAGGGACTTCACCATCAGCGCGGAAGCCGCCATGAAGGCGGCGGCCAGGATCGGCAGGCCGGTCACCCAGGTGATCTCCGTGAAGCCCGGCCGCAGAATCACCATCACGCCGAGAAATCCGAAGACGGTGGCCGTCCAGCGCCGCGCCCGAACGACCTCGCCGAGAATGAGCGCCGCGCCCGCCGTGGCGAACAGGGGGACGGTGAAGTTGAGCGCAACCGCCTCGGCCAGCGGCATCAAGGTAACCGAATAGAACCAGCAGGCCATGGCGCCCATGCCCAGCAGCGCGCGCCAGACGTGGCCGGTCAGACGCTTGGTCGCGAGCCCCGACCGCCCGACGCGCAGCAGCCAGGGCAACATGAAGAGAAGCGCGAAGAGGTTGCGGAAAAAGGCGACCTCGATGGGTTCGAGCTCCTGCGCGGCGAGCCGGACCAGGTAATTCATGATCGAGAAGAAGAAGGCGGCCGCCGTCATGTAGAGCGCCCCCTGGAGGGGCGCCGACAGTTTGACACGGCGAGACATGAGTGTGCTTGACACGGACATACCGATCCAATCTATGCGTCCGGCTGCGCGCGAACCAGCGGCGATTGCGCAGGTCTGCCATGCGACCCTCATCTGCCGCCCTCGCCGTGGCGATAAGCGCTGTCGAGACTTGCTGTCGAGACTTGCTGTCGAGTCCGGCGTCGCAGTGAGTTAGGATCGCCCCGTTGACAAGCGCCGCCAGGCAGGGGATCGGGCGTCCATAAGTTACCGGGGCACAGGCGAGGAAAAGAGAGAAGGAGGCGCATCATGTCCGGGCCGATGTGGACGCCGTCCCAGGCGAGGGTCGAGGCAAGCAACCTCACCCGTTTCATGGCGCAGGTGAAGGCCGATTGGGGCGTCGAATGCCGCGACTACGAAGCGCTGCACCTCTGGTCGGTGACGGAGATCGAGCACTTCTGGTCGTCCGTCTGGCGGTTCTGCGGCGTCATCGGGGAGCTGAACGCGACGCCCGTGCTGGTTGACGGCGACAAGATGCCCGGCGCGCAGTTCTTCCCCGGGGCGCGGATCAATTTCGCCGAGAACCTGCTGCGCCAGAGGGGCCCGGGCGACGCCATGGTGTTCTGGGGCGAGGATCAGGTGAAACGCCGGGTCAGCCATGACGAACTGCACGACAGCGTGGCCCGCCTGGCCGCCGCGCTGAAGGCGCTGGGCGTCGGGCCCGGCGACCGGGTGGCGGGCTTCATGCCGAACCTGCCCGAAACCGTGATGGCGACCTTGGCGACGGCCTCCTTGGGTGCCGTCTGGTCGTCATGCTCGCCGGATTTCGGAGTCGAGGGGGTGCTCGACCGGTTCGGTCAGATCGAGCCCAAGGTGCTGTTCTGCCCGGACGGTTATTTCTATAACGGCAAGCGCCACGATTCCCTCGGCCGGGTCGCCGAGTTCGCCGGCCAGCTACCGAGCCTCCGGCGCATCGTCGTGGTGCCTTATACCCAAGGCCAGCCCGATATTTCGACCCTCGACAAGGCCCAGCTGCTTCCCGACGTCCTGGCGGCGCACCCGGCCGAAGAGATCGTTTATGAGCCTATGCCGTTCAACGCGCCGCTCTATATCATGTACTCCTCGGGCACCACCGGGAAACCCAAGTGCATCGTCCACGGCGCCGGCGGCACCTTGCTGAAGCACCTGGAGGAGCACCAGCTGCAGTGCGACGTGAAGCCGGGCGACCGGGTGTTCTACTTCACCACCTGCGGCTGGATGATGTGGAACTGGCTGATCTCGGGCCTCGCCTCGGAGGCGACGCTTCTGCTTTACGACGGGTCGCCCTTCGCGCCCGACGGCAACATCCTGTTCGACTTCCTGGCGGCCGAGCGCGGCACCCTGTTCGGCACCTCGGCCAAGTATATCGATGCCCTGGGAAACGCCGACCTCGATCCCAAGGCGAACCACGACCTGGCCTCGGTCCGCACCCTCGCCTCGACCGGCTCGCCCTTGATGCCCGAAGGCTTCGACTACGTCTACGAGCACATCAAGAGCGATCTCTGCCTTTCCTCCATCGCGGGCGGCACCGACATCATCGGCTGCTTCGTCGGCGGCAACCCCAATGGCGCGGTCTGGCGCGGCGAAATCCAGGCGCGTTGCCTCGGTATGGCGGTCGAGGCCTATGACGGGGACGGCAAACCGGTCCGCGGCGAGAAGGGCGAGCTAGTCTGCGAGAAGCCGTTTCCCTCCATGCCGGTGGGCCTCTGGAACGACCCGGAGGACGCACGTTACCGCGCCGCCTATTTCGAGACCTACCCGAACATCTGGTGGCACGGCGACTTCGTCGAGCTGACCGAGCGCGGCGGCATGATCATCTACGGCCGCTCGGACGCCACGCTCAACCCGGGCGGTGTGCGGATCGGCACCGCCGAGATATACCGCCAGGTGGAGCAGCTGGAGGAGGTGGCGGAGAGTATCGTGGTCGGCCAGGACTGGCAGGGCGACGTGCGGGTCGTCTTGTTCGTGAGGCTGGCCGCCGGCGTCGACCTCGACGAGGCGTTGATCGACCGCATCAAGCGCCGGATCCGCGAGAGCTGCACGCCGCGCCACGTGCCGGCCAAGGTGCTCGAGGTCGCCGACATCCCGCGCACCAAGAGCGGCAAGATCGTCGAACTGGCCGTGCGCGACGTGGTCCACGGCCGCGAGGTGAAGAACAAGGAGGCGCTCGCCAACCCCGAAGCATTGGAGCTCTACGCCGGACGCGCGGAGCTGGAGAGCTAGATTTTATGGCGCTGACACCGGCCGGTGAACCGATTAACGTGTCCTAGACAAAGACCGTTCCGTTTCTTAGGGAGGCCCTACATGACTGCCCGACTTTTTCGTTGGATGACCGCTATAGCCCTGGCGTTTGGACTTGCGGGCGCACCGCTGGCCAGCGCCGAGGTCAAGACCAGGACGATCGAATACAAGGATGGCGAGACGGTCCTGACGGGCTTGCTGGCATGGGACGACGCGGCTACTGGTGAGCGGCCCGGCGTGCTGGTGATTCACGAATGGTGGGGCCTCAACGACTACGCCAAGGGCCGGGCCGAGCAACTGGCCGCCGAGGGCTATGTCGCCTTCGCCCTCGACATGTATGGCGACAACAAGGTGACGACGCATCCCGCCGAGGCCGGAGAGTGGATGCAGCAGGTCACGTCGAACCTCGATCTTTGGACGCGCCGCGCCCAGCTCGGCCTCGAAGTTCTGACATCGCAAGAGCAGGTCGATCCCGACAGGGCGGCGGCCATCGGCTATTGTTTTGGCGGCGCGACGGTCATGCAAATGGCGTATGCCGGAGCGGATTTGGGAGCCGTGGTCAGTTTCCATGGCTCGCTGCCCCCGGCGGCGGAGAGCGTCACCTCGATCAAGCCACGGGTCCTCGTAGCCCACGGCCGCGACGATCAGTTCGTCCCGGCCGAGCGCATCGTCGCCTTTCAGCAGGGCCTCGACCGCGCCCAGGCGGATTGGGAAATGACGGTATATTCGGGAACCCGTCACGGCTTCACAAACCCGGGCGCCGGCGAGTACGGCATCGACAACCTGGCGTACAACGAGACGGCGGACCAGCGCTCCTGGGCCGCTATGCTGCGGCTGTTCGGCGAAGTGTTTTAGGGGGTTTGCGGGAGAGTGCCGGCTAGGCCTTCGCGCCTTCCTCCTCCGGCGGCGTGAGTTCCTCGAACACCGGTCGGTGCATGGTGAAGATGGTCTCGACCACCGTGTAGTCGAAATAGCCGAGCCGGGCGATCGGCTTGATCGCGGCCAGGTTCACCTTGCCGTCCTCGATGAAACGGTCGTCGATATGGATGGCGATCACCTGGCCGAAGATGACCTTGTTGGGATAATTGGGGTCATTCGTGGGCACCTCCACGGTCTGCAGGTAGCGGCACTCGAAATGCACCGGGCTTTCCTTGACCATCGGCAGGTCGACGAGGCGCGCCGGCACCGGCGTAAGGCCCGCCAGCTTGAACTCGTCCCAGTCGCGCGGCGCGGTCGCCGAGGTCAGGTTCATCTTGTCGCGCAGATCCCAGGTCGCCAGATTGAACACGAACTCGCCGGTCGCCTCGACGTTGAGCGGCGTGTCCTTGTGACCGCCCTCCAGGTGCTTGCCGCCGGCGCTGAACATCACCGTCGGCGGGTTGTCGGCGACCGCGTTGAAGTAGCTGAAGGGCGCCAGGTTCACCCGGCCGTCCCGGTCGCGCGAGCTGATCCAGCCGATCGGCCGCGGCACGACCAACGACTTGAAGGGATTGTGCTTCAGTCCGTGGGGATCCTTGGTCTCGTAGAACATGGCTCGGGCATCAACTGTTGCGGAGGTGGCGGCGGCCATCCTAACCTCCGGCTGTCGCAGTTGAAACCGGCCCCGCACCAGAGGACATCCGCGCTATGCCGCATCCGGAGATCGAAACCTATCCGGCGCCGCTGCGCCCCGAGATCGAGGCGCTCGAAACCTCGGGTATCTCCCAGCTCTTCGCCCTGGGCGTCGACCGGGAGGGCGTGATTCCTCTCTGGTTCGGCGAGGGCGATCTGCCGACGCCCGACTTCATCTCTCGCGCGGCCATCCAATCGCTGCAGGCAGGTAACACCTTTTACAGCCACAAGCGCGGCATTCCGGCGCTGCGAGAGGCCATCGTCGCCTATATGAACGGCCTCTTCGGCGCCGCCCTCGACGCCGAGCGGATCACGGTCACCTCTTCCGGCATGAACGGGATTATGCTGGCGCTCCAGACCATCGCCGGCGCCGGCGATTCCGTCGTGGTGGTCTCGCCGGTCTGGCCCAACATCATGTCCGGCGTGCGGATCATGGGCGCGACCTTGAAGACCGTCTCGCTGCACTCCCGCGAGGACGGCTTTCATCTCGACATGGACGAACTCATCGACGCCTGCGACGAGCGCACCCGCGCGGTCTTCGTCAACTCGCCCAGCAACCCGACCGGCTGGGTCATGCGGCGCGAGGATCAGCAGGCGCTGCTCGATTTCTGCCGGACGCGCGGCATCTGGATCATGGCCGACGAGGTCTATCACCGTTTCGTCTACGAACGCCCCGCGTCGACACGGCCGCGCGCGCCCTCGTTCCTCGACCTGGTGCGCCCGGACGATGCGGTGATCGTCGTGCAGTCCTTCTCCAAGACCTGGGCGATGACCGGTTGGCGCATGGGCTGGCTGGTCCATCCGGCCGCCCTCGGCGCCAACTTCGACCGGCTGGTGGAGTTCAACACCTCCGGCGCGCCGCGCTTCCTGCAGGACGGCTGCATCACGGCGCTGGCCGACGGCGAAGGCTTCGCCTGCCACGTCGTCGAGCGCTGCCGCCAGGGCCGCGATCTGGTCTACCAGCGGCTCTCGACCCTGCCCCGGGTGCGCCTGGCCTGCCCGGAGGGCGCCTTCTACGCCTTCTTCGCGGTGGAGGGGCTGACCGACAGCCTCGACTATGCCAAGCAGATTCTCGACGAGGTTTCGGTCGGCCTCGCCCCCGGCTCCGCCTTCGGCCCGGGCGGCGAAGGGCACCTGCGCCTTTGCTTCGCCGGCGGGACGGAGCGCCTCTCCGCCGCGCTCGAACGGCTGGAGCCGCTATTCCGGTAGAGCGGCCCTCTCTGCGTTCGCTGCAGATCGCCCCTGACGACTCGGCATTGGTATCGCGGCCCGCACCGCACTATCTCCCTGCCATCCAGCCGTCGGGTAGGGACCGACGTTTGGAGCGGGAGATCAGGGGCCATGGCCAACTACGTTCGGAGCACAGCCTTTTCCGATCAGGATTTCCTCAACTACGCGCAGGCCACTCTCCAGGCATCGCGCGAGATCGCAGGCCAAGCCGCCGAGAAGATCGCTGCGCGGTATGCCAGCGCGCGCCGCGAGCGCGCCCTGCGCCGAGCCCTGAGCCTGCTCAACCAGCGCGGCCCGCGGGATATCGGGCTGGCTTGACGCCCGATTGTGGTGCCGTCTGTCACTCCGAGCTGCGGCCCACTAAGCTCCAGGCAGAATGGGTGACGGAGCCGCGGACGCATTCGAGAGAAAGTCGGACATGGGCGCTAAAATATCGGCTTTCAGAGTATGAGCAGACGTTCTCAATCACCCCTCGGAACGTCCGGGTATAGCCACGAGCGGACGATGCCCTTGTCAGCGTAGGCGCGAATCGTCTCAGAAAAGCCGTTTCAAGGCTTTGATGTGATCGACGCCCAAACCGCAGCATCCGCCAATGACCTGCACGCCGCGCTCCAGCCAAGACTTGGCAAGGGCCGCATAGTCCTCGGGCGATATCGTCACATCGAAGTGCGCTGCATGATCATCTATGACTGATTGGATTGCCGTCAGGCGTCACCCGCCGCGCTCCGCAATCCACTCCTCATAGACGATCTGGATGCTTCTTCGCGGTAAGACAGCGTCAGCAATGCGCTTGACGTTGGGAAACTCGTCCACTGAGGGTTGCCCCCGCGACGGCTTTAGCCACGTGGTCAGCATGAAGAGATAGATGTCGACGGCACTAAACCGCTCGCCCAGCACCCACTGGTTGTTGCCAATCTGGTCGTCGATGACCTTCCACGTTTCTCGCAGCCGCCGGTTGCCGCGTCTCTGGGCACTCGGTTCATCGGCCGGAGTGTCGGCGAAACGGTCCGGATAGTAGTTGAGTTGGAAAGCGTTCTG
>PVMK01114061.1_pt1 | contig 30216 bp, 18 predicted proteins | sample 1853481 | NCBI WGS metagenome assembly PVMK01 (sample SAMN08533507, study PRJNA380276) | Marine sediment metagenome, whole genome shotgun sequencing project.
AAAATGGAAATTGATGAGGAACAAACCATTAGGGCGGTAGTAGTCGATGAGGATGGTCATTTAGTTGAAGACAGAACAGTATTATACTATAGTGGTAAGGGTTTGTCGGTCGATTCATTGGGGAACATAACGGCTCATGAGCCGGGAGATCATCAGGTAATCATCATTTCACCGGACAGCGCCGGCGATATTTTAAGAAACGAATATGTGGTTCAAGTAGCTTTCCCACCGCTGGCCAAAATAGAAATCAGGGAAATACCTCAGAAGATATATGCCGGGACTTCCTTTCCTGTGGTCATTGAAGTATACGACGAAAAGAATTTCAAGCGGGAAGATGTTAAGGTTATACTTAGTTCCTCGGACCCGGATGTGATCAGTTTTGATAGTTTCCATAATCTTTCTGCTCAAAAGCCAGGCTCTTGCCAGATACGGGCGGCGGTTAAGGGCATTGAAAGTGCCATGGAGGTTACGGTAATTGCCAACCCTGTGGTCAAACTTGAGATAAACTCTGACAAACAAGAGGCAAGAACAGGAGATGTGATACATATTAAAGCTAGTGCCTTTGATAATAAAGGAAACAGTATAATCGATGTTCCTATCCATTTTTCGTTTGATGGCCGGTCCTATGATATTAGTTCCAATGCCAGCGGATTGATCAAACAAGATGGGCGATTTGTGGCGGATGAAGCTGGGTTATACAACATATCGGTTACCTCAGGGTCTTACGTAGCAAGGTTAAGTATTAACATTCTGCCCCGAAAAGTAGATAGAAAGATTGAATTGGTAGGCTCAGGTCTGGTATCCGATAAACACACTTCTGATTTATGGATTTGGGAAGGAGTTGATGGCAGGGATTACGCGGTAACGGGAACCTGGGGAGCCGACGGTACGGCCTACTTCTGGGATGTTACAAATCCCTCAAATATTATTCGTATTGACAGCATACAGGTTGATGCCCGCACAGTTAATGACGTTAAAGTGTCTGAAGATGGAAGAATTTGTGTTATCAGTAGAGAAGGTGCCAGTAACCGAAAGAATGGCATCTTGATTCTGGATGTTACCGATCCAAGTGAGGTTGAGATCATTAGTACTTTTACTGAAAATCTCACCGGCGGTGTGCACAACGTATTTATTTATGCCAATCATGTTTACGCATTAAGTGATGGACAAAAGTATTATATCATCAATATCGAGGACCCCCGAAACCCTGTAACCGTAGGTAAGTTTGAATTGGAAACTCCCGGTCATGCGATACACGATGTTTGGGTTGAAGACGGTATCGCCTATTCGTCTAATTGGCAGGATGGAATCCAAATGGTAGACGTGGGCAATGGAATTGCCGGGGGATCTCCTTCAAATCCGGTACAATTTGCTTCCTACAATTACCCCAGTGGGGCCCATCATACAACATTCCCCTTCACCAGTCCCTCCACCGGAAGGTTCTACGTGTTACTTGGGGATGAGATTTTCCCCTACGGGCTAAATTTAAATGGTCCCAATATAGCCGGCGGATTTTTGCATTTTGTTGATTTTACTAATCTGGATAACCCTGAAGAGGTAGCCCGATTTGAAGTACCAGGGGGCGGGTACGCACAACTTTTGGATTGATGGGGGAAACGCTATACCTGGCGTACTATAACGGTGGCGTTCGGGTGGTAGATATAAGTGGGGAGCTTATGGGGGACCTGTATAAACAGGGCCGGGAAATGGCTTTTATTCTGCCGAGTGATCCTAATGGTTATGTTCCCAACTCACCCTTCACCTGGGGGCGCACAACTCCATAAAGGCCATATATTTTATTCGGATTTCAATAGTGGTTTATGGGCCGCAAAGTTAACCCCGGAAGCACCGAAAGAAACCACAGTAGAAACGGATTAATCCAGGTTTATGAAAAAGAAAACTTTCATGTTGGTTATTGGCGTATTGGTTGGATGGTCATCGATAGCACAGGACTATTATGTGTATGTTACTGCTGAATCCGAGGACGAAGTGGCAGTAGTAAAATTCGATGGTGAACAAGCGAAATCTATCCAAACCATTCAGGTGGGTGTTTGGCCTACAGAGATTGAGGGACCTCATGGGATTACTATTAGTCCGGATGGAAAGTATTGGTACCTTACCCTGGCCCACGGAATACCTTTTGGTACTTTGTATAAATACAGTACTGAGACCAATGAACAATTAGGAAAAATCACTTTAGGTTTGTTTCCTGCTTCCATGCAGATTTCCAAAGCCACAGGACTGCTGTACTGCGTAAATTTTAATTTGCATGGGAGATATGGTCCCCAGTACGGTGTCCGTGGTTGACCCCGAGACGATGACAGAATTAAAACGGATCACCACCGGGGCCATGCCTCATGGTTCTCGTATTAGCCCTGATGGCACCAAACACTATTCAGTAGCGATGATGTCAGGAGAACTATTTGAAATAGATGCCCTTCGACTCGAAGTAATAAGGGTTCTTTCCCTGGACGACACAGCGGATACAGAACATATGCAGCATCAAGATCATGGTGTTCATGCGTCATCTGCTATGGATCAGGCACCAGGTATGAAGCACAGTAAGGTAAAGCCCACCTGGGTGATCCCACATCCACAATGGAATAGAGTTTATGTGGCGGGTAATGGTGTTGATCAGGTGTTTGAGGTTGATCTTAGTAGCTGGACAGTGACCAATAAATTTCCTACCGGGAAAGGACCATATAACCTGGAGATAAGCCCCGATGGGACCAAGTTGGTGGTGACTTATAAGTCTGAAGGTACCACGGGCGTGTGGGATTTAAAAACTGGAAAGGAATTAGCGAAAATTTCCAATAGTAGAAAGGTATCTCATGGTATTGCTATCGCCCCTGACAGCAAATTTGCTTTTGTCTCTGTTGAGGGTATTGGGGGTGAACCCGGAGCGGTTGATGTGATTGACCTTAATGAATTAACCTTGGTAGCAACCGCAGAAGTTGGTAAGCAAGCTGGAGGAATTGCCTTTTGGAAAATAGAACGCTAATCCTGCTGGTTTTTCTTGGGGTTTTTACGGGAAACCTTTCATCCAATGGCCAATCATTGAAACCAATAAGCGCTGGCATTGAATTCCAGGCTTATCCCGCGGGGTTTACTACTGGTATCAGAACTGATTTTGTCTTTTCTTCCCACTGGTCTGGTAATATTCGGGCTGGCTACAACTTTGCAAGAAGAAGGGACCTGGGAGAGAACGACGACGAAAGGGGCGGGGGCCCCGGGTTTTCCCTAGGGACTCACTATTATTTCCGTGAAAATTATGAGGGATTTTTTATAGGTCCACAGATCGATTTCTGGTCGATGAAAATTGATTGGATTAATAATGTTTTGAGTATCGGCATTCCTGATATGGGAACTACAAAAATCAAAGTGTTACAACCGTTAGTGGAAGGGGGGTATACCTTTTTGCTGGGTGTAGGAGATTGGTCCCTGACCGCTAAAGTGAGTTTGGGATTTGAAATAAACGTTAAAACCAGCGGTATGGAGGTAGGGGAAGGCCCAATTTCTTTGCTTGGCGTTACCCTGAATAAAAGATTAATAAAGTAGAAGGCTTAGATATTATTATACCATTTATCCGATCAAGTTGCCGCTATCATAAAAATATCAACCATATCTTGGTAATATCGTTGTTAATGGGTAGTTATCGATCTAACTAAAGGAATATAAGAGTTGTGCTCCAGGTTACTGCATCAATTTTAACCAGAATCTCTCTGGTGGTATTTTTATTATGTTCTTCACTTCCACTGTCCTACGGTCAGCAATACAACTTTCGTAGCTATTCCCTGGAAGAAGGACTACCACAATCTCAGATACAAGCTTTAATTCAGGACCAAACCGGTAATTTATGGGTTGGCACCAACGGGGGCGGACTTTGCCGATTTAATGGGAAAGAATTTCAGGTTTTTACTAAAAAACACGGACTTCCGGATAATATGATTAGAGGTCTTCATCAGGACGAATCAGGAACTCTTTGGATTGCTACCTCTAATGGCTTGGCTGCATATGATGGGAAAACATTTAAGCACTATTCTGTAGAAAGTGGGGTAAATGATGGACAATACTTTTGGATAAATAGCGATGATAAAGGGAAAGTATGGGTGTTTGGCCTTGATAATCAGGGCACCCGTAAGATTCTATACCTGGAAAATGATAGATTTCATAACTTCATTTATGAATACCCTGAACTGAGTGAGGACAACCAGGTTATTTTTGTATTTCTGGATAAACAAAAGCAGTTTCATATTATCACCCAGAATGGATTATATAGATTTGATGAGAACAGGCTGGAGTTGTCTCCGTTGGAGGACCTGATCCCGGAAAATCAAATCGTGATACCTTTTTTGGAGGATAGCCAAGGATACCTTTGGCTTGCTACAGGTGAATTTCCCAATATTAACAATATATACAAATATAGAGATGGAAAGTTGCAGCCAGTCAACTTGCCGGATAGTATTCCCACAAACGGATTTCGATTTGCTCTAGAAGACAGTCAAGGGAATATTTGGATATCGTTACAAGGTACAGGGATTCTTAAAATCACTTTTGACGGTGCTGGAAAAGAATCCTTTCAGATGTTTACTAGAAGCAACGGATTGCCCAATAACGTGATCAATAATATTCTGGAAGATCGTGAGGGAAATATCTGGTTTGGATCAGACGGAGGTGGATTAATAAAATACAGTAGTGATAAGTTTGTGGCCCTCAACTTAGAAGATGGGTTATCTTCTGAGATCGTATGGTCCATCTCCCGGGATAGCAGGGGAGATTATTGGTTTGGTACTGGTGGCGGTGCAGTTATTAAGTATGACGGTTCAAAAATAGAAAACGTACTCACAGAGGAAGAATCACCAATAGGGTTCATTAGGAAATTTTTGGAGTTGGACAATGGCCAGTTACTAATTGCCTCCTTTAATGGTCTTTGGGAGTACGATGGCAGGCAGTTTAAACAAGTAAATGAAAAATATGGCCTGCCCCAGACGGCCAGAATTTCCGACATGATCCGTGATGGCAACGACCTTTTAATAAGTGTATTAGGTCATGGAGTAGCCCGGTTCAACGGCAGGGAAACCAGTTTTATTACTGTTGAAAAGGATAGCATTGCTACTAACAATATAAACCACCTAATGAAGGATTCCAAAGGCAATATCTGGATGGCGTCCAGACTTTTAGGGGTATCAAAATACCAGGCTGACCCCCTCGTTGCTTTAGAGCCAAAGGAACAAAAGGAAGGGTCCAGAGTAGTCAAATATGACTCCGAAACTGGGCTCAACAATAATATTATCCTTCAGATTGCTGAAGATAAAAGCGGTAATCTTTGGTTTGCCAGCTACGGTGGAGGACTGAATATTTTTGACGGCAAAAAGTTTACCTACTTGGACACCGAGCATGGGCTTACTTCTGACAATATATACTCAGTAATTGCTGATGACGATGGAAATATTTGGGCAGGCACTCAAAATGGCGTGGATAAGATTACCATCAATGATCAGGGTGAAGTTGAGACCATAACCAATTACGACAAATACGACGGGTTTACCGGGATTGAGGCTAATGGCATGGCCAATTTCAAGGACGATGAAGGGAACTTGTGGTTTGGCACCATCAAAGGAGTGATGCGATATAAACCGTCCGCTGACCAGTTTAATCCGACCGCTCCGGTTACCAATATTACCAAGATGAAGCTGTTCTTCGAGGACGTGGATTGGAGTGAAACCAGTTATCAAAAGTATTTATCCGGGGTCAGATCATGGCATCAATTGCCGCAAGAACTGGTTTTACCTTATGACATGAACCATGTTTCATTCAGTTTTGAAGCACTTAGTTTTCAAGTTCCGGAAAAAGTAAAGTATCAATGGAAATTGGAGGGCCTGGATAGAGACTGGGCCCCGGTGTCATCGAAGACAGAAGCAGTTTACCCGAACCTGCCCCCTGGTACCTATACATTTCAGGTAAAAGCCAGTAACAACGACGGAGTATGGAATGAAGTTCCCGCCAGTTTTTCATTTAACATCCAACCGGCATGGTGGGGTGCCTGGTGGTTTAGAAGCTTTCTGGCATTATTCATAATAGGACTCATCATTGTTTTTTATAAATGGAGGGTGCATAGTATTAAGCAGAAAAAGAACGAATTGGAGCATATGGTTAAGCAGAAAACCAAAGAGGTAGTAAAACAAAAAGATGAAATCCTGGTACAGTCAAAGAAACTAAAAGAATCCTATCAAAATTTGGAATTACTGAGTGACGTCGGTAAAAGCATAACTGCCAATCTTACGGTAGGTAAAATAGTAGACACTGTTTATAAAAATGTAAACAATCTAATGTCAGCCGAAATATTTTGGATCGGCATATACAATGAACAAAAAAAGGTCATCGAGTTCAACGGCGCTATAGAGGACGGTGAAAAATTGCCATCCTTTAGTTGTAAGCTATCGGAAGACGACCGGCTTGCAGTATGGTGCTTTAAAAATCGCCAGGAGGTTTATATTAACGATTACTCTACTCAGTATAAGAAATACGCGGGTAGGAAATTGGAGGCTATTGTTGGAAAGCCAACACAGTCAATAATATATATGCCTTTGGTTTCGCAGGACCAGGCATTTGGAGTTTTGTCGGTCCAGAGTTATCAGAAAAATTCCTATGACCAATATCATTTGAGTTTAATTAGAAATATCGCGGTACACACTGAGATCGCCCTGGAAAATGCTTCCGCTTACGAGAAGATTTCAGAGCAGTCCCATGGGTTGCTCCATCAAAAGAAGCAGATCGAAGCCAAGAATACTGAACTACTTGAACTAAATAATGAGAAGAATCATTTGATTGGCATAGTAGCCCACGATCTGCGTAATCCATTAACCAGCGCCCTAACCATAGGAGGTATTCTCAAATCAGACCAGCAATTGACCGATGAACAAAGGGAATATACAGAGCATATTCTGAATGCGATGGGACGTATGAACGAAATGGTCGGCCGGATTCTGGATATAAAAGCCATTGAAAGTAAAAGCCTGGAATTAGATCTGCAAATAACCAATCTGGCGGAAGTATTGGATGAGGTACATCAAGATTTTATAGATGCTTTAGAGGCCAAGCAATTGGAATTTCAAGTGAACCTGGAACATCCTCGCCCATTTGCTCTGGTTGACCGCAATTATTTAACTCAGGTATACGAAAACCTAATATCGAATGCTATAAAATTTTCGCCGCCACAGCGTAAAATTCAAGTAGGTTTTTTTAAAAACAATGGACAAATTATTACTGCCATCGAAGATCAGGGTCCAGGTTTGACCCAAGAAGATATGCAGTTGCTGTTTCAAAAGTATCAGAAGCTAAGCGCCCAGCCCACCGGTGGTGAACAGTCCACTGGATTGGGATTGTCTATAGTTAAGAAATACGTTGAGGCCATGAAAGGCTGTGTTTGGTGCGAAAGTAAGCCAGGTGCTGGAGCTGTTTTTAAGGTACAGTTTGATCTGGAGGACTAAGCACTTACGTGAATTCCTAATACTCAACCACCTTGTCTACCTCAAATAACCGTGACGCTTCGCCATCGACCAGTTTGTATTGAATCTGTCTGGTACCGCCAGTGGGCTCTGAATTGGTATCCCCAGGATTATAAATGGGAAAACGTTGTACAAAAGTGTTTTCTACCATAGCAAATTCATCATGACCCATGTACCCTTTGGAAATCTCCTTATTTCCACTTAGGTCCGGCAGGTATATTTGGCTCATAGATTTTCCATTGTTTACCGAATATGCAATAATAGAACCATAGCTGCCACTTCCAAAGGAGGTGATATAGACCAACAACTCCGGGTAGCCGTCTTTATTCAAATCACCTATTTCTACACCTGATATGGTTCCATAAATTTCATGAGTGTTCTCTTGATCGTTAATTTCCAATCCGCTTGGCTTGATTGATAAGCGCTTGCCGTTTACCTCAACTCGAAACTCGTATTTATTCCAAACCAATGTTTTTGAAAAAGTGGTTTTGTCCATTTGGGGCAAGTCCTGATTGATGGTAATTGTGTTATTTTCCTTATCTACCACACGATTACAGGCGCTGGGTAAAGTAAATACCGGGAAAACCAATAGGAAGAATAGGTATGTTTTAGTGATTTTCATGAGCAGTCGATATTTTATTTGAAATGTAGATAAATAGTCTTTGCAAAAGCAACAAGAAATTGCATTTGCCCTTTAATAATAAGCCCCTTCTTCCTCCAAAATTTCAACTTCCGGCAAATGTGCGCGTAACGTCTGCAACATCAGGGTATCGGTATTAGTACCCCAGACATAGACGGTTTTGACCTCCGGCAGATGGATCAGGTTGAGGATGCCTTCGTTGGAAAGGCAGGAATTTGAGAGGTTTATATTTTCTAATAGCATGAGGTTTTTTAAATAAATTAACCCCTCACCGTTGACACAGGTTTTGGGAAGGTAAAGGTCCACGAGGTTCGACATCTTGCCGATGTCAAATAACGCATCATCATCGATCTCAGCACCCGGAAGTGAGAGTTTGGAAAAAAGACTAGCAAAAGGCTTTAATTTACCGATGGACTGGTTGTTGACCGTGGCAGGAGGGATCTGCATGGAGACAGCAAAATATCCAGGGTATTCGGGATCCAATTCAATTACCAGGCCAATATCTTCTCCTAAGTCCGCTAATTCTTCCCCAAGGGCCTCTAAATCCTCTTCCTGTCGCATTTTTAGGCGTTCAGACTGGTACAATTTTGGTAAAAAATGTTCCAACAGCATGCTAATTGAATCGGGTGGTTCTGTCCCAAGTTTCATTTTATTGTCAGCACCTGCCTGGATCCACCATTTGATCAGGGTGATCTCATCGTCATTCATGGGCGTTTTTTCAGGCGGCGGCATCTTATCATCGTGGTCCTCAGGTAAGGTGATCCGGTGATACAATTCACTTTCTGAAGGTACATTGGCCACTAAAAGCGGCTTCTCGCTGTCTCCTCCTTTTTGTAGACCGGCAAATGAGGTCATGATTAATCCGCCCTTGGCTTTATATTGGTTGTGGCAACTCTGGCATTTATCTTCAATAACCGGAAGAATAAGATCCTGGAATATCAGAAGGTCTTGGGGCTCTTTTTGTTCCACGGGGGCTGGCTTTTCGGCTTGCAACCTGGGCATATGCTCGATAAGGAAATCCTGTCCATGGGTGATACTTCCTCCCAGGTGGCTGGTAAAGAGGATCAGTGCACCGGCCAATAGTAAAAAAAACCGGTGGGGTATTTGGATCCCATTCCTTTTGCCGAACCGGGACCGCCAGTAGAAAAAAGTAGCGCCATTCAATGCGAGCAACAACCCCACCCCACCCCACAAATGTTGTCGGACCAATTCACCCTGATATTCTCCACTTCTATACAACAGGTAACCGCCAACAACAGTGACCAAAGCGCTGACCACAGAGACCAACAATAACGGGCCTACCAGAAATGAGACCTTTGAAAGTTTCCCCTTAGTTTTGTTGTGGTACATATTCAAGCCTTCGAAGGTCAACGTCAGCAATACAAGTACGATTGGAAAGTGCAGCAAAAGGGGGTGGAAACGTCCAAGGAATACCATGAATCCAATAGGTTCTTCTGGCAGTGGCAAAAAGGGCAGCATCAAAGCAAGAACAGTAGATCCTGCCAGAAAAATCGTCAATAAAGCTGTACTACGTGAAGTCACGGCCGGATTCGGGAGTACTTGAAATTTTAGAAAAATAGATATGGAATTTACGCAAGAATGTCATCCAATGTCCCGGTACTGTCAGCAAAGCTGTCTATCGGCACCCCCATGGTCTTTAATAGTGTAAAGTACAGATTCGCCAGTGGAGTGTCCTCTTTAAAAATTATGTTCTGGCCGGTATCCAGGCTGCCGCCTCCTCCGCCGGCAAGCACTATGGGTAAATTGGAAGCTCTGTGCATGTCACCGTCTCGGAGGCTGGATCCGTATAATACAATGGAGTTGTCTAACAAGGATTGGTCGCCTTCTTTCATAGAGCTCACACGGTCCAGGAAGTATTGGAACTGTTCGGCATGCCATTGGTTGATTTTGCCGTACATCTCGATGCGTTTCGGATGGCTGCGGTGATGGGAGATGCTGTGGTGACCGCCTTCAACACCGTCCAGGAAAGAGAAACTTCGGTTACTCACCGAATTGCCGAACATAAATGTGGTGACACGGGTGGCATCGCTCCATAGGGCCAAGGCGTTGATGTCCATCATTAACCTGACTTTTTCGGTAGCGTCAATACCTGAATTCATCTCTATATAATCGTTCACTCGAACATTCGTACGAATTAATTCTTTTAAGATATCAGGGCGTTATATTAGCCTCGAAATCCCTTCGATCATCCCCGGTTTCCAATCGTTTCTCAACTGAACGCACAGATTCCAGATATTCAGCCATTTTATTCTGGTCCGCAGCGCCAAGCTGCCGGTTGAGCCGTTGGGCATCTTCCAGTACCAGGTCCACCACACTTTTCTTCCAGGGGTTTTGTTTTTTCGGGGTTACACCGGGAATAAAATCACGGAATAGCCGGTCAAAGGCAAAGCGCGGGTTGATCTCTTTGGGTTTAGGCCTGGTAGGGCTCTCCCAACTAATGGATGAGCCATAAAGACGAGTATATCCTACATTAGTATCGACACCGCTAGTAATTGGGTCTATGCCATATTCCAGTGAAGCAAAGCGTGTTTCCCTCCCAACGTGCTGTGCCAATATCTGATCCATGGAGGTCCCTTTCACGTCAATGTTGGAACCTGTGGTTTTTTCGACCAGCCTGCAAGTTAAGAATGGAGCTGTTTTGGTATAATGTCCATCGGTCCCTTGTACGTCAACCAGATTATTTTTCAGTTCACCCAGAATTAAAAGATCTTTTTTATAGGCTTCCAGGGGTTTCAAAGTGGGCGACATGTCAAATTGACGTCCAATCTGACCAGGCGTCCAGTGGTCCTGACGTACCCCGTTAGGAAAGTAAAAGACAGCCAGTCGTTTTGGGCGGTTCTTTTCTATATAGTTATCCACCCGGACCCCCGGAGGTATCATTGCCTGTAGGAAAGGCAGGGCCACCGTTGCTCCCAAACCACGGAGCGCTCTTCTACGGGAGATTCGCCAGGATATCATACTATATTGTTGTTTTCTAAATTGGTTTTCTGTCTAATATAAAACTTTATCACCTAATGTGCATTATACCCCTATATTTCGGTCCACCACGACTTTATCAGTTTTTTTATACTGGAACGGATAGCTCAGCACCAGTTCTTCGATAAATGGCACAGGATCAAACCGATTTTCCACCAATATTTTAGCAAGCTGCTCAACGGTTTTTGTGTCTTTAAACACTATGGACCTACCCAAGGCGAAACCCAGCATTTTTCTGGTGATACCCTTGGCAAATTGCTCTTGTTTGGAGATTAACACCTTCCTCAATTGGGCAGCGCCTTCAAAGTATTCACCAGATTTCAATGATCCGGTAACATCGATGGGCTTTGATGAGTTATTATAAAATGTCCGCCATCTACCGATCGCATCGTAATTTTCCAATGCAAAACCCAAATCATCCATGTCTTGATGACAACCAAAGCATGAAGGATTCTCTCTGTGGATTACCAAAGCTTCGCGCAGACTAAGCTCGTCGTGTATTTCTCTGGTGGTTTCAAGATCTGGCACATTGGGTGGAGGGGGTTTCGGGGGCGTCGATAATATCTTCTCCATCACCCATTTGCCGCGCAATACCGGACTGGTTCTATTGGGCAGGGAGGTGGCTGTTAGCACACTGGCCATACCCAGAATACCTCCTCGTTCCATCCCTTCCAGGTTTACTTTTCTCATTTCATTTCCTTTAACACCGTCAATACCGTAATGATCTGCCAGAGTTTCATTCAGGAAGGTAAATCGCCCATCCAACAATTCAAGAAAGTTCCGGCTTTCACTCAGGGTATAATAAAAATACTCTACCGTTTCACCATACATTGCCGTTCGAAGCTCCGCATCAAATTCGGGGAACAGGTGCTCATCCTTGTCATAGGTCGGTTGGGTCAGATCATCAATCTCCAACCATTGGGAAACAAAGCTTTCAGCCATTCGTCGTGCCTTTGGGTCATCCAGCATGCGACGTACCTGCTTCCGGAGCAAATCCGGATTTCGCAGGTCTTCCCGATACGCAGCCTCCAGCAACTCCACATCAGGAATGCTGCACCAGAGGAAGGAAGAGAGGCGGGTGGCCAGTTCAAAACTGTTGACCGGATAAGGATCTTCCAATGGGGGATCAGCTTCTTGCCGGATCAGAAAGTGATGAGAGACCAGAACGACCTTAAAGACTTCCTGCATGGCTGCATCATAACGGGGTTCATCCTCAGGCAGACTCTGATAAACTTCTTCGAAAAAATGAAGCAGATTGTCCCGTTCTAAAGGTGCCAGGTATCGTCGATAGGCCAGCGTAGCAAATGAACCGATTGCTTCCTGCGCATTTTGCAGGGTAGCTTCATAGGCCAGATCGCGGTGGTAGAACCAGTTGTACCACCAATGTTTTATTCTCTGGAATAATGAGAAAGAGTTTTCCGGAACATGTGTTTGCCAGGTTTCGTGGTTGGCATACATCTGTTCAATTACTGACTCCCCAATGTCGAAGTATCGCTCCATCAGCAGGGGCGTTATATACAGGGTTTTGGCGAAGTTGTCAAAGCCTTCCCCTCCGCCCGGGTCACGGGGAAGCAATGAATCGGTATTGATGATGACGCTGGTCAGATCCTGGATAGCGTATTCATATTCGCGATTACTAAGTCGCCGGGAAGTGATCAGGCCGGGATCTGGTTTGTCGAGGGCATCTCTGATATATTTTTTAATGTAAAACAGCAGGGTGTCCTTTTCCATTTTTGTAAGTGGCGGCTTGCTGTCTGGCGGCATGGTGCCATTTTCAACATGGTCAATCAATTTGACAAATATTTCACCCCTTCTCTGGATGGCCACGATAAAAGAAAATGCGTCCAGGTTAAGCCCGCCCTTCCTATCGTCTGCGTTGTGGCAAGACCTATTGCAGTTATCTTCCATGATCGGCTGGACCACATCCCAAAAATGCTTCTGCTCTTTAGGCCAGTCTGCAAACACGGAGACGGCCGAAAAGAGAAAAGCAACAGAAAATAGTAGATGGAGGCGCATTTCGCTAGGGATTTACTATTAAAAATAGCAAGAATTCTTGATTTATGCGAATTTCTATGGCGCTACAAATAATGGCGCTAGTCTTCCAGACTCACGCCATTACAGTATTTTTCATTACTTTACTGCAAATCATCTTTACATTTCATGTTCTTCTTCACCTATTACTTATTGGCCATTGTTGCTGCCTGGTCAACTTTTTCTGCTGCATTCACTCGAACCGGACAACCAGCGATATTATTGGCACAAGACTCCCTGGATTATTTCGTTTTGGAACCCTGGACTTACTCGGATGATTTTGAAGACAGGGACCTGGGAGCCTGGGCGTCGTATCCCTTGTGGCAGGATATTGCCTATAACCAAAACTTTAGAGTAAATGAAATGGTACCGGGAGATCCTAATATTTCTATCGTTCAGAAAGTAACTCCTTATACTGCAGTTGATAATTATGCAGGTGCCCAGAAGTTGCTTGATATGTACCTGGTTCCCGGAGCCACCATTAGTTTTAGGTATTATCTAAAAACCATCCAAATGGCTGAATCTTTCAAGGTGAGATTTGCCGCTGGAGCCTATGGAAAATTAGACGTCACCATTCATGACATGCAAGCCAATCAATGGAACTGGGTTACCATAGGCTTCGATGATTTTGTTAAAGAAAACCCAGTAATTGCTGATAAAGAAAGAATCAAAATATATGCGTTGGCGTTTTTGGTGAAATTTCCAAATTCGGACCCTGATATGCCAATCTATTTTGGAATTGATGACATAACCTTCAAAGGGGCCCGCGTAATACCATTCCGGTTTTCCGAACCGGCGATGTTCAAGCTCCCTGAGCATAAGCCATATATTCCCAAAAATCATTATTACCACGGAGACGAGTTCAGTTTAAGTGGAGCATGGTTGCCAGAGGCACAAGAAGTATCGCTTGAGATTGTGTCTTATACCAACAGAAATAAATCGGTGTTTGTGGGGAAGTTGTCACATCAAGGTACCCAATGGTCTCTGCCGCCACTAAAGCTTAATTTCCCGGAGGGACTATACCTGGGCACCCTAAAGGCATATGATGGCACCAACCAAATATCGGATACCGAATTTACTATTCATATTTCGCCAAAAAACATAGCTGGGAAACACCCCCGATTATTGTTTGATGCCCGGAAGAAAAGGGAAATTGATAAACGGTTTCGAGAAGATCGATTTGAGCAGTTGTATGAGGATATATCTCTACGTGCAAAGGAGTTAAGAGAGGAAATACCGGTGGAGGATCTCATTTTTGACCTGGACCAATTTCCGGATGAAGATTGGCTTTCTACCTGGGATGCATGGGGTTCGCATATCTATCACACCGGTGAAGCGCTGCGACAAAATGCCAGGGCTTATGCTTTTCATGACGATCAGGAGGCCGGAGAATACGTGAAACAAGTGCTGTTGCGTTTGGCATCCTGGCCCAATTGGACACATCCATGGCAAACCAAACGCGGGCGATTCAGTGAGCACCGCACTGGCAGCTGGTCGCACCGGGTAGCCGAGGCCTATGACCTGGTTTATGATCTCATGAGTGACGATGATCGGGTAAAAATTCGTCGGGCAATAATGAAAAATATAGTGGAGGGGGTCCATCGCACCTATGTTTACAACGACAATATTACCGCAGCTACATCCAATTGGCTGGCCATGATCGTGGGTGGATCATTGATGTGTCAGGCCGCTGTGTTTGAGGATGGAGACCACACCAGCAATATTGAACCCTATTTTACCGGCGCTATAATGAAATTAAATCGATTCCTCAACAACGTGACAGATTCAAAGGATGGCGCCTGGGGTGAAGGCTTTGGTTATAACAATTATAGTTTTTCAAACCTGTCTTATAGTTTGACTTCTCTGGAGCAGGTGTTTCAGATTGATCTAACCCGACCGCTGGTGGGCACTTACAATGAGTACATTTGGGCCGGCTTGATAAAAGATAGAAAATGGTTTGAATACGGTGACTCAAGAGGCCTTACTTCGGCGGTAAATTGGGCTTATTTATTAGCAAAATATAAGGAACCTCGTTTGAGTTGGTTTTATAATTTTCTAAATGAGAGCAGCTCTAAAAAAGCGAATTATGAGGATGTAGTTTTTAATACGGAAAATATTCCCCAAAAGGATCCATTTGAAGAAAATCCAGTAAAATTATTTCGTGACCTGGGGACCACCGTATTCAAAAGTGGATGGGAGGCTGATGATTTTGTTTTTGTAATGAGGACTGGCCCTGCCTATAACCATCAACACCTGGACCAAGGTAGTTTTTGGTTGGCCGATCGCGGTAAGATCTTCGTGGAAGAAAGACCCCTGAGCAATTCTAATTATTATGACGATCCGATTTACCAATCCTGGTTGACTCAGCCGGTTGGTCATTCGACTATATTGGTCAATGGGAATCATCAGAGCCAAAGGGTAGGGGACCACTTGAACTTTGCTCCTGGTTTTAATGACTATGCATATGTGTCTCATTTTTTGGACGGTGCAGCCGCTGCTTTCGTATCAGGCAACATAGGCAGGTTGTATTGGGGCAAAGTAAGCGAACTTAGTCGCAATGTGTTATATCTTAAACCTGGCGCTTTATTAATGCTGGATGTAGCAGTTCCTGCGACTGAAGATGCTGAAATCACTTTACTCTACCAAACCAAGCGACTGGAAGATATACACCCTGGTGAAGATAAATCAACCATTGTAAAGGATGATGCGACCATGCATGTGTTGCATTTAGCACCTGCCAATGTGGTTGCAAAAGCAGTGGCAACGCCACATTATTTACGGACGCTGCAGAAAGTACGACCGTTGGAGCGGGAAGGGATGCTAACCATCAGCAGCCGGACAAATGGCGGCCCTTTGGTTATGGCGAATTTACTGACGACTACCGTTTCCGGTGGTACTCCCGAAGTGACCAGTGAAAGCGGAAATGGTTTTATTTCAGGAGTTGCAGCGGGAAAAAAGTTTGCCTTCTCTACCAATCCCGGTCAAATGTATCAAGTTGAGAACGTCTCCACTGATGCGGTCGCTTTTACCTGGAATGATGACCGGATATTTGTAGCAAAAGCCCTTGTCTATCAGGGCGAAGACCTAAAGCTATCATCTGAGGTGCCTATTACATTTGAATACACACATGATCGGTTGACCTATTATGTTGATGAGGAAGGGCTGCTTACGCTGCTTTTGGAGGCGGCACCAACTACCATAACATTAAATGATCGCCCAGTAGAAGAATTCAGCTATGAACCTGCCACCAAAGAATTAAAACTTCATCTCCCTAAGGGGGAGGGTAAGATCATCATTAATTATTAGGGCAAGGGATCACTTTCTGCTCATGGCATAGGCCTTGGTGCTGGTATAATATTTGGCCAGCATATTAGGCACTTCCCAATCCGGCATTTTGCCTGCTTTCAGATAGTTGAGGTACTTAGTTGCTACCTGATTAAAATGGGCTTCATGGCCAACCTTGTATTTATTAGGAATAATGATCTTAATCATTGCTCCATCTTGCTCCATAGCAATACCGGGATGGGTGGACTGTAAATTGTCAATGGCCTGATTTACAGATGCCAGAAATGCTTCTTTTGATCCACCTACTGCTAGCTCAATATACAGGGTTGCCTTATAGTCTTCTTCTTTACCCTGTTTGATAATCAGATTGGCCTTGGTACCGCGCATGATGGAGTAATGCGTGTCTTTTGCTCCCTCGGGGGCTTCATAATTCCAGATGACTGAAGTTTTCGCATGAGTACCTTTTAGAGTGTAATTAATCTCCCCGTTAGAAAATACGTTAAGCACAGAATCCTTGATGATGTCTTTGCTTAAATAGTCAGGGTATTCTTTCAATAGGGTGATTCGCTCAAACATGGAGGGAGTGAGTTCAGTAGCCCAACTCTTTGCTTCCAATACTTCGATGTCTTTTTCATAATCGATGATTTGCTCCGGGTAGCATTCCCACTGGATCATATCCAGTAGATGCACCATGACATCCACCAGCCCTTCTCCCTGCTGGGTAACGTCGAAAAACCAGGCAGGTCTTTTAAGAGGCTTATCCGATACGTACTTAAAAAAGTGGTGTACAGACTCTTTAGTAATTGCCGGCTGATCGATGGTTCCATGCTCTAATTCCCCGAAGAGGTCCGGCATCTGTGACAACATTCGTTGTATAAAGATGGTGACCTCAAAACGCTCAGTCATAATGTCGTAGAGGAACACCTTGTTTTGTTCAGCAAGCTCAAATGCTTCTTTCAGCAATTCAAAATCTTGGGAGTTAATGGCCATTGGTTTATCGGCCAATACGTTGATTCCCAACTCCACAGCCTTTTTAATGAATTGCGTTTTCTTAGCATTGCTGCCTGCCACCAGCATGATATTCCCGGGTCTGTCCTCTAACATTTTTTCAAAAAAATCCGGTCCGATATATACTTCTTCCACCCAATGGGTAGGATTATCTGACCTGGTATTATAGCTTTCAATTCGGTTCAAATGATCCTGTACATCGGGTCCTTCTGGCGCAAACACATAGGCCACCGTGTCCAAATCCTTCAAATGTGTCTTCTGGATGAGGCCGGCATGAAAATGACCGGGATCTACCGTCATCAATTGGTACGGAGCTTTAAGCGTCTCTTCTTCCATGGATTGCTCTTTTGAAGATGAACAAGATATTGACAATAATAGTAATGCTGTAAAAACTGGATTGATTATTTTCATAATAAATGAAAAGTTTGAATTATTGAGGTTGATCAAATTTTGAGCAAATAACAAAATTTTGATGGCAAATTAAAATATGGTGCAAGTGGTCCTTTGGAACAAATGCGCCAGATTCGAGCTGGCTAAGAGGCTGACCGGTACAATATTTTGACCTTTTGCAGACTCTTTGTTTTTTGTTTGGCTTTCCAAAGATCAAAATTGCGCTGCATGTTCAACCATAATTCCGGTGTAGTGTCAAAGGCTTTGGCTAACCGCAAAGACATTTCAGGGCTTACGCCGGCACGTTCATTGATAATAGCGTCCAGCGTCTGTCTGGTTACGTTCAAGGATTTTGCTACGGCAGTAACAGTTAATCCCAATTCCTCCAAATACTCGTCTTTTAAAATGCGTCCGGGGTGGACTGGTTTAAACATTGTCATGTTTCTTTCTTCTAATGATAGTCTACTAAATCTATATCAAATACATCGCCATCCTCAAATTTGAAAACCATACGCCAGTTTCCACTTACTTTAATGGCCCATAATCCTTTCAAGTTACCGGACAATTGGTGTAGAAAATATCCTGGTGTATTTAAGTCTTTTATTAGTGTAGCGGCTTCAAGTCTTGCTAGCCTGTTCTCAATTCTCCTTATCAATTCTGGCGGTAATTTTGAAGGGTCACCTTTCTCATAAAGCTGTTTCAACCCCTTGTGTCGGAAACTTATAATCATTACAAATCTATTGAATATAATTCTAATTGACAAGTGTCACTTGTCAATTAGAATTATTCATGTTGGTGAGATTATGAAAATTAACTCATACCAGTGCCAGTATTTGTATGGGTCACTTGCCATTGGAAGGGAAGCAGTTCAACAAGCGAATTATTTCCCTGGCATCATTGATGATGTGAAAATTTATGATAGGGCATTGAGTGGGCTCGCAGTAATCAAATTGGTGGATATGTAGATCATCCTTTACATTATTGGAAAGGGAAAATTGATGATGTAAAGATCTTCAACAAAACTCTAAACGAGGATGAAATTCAAAAGGAGTACGGATTGCAGGAAATATAAGGACTCAGGGCCATTTGCTAATTAGACTCTGTAATAAACCCGGTTTATGATTGGACTATTGAAATATCTGAGCATAGACCGGGTTCATAATTGGGTAAAAGTATCAAAATTCTGGTATAGACTTTAACATCATTCTAGAGTGATAAGCTGTCCATTCTTCGGAACACTTGTGTTAGTAATTAAGCTAGTCTCATTTTCCTCTGCTATTTAAACTCCAACACAAACAACCCATTATCAATATCGCTGACAAAGATGATCCCGGAAGCACTAAATGGATAAACCCCAAAAGCCCCCAGAAATCCATTTCCTAAACCGATTCCTCCGTTGAGATTGGTATTGAACTGATCCAGCAGCCTGGGTTCAGCAGGGGTAGAAACATCAAAAATCTTAAAGCCAGCACCATAGTAAGAGACATAGGCAAGGTTATTAATTATATATAGATTGTGAGCTCGGGCGGTGCTGTCGCTAATTTCCCCTACTAAAAGGGGATTGGTGAGATTGGCAATGTTCCAAATAGTGATATCTGCCAATGGATCTGCTGCGGTCTCATCGCATATGAATAGATAATTATCATCCTCGGTTACCCACCCGCTGTGATGAAAAGTACCTGGATTCCGTATTGCTCCTAAAAGTTGGGGGTTAGTGGGATCTTGTACATCATAAATATAGGTAGCATCGGGTCCATGGAAATCATAAAGCCGGCCCCGGATTACCGCCACGTCATGGCCGCCGGAGGTATTTAAACTTTCCCAAACTAATTCCGGCGTGGTTGGATCAGTGGCAATATCAAAAATCCTTAACCCCGGCGGAAACTCAAAGCTCATGTACAAGTACGAACCATCAACAAAAACATTATGCGCTGCCTGGAACGCTCCCACTACCTTCGGGTTCATGGGGTCGCTTATATCTACTACTCTACTGGAGTCATCGGTGGCAGACGGGAAATCACTGTTGGTCACGTACAGATAGTGACCCGAAGTTTTCATGTCAAAGCCGGTAACTTCTGGTAAACTGCTGGCAATTTGTGGGTTGGATGGATCGGTTACATCAATCAGCGTAACATTCCCGTCTCGCAGGTGCGAAAAATCTCCCATTATAGCGTACTCTTTTCCGGTGGACGGGTCTACATAGCCCCACACATCGGTACCTAGATTGCCGGGTATGATTGTCTGCGATAATAAAGAGATTGTTGGAATGCTCGCCTCGTCATCTGAAGCGCATGAGGCTAGGGTGATGCAGACTAATACTGGAACTAAAAATCGTAGCATTATTTGGGTTATTTAAGGGACCAACAATGCTACAGATAAATTAATTCAAAAAGATTACCAGTCTTCCAACAATTCCTCTACATCGTCCATTTTATCCCGGCTATAGGCTCCGGAGGTGGTATGTACAATCTGTCCATTTTCATCCAGCACGAAGAAGTAGGGAGTGTCTTTGCGATCTAGTTTCAGTGATTGTTTAAAGGACTTGATCTCGCCTTTGTAAAAAAGCAAGTGTGGCTCCAGTACTGGATCTGAATTTTTTCTCATTTTCTTTTTAACCGGACCGGCTGCGGCTTTGTTCACCCCGGCAAACATGGCTATAAAGAAGACATTTATATCATAATCATTACTAAACAGGCCTGGCTTTTCCGGTTTGTGAATAAAAGTTTGATACACCGGATTGAACCAGGTGACCAGTTGGTCTTCTGACTTTTTGGAATAAGACATGCCGATCAGGGTAAATTTACCTTTGGTATCCTGTGGAAGATTCAGCACCTGGTCATTAAGCCTGGTTACTTCCATCTGGGGAAACGTCTGGCTCATTTGACCGTATAGCCCGGATGCCGAAAGCATAGTCAAGGCTACTATAAAATGTTTTATATTTTTCATGTTGAGTAGGATTTGCAGATATAACGTATTTCAGGGTAAATTTAATATGCCATTACTACTATTACTCAAGAAATACCGGTTTGGCCTGTCTATGTAAGGAATTGTGGAGGATTAAGTAAATCTTGACCTTTGAAAGCACAGGTCTATTTCTTTCTTTGGTTCAAAACTATATAGTTTACTTAGAGTTAACTATATAGTTCCCGTCGCAATTCATGTTTGAAGATTTTTGATATTCACTGATCCGTAGCCGCAGGCTACCAACCAATTCATAGCAGAGTCTGCATAGATACATAACAACCTAACTCCCTATCACCCTATCCCCCCCGAACTCCAATCGGAGCAGCCAATAGTTTATCCGGTATGCTAAAAGCGTTCACCAGGTCGTACGAGTCCACACGAACTTCTTTACACAATGCTGTCAGTTGTTTCCTGATGGCTTTGCTCTTTACACCCTCCAGGTAACCATTCTCAAGATACCAGCCTTTATATTTATTGAGCAGATTAAGAGCATATAACTGACATAACCGGTTAAGGGTGTCCTTTAGTTTAGGACTTTCTATACTATTGACTTTAATGATGAATTGTTCCAAAATAACCCGTTCAATATAGGCATGAGCAAGATTAATCAGATGATTTTGACATTCGTTAAAGGCCTGAAAACTATTCATTCCGGCATCAATTCTATATTTGAGACGTTGACCGGCCCTGGTTAGCAGATGTTGCTCTCTATAAGTGAAAGCCGCTAAATGAAATTCACTATCGGCTAGGTGTTCCACTGAGGTTTTTCGGGTAATAATGGGGTTCATTTCGGTGATAGAGGTAGCTGCTTGTTTGGCAATGTACTTTATCAAGCCTATAAAATTTATGTCGTTGAATTCCTGTTTAAATTCGACAAGCCGCGATTTAGCCACCAGTTGCATTAACACGGTGTTATCACCTTCGAAGGTGGTAAATATCTCGGTGTCAGCCTTAAGTTCCGCCAAACGGTTTTCCCATAAATATCCGTTTCCACCACAGGCCTCCCGGCAGGTTTGCAGGGTGTGGGTGGTGTTCCAGGTGCAATAAGCTTTCATACCCGCCGCAATGGTTTCTATTTCACGGCCTTCACCAGGTTTCTGGTCCAGATACCGGTCTGTCAGGTACTTCAATGCAAAGTCAAGGGCATAGGCATTAGCCAGCAGGGGCATCAGTCGTTTTTGATGGCTTTGATAATCAATGATCAACTGTTCTGGCTGACCTGGGAGGCCAAACTGGCGCCTTCTGTGGGCGTATCGGACCGCAATGGTAAGTCCCGTTTTCGTAGCGCTCAGCGCAGCCAGAGGGATCCCAATGCGACCGCCAACCAAGGTCCCCAGCATGGTAAAAAACCGCTTGGAGGGGTTGGCAATCTGGCTGTTGAATTGCCCTTTTTGGTTGATTTGTGCAAACCGATCCAATAGATTGCTTGCTGGAATGCGGACCTGTTCAAACCAAATACGCCCGTTGTCCACCCCATTCAGCCCTTGCTTTTCACCACAATCTTCAATCCGGATTCCGGGCAGTACTTTCCCTTTTTTATCCCTGATAGGTATCAGAATGGCACATACTCCGTGATTATCAGTGCCAATAATCAATTGTGCAAAGACCGTTGCCATTTGTCCATGTAGCGCAGCATTTCCAATGTAATCCTTTCTAGCTGAGGGGCTGGGTGTATGCACAATAAATTCATTGGACTCCTGATCATAAGTAGCGGTGGTTTCAATATCACGCACGTTACTGCCATGTCCGGTTTCCGTCATGGCAAAACACCCCGGCAGAGCCAGCGTACCCACATCCTTTAAATATTGCTCATGATGCTTCCGGGTACCCAACGATAATATACTTCCGCCAAACAGACCGAATTGCACACCGTATTTTATGGTCAGACTGAGGTCAAAAAGACTTAGTGTTTCCATGGTGGCGAAGTAGTCCCTCATATTATCTCTACCCCCGTAAGTCTCAGGGTAAGATAAAGAACCATAACCCGCCCGGGCCAAAACCTGACACCATTTCAGTACTTCTTGTCTATAGGAATCACGGTCCGCAGCATGCTCCTTTCGAAAATCCTCACTCTGAAGTAACTGTCGAAGCTTCTGCTTAATGGTATGGGATTTACCATCATGGATTTGTGAGAACTGTTCGACATCAAGTCGTGCGGGTATCTCAAAGGTCTCAGGAAGGTCCCGGGGGCCTTCAATAAAAAGGTCGTCCAGCGCCTCCGTAGTGATGACCCCTAATGCATCCTCTATTTGACTTAAAGCCTGCTGAGCAGTTTCACTTTGCCATTGTTCCCGCGCTTGATCAGATATGCGGGTGATCTCCAATCCCAGTGAGGCCAGGGACTTTCTAGAATTATTGGGTATAAAAGGGGCCGCCCGTTTTATCACTGAAAGCCATTCTTTCAGTTGCTTAGGTGAGGGCGGTTTTTCTGGCTGCAGGCATTTAGAAACAAAAGATTTTTCGTCCTCCGTTAGCCAATCCTGTTTGAGAATTTTCTGTTCAATGGATGCTACCTCTTCCTTGGTAAGCACACTGTCCGACCAGGCCACATAAAGCATGGGCAGGAAAATCAGTAATCCGGGTGATTGCTCTATGGTGTGGATATCGGCCTGACTAAGATCCTGGAAAATTTGTTGTAATTTCATGTGGTTGAATTATGCTCTACTTGTCAATTTCTCTTTTTGCCAGATCTTGCTTCCCATTGTTGACGGGCCAATCGCTGCATATCCTCTACGGTATCTGACTCGTCCACAATTTCTAAACCTAAGAGGGTTTCAAACAGGTCTTCCATTGATACCAGCCCAACTATACTGCCGTAGTCATCATTTACTATGGCGATATGTTGGCTTTCACGCACCAGTTGTTCCAGTAACTTTTGAAGTGGGTCGGTGCTGTGAACGAATTGAATGTCTATGCGAATATCCTTTAACGGTTTGTCTAAGTGCCCTTCGACCAGCTGTGCTAAAAGTTCGTCTTTCAGGATCATTCCGGTAATGTGGTCAGCATTTTCTTTAAAAACAGGAATACGGGAAAAAGCCAAAGGCTTGTGTTGTTTATAGAATTCGTACAGCCTTTGTTGTTCATCGGCAATCAACATTACAGAGCGAGGGGTCATGATATCATTTACCTGGAGTTTTTCCAGGCGGAGCAGGTTTTGAATGATAGTGGATTCACCAGGGGCAAGGGCCCCGCTTTCGGCACCGACCTGTGTCATTGCGGCAAAATCAGCTCTACTCAACACAGACCGTGACTTGTCTTTCTTCAGCGTTTTTGTAATGTGCTGGCTGAGCCATACAAACGGAGCAAAGATCCAGATCAAAACCTTTAAAGAACGCAAAGTAAATGTAGTCAGGGACTGCCACATGTTTGCTCCTATAGTTTTAGGAATGATCTCAGAAAGGAAGAGTATGGCAAGGGTCATGGCCCCGGCGATTACAGATTCATAAGAAATAGCGGTAAAGCCCAGATTTAGTTGTGTAGTACCGAATAACTTGCCGGCCTGTGAGCCCACACCAATGGCTCCTACGGTATGCGCAATGGTATTCAGTGTCAAAATTGCAGAAAGCGGACGGTCAATATCGTTTTTATAGGCCTGTAACTGATCAGCAAGAGGTTTCTTTTCATGAACGCAACGGTTGACATAGGAGGGGGTCACACTAAGGATCACCGCTTCCCAAATAGAACATAAAAATGAGAAAAAGATAGAAAGTACAAAAAAGAAGACTAGTAGAGTCATATTCCAAAATACGCAATTATCATTAAAAATTAGTACAAGTTATAATGTAGTAAGCGATAACTAGATATGCGTGATAAGTTCGAGTGGACTAGCTTGACACGCACCATTCTTTATTTAATACACTTGAGGGAATTTTTCGTAATTTGAAATACCCAACAGTATTTAACTATTTAATATGGAAGATCTAAGATCCAACAAGCATGAATACCGCCAACATCTTGATAGCCGGGTGCACAGGATCACGATTATGACGATGCTGCTCTGCACGTGCGCAGTGCTACTGTCGATCCACTCCGTCAGTGCCCAGCTGGTGGAATACCGCTTTGATGAGTTGCGGATGATGAACGGGCCCTGTTGCACTGACGAGGGCACCGACCTGGTGGTCGATGACGAGGGAAGCGTGCTGGTTGCCGGGTACCGCGGCAGCATCGACCTGGACCATGATGGCGAGATTGATATCCCGACCTTCGGCAGACCCGACGTGCTTATTTCCAAAATCACCCTGGTCGATAACACCAACACCGGGTGGACGCGGGGACCCGGAGGGCCCACACAGGACCGGGCGGATGGCATTGCGTCTGATCGCCACGGTGGTGTTTATGCCGTCGGATTGTTTAACGAACGCCTACAGATGAGCGAGACTACCACGCTGCATTCTGAAGGAGGGAGCGACGGCTTCCTCGCACGCTACGGCCGCGACAGCAAGCTGATCTGGGGCCGGGCAATCGGAGGGACAGGCGACGACCGATTCTGGGACGTCGTGAGCGACAGTAAAGGCAATGTGATCCTAATCGGTACGGTTATTGGCCCCGTCGACGTCGACCGTGATGGCAGGATAGACCTAAATGCAGGTGAGGATGGTCAAGCGCTGATCTTATCATTTTCGCCGGAGGGCGATTTCCGCTGGATGCGTGCGTCGGGCGGCAACGCCAGTGCCTGGGGATTGGCCGCTGGGATGGGTCCAAACGATGAGGTCTATATCGCCGGATGGTATCGCAACGGGGCGCCGGATTTCGACGGCGACGGGGAACCAGACCTGCAGGTCTCCGAGGTAACGTCGGCCGACATAAAGGACCCCGCAAAATATGAGTACGACGGTTTTTACGGGAGGCTCGACGAGAATGGGTCACCGCTGTGGATTAATGGCGTATCAGGACGCGCGATGCAGACCGTTTCTTCACTGGCTATCGCAGCGAACGGGGACCTGCTGGTTCTTGGTGGTTATTCCTCAGCACCGGACTTCGATGGTGACGGTGTAGCCGACCTTGAGTTCCGAAGTATGGCCGATCGTCTGTGGAAATATCAAGGTGATGGGAACATCTTTCTGATGCGAGTCACTCCCGACGGGGAGCGAGTCTGGACGAAACGCTATACGGCGGGCGCCAGACACGTCGTGGCGCGTGACAGTAGCATTGTATTGAGCGGTGCGTATTCGGGTGCGCTGGACATCGATGACGACGGTGTGCCCGAGCGCGAGTCCGATGGCGATGATCAGCGCGAAGGGTTCAGCGCGATTCTCGATGAGCAGGGCGAGGTGCGACAGGTTCTGACGGTCGTTGGAGATCATCACGACATCGTTAACGCGGCGGGTTTCTCTCCCGACGGTAACACACTTTACCTCACCGGATACACGTCGCTCGGGGCCGATTTCGATGGTGATGGTAAAGTAGAAGTTTCGTCCGTGTGCGACAAGGCCGGCGAGCTCTATCTCGCGGTGTACAGACTAGAAGAACCGAACTAATTGGGTGCGGTGCTTCTGGTGGTTGTCTGCCGTTCACTCTTAATTTTTGGGATAGTCACCATTTTCGATGTGTACAACTCTTAAAAGTTACCACATCATATTGATTAATTTAAAATTTCAAGTCTATTTATCAAGCGCTACAAATACCCCAGAAACTTTGGCTGTTTCCGGTTGTTGAGTGCTGTTTAATATCAGTAATTCCACCGCTTTGGGTCTGTTACTGGAATTTGACCCGGAGGTCCTTATCCGATAAATTAAAAATCGTTTATCAATTTATCAATTGCTCAATTGTTCATAATGCTCAAATGTTCCACTATTCCCTTGTTCCCCCATTCAAATGTTCCCCTATTCTCCTGCTCCCAACACAATGCTCTCATACCTGACCTTGGCCACCCCGCGGATGGTAGCAGCCACTGAGCAGTATTTGTCCACTGAGAGTGCTACGATCTTGGCCAACTCGGATTCGGTGGTATCAGGAGAGGTAAGTTTAAAGGTCAACAAGATATCAGTGAAATGCTTGGGATGCTCATCCCGGCGCAAGCCTTCAGCAACTACCTGCAAATCATCAATGGTCTTCCTTTTTTTTCTGTAAAATCTGAATAACATCTACTGCTGAACAGGCCGCGGTTGCCGACAACAGTAACTCCGTTGGTGATTGGGCCTTTTTTCGGTCCGGGTCGTACATATCGATCTGCACGGTATTTCCCTGTGGATTGGTTGCCTCATATTCCAACTCTGCTTTGTAGGTAGTGGTGATGGTTCTTATATTGCTCATAGTTAAGTTTGTATTACATATTCCTGCGGTATTGCCCACCTACCGCAAACATTGTTTGAGTTACTTGGCCTAAAGAGCAGTACTTACAGGCTTCCATAATACCTTTAAATATATTTTTGTTTTGAATGGCTGCTTGTTTCAAGTTACCTAACCACTTTTCAGCGTTTTCATTATGGTACTGATGCAGCCGCTCTAACATGTCTATTTGATAGAGTTTTTCCTCTTTGGTGGCCCGGATCACCTCTCGGGGTATGACGGTGGGAGATCCTTTTGAAGACAGAAAGGTATTGACACCCATAATTGGCAGTTCACCGCTATGCTTTAGGGTTTCATAATACAAACTTTCTTCCTGTATTTTCCCGCGTTGGTACATAGTTTCCATGGCCCCTAAAACGCCGCCTCTTTCGGTGATCCGGTCGAATTCTGCAAGCACTGCTTCCTCAACCAAATCGGTAAGCTCCTCGATAATAAATGATCCCTGCAGTGGATTTTCATTATTTGCCAGCCCTAATTCCTTATTGATGATCAACTGTATGGCCATGGCCCTTCGCACCGACTCCTCTGTGGGTGTTGTTATGGCTTCATCATAGGCATTGGTATGTAAACTGTTGCAGTTGTCATAGATAGCATAAAGGGCCTGCAAGGTGGTTCTTATGTCATTAAAATCGATTTCCTGAGCATGTAAAGATCGACCGGAGGTCTGAATATGATATTTTAACATTTGTGAGCGGTCGTCGGCATGATATTTTAATTTCATAGCTTTGGCCCATATCCTTCTGGCAACCCGGCCGATCACCGCATATTCTGCATCTATGCCATTGCTAAAGAAAAAGGAGAGGTTTGGAGCAAACTTATTTATATCCATACCACGGAAAAGAAAGTACTCTACATAGGTAAATCCATTGGCCAGTGTAAAAGCCAATTGTGTGATGGGGTTTGCACCTGCCTCGGCGATGTGATAACCCGATATAGACACCGAATAAAAGTTGCGCACTCCCTGGTCAATAAAGTATGCTTGAACATCTCCCATAAGCCGAAGGGAAAACTCCGTTGAAAAAATACAAGTGTTTTGGGCCTGGTCCTCCTTGAGAATATCAGCCTGAACGGTGCCCCTGACAGCCTTTAAAGTTTTAGATTTTATATCATTATAGACATCCTGGTTTAACACTTGGTCTCCGGTAACACCAAGCAACAATAACCCTAAGCCGTTATTCTCTTTCGGCAGCTTACCTTGATATTGCGGTTTTAGCGCTTCTTGCCCCTGATAAAGTTTGGTTATCTTGTCTTTCACTTCCTCGACCATACTCTGTTCTCTAATATATAGCTCACATTGTTGATCGATGGCCGCATTCATGTAAAATGCCGTAATAATTGCTGCCGGCCCATTAATGGTCATACTTACCGAGGTTTTTGGATCGGACAAGTTGAAACCTGAATAGAGTTTCTTGGCATCGTCCAGACAACAAATGGATACTCCTGAATTACCAATTTTCCCGTAAATATCGGGTCTATGATCCGGGTCGCTTCCGTACAAGGTTACGGAATCAAAGGCTGTAGACAACCTTTTAGCGGGCATGTCACGGCTAACATAATGAAATCGCTGATTAGTTCGTTCCGGCCCACCTTCACCGGCGAACATCCTGGTGGGATCCTCACCCTCACGCTTGAAGGGATAAACTCCCGAAGTAAACGGAAAAGAACCAGGTACATTTTCCTGCAGGATCCAGCGCAAAAGATCGCCCCATCCTTCATACTTGGGAAGGCTAATTTTAGGTATTTTGGTATGTGAAAGGGACTCTGTATAAGTTTGTAAATTGATTTCGGTATTTCGCACCACAAATTTGAAAGTCTCGTTTTTATATCTCTCAAGCTTATCCGGCCAGCCTTCAATCAGTTCCATATTACGTGGATCCAAATCTTTCGTCAATGATTCATAATGGGCCTCCAACTGTGGTAAAACATCAATGAAAGTAGTGGAATTTTTCAGCGAATCAATAGTCTTCCTGATGCCGTATAAAGTCTGGGCTATTTGCTGCTGGGACTGTACCCAGCGATCATATTGTCGATTATTTTCCGTGATGTCTGAGAGATACCGGATCCTGTTGGGGGGGATAATGTAGACCTTCTCAGACATCTCGTCGGTGATCTGAAAAGAAGAGTGGATTTCTGAATTGGTTTTAGCGCTAATAGTTTTTATTACGCACTTATATAGCTGATTAATGCCGGGATCATTGAACTGACTGGCAATGGTTCCAAAGACCGGCAACTCTTGCTGGTCTCTGTCCCACTGATGGTGATTTCGTTGGTATTGTTTTTTGACATCCCTGAGCGCATCAATAGATCCGCGTTTGTCGAATTTGTTCAACGCAATTATATCGGCAAAGTCCAGCATGTCAATTTTTTCCAACTGGGTAGCAGCTCCGTAATCCGGGGTCATCACGTAAAGTGTAATATCAGAATGCTCAATAATTTCGGTATCGGACTGCCCTATACCGGAGGTTTCTAAAATCACCAGATCAAATTGTGCAGCCTTAACCACATCTACCGCATCTTTAACATACTTTGAAAGGGCCAGATTTGATTGACGGGTGGCCAGGGACCGCATATAAACCCTGGGATGGTTGATGGCATTCATTCGAATACGGTCTCCTAGTAGCGCTCCTCCGGACTTCCGCCTGGAAGGGTCAACTGAAATAATGGCCACGGTCTTGTCCTCAAAATCAACCAGGAAACGTCGTACCATTTCATCTACTAAAGAAGATTTCCCCGAGCCACCGGTTCCGGTAACGCCCAACACCGGGGGTGTAGATTTTACCAGGTGCCTGACCTGTTGTAGAATTTCAGCGCTTTCGTCCGGAAAATTTTCTGATGCGGAAATGACCTTGGCGATTGCTTGCTGGTCTTTACTTTGAAGGCTTTCAATGGTGCCGTTCAGGGAGTTTGCCGACATCTTACCGGTAGGCCGGTCACATTGCGCCACCAGATCATTGATCATACCCTGAAGGCCCATAGAACGACCGTCATCAGGAGTGTAAATACGTGTAATGCCGTATTCGTGCAATGCCTGGATTTCATTCGGCAGAATGGTGCCCCCGCCACCCCCGAATATTTTTATGTCATCTGCTCCATTTTCCTTTAACT
>PVMK01120822.1_pt1 | contig 30214 bp, 30 predicted proteins | sample 1853481 | NCBI WGS metagenome assembly PVMK01 (sample SAMN08533507, study PRJNA380276) | Marine sediment metagenome, whole genome shotgun sequencing project.
GACTCGAACTGTAACAACTGCTGCACAGAACGGTGGAAAGGCTTGTCCAGCCTTATCGCGGTCGCAAAGTTGTAACAGTTCGAGTCGATGGTTGGGTTCCCGGACCGCAATTTTTACTGCAGTTCGACCAACCTGAAAATGCTGAAACTTCACAGTCAGTAGCACAAGGCTTGTCCTGGCAAGGTCTGGTTGTGGATAGGACAGGACAAGCTTTTCCTCCATTTTGCGGTGCGGTTATTATGGTTCGTGTACCCGTTTGTGTTCCAGGACCACAATCTTTACTACAACTTGACCAAGAATAGTCTGAAACAGCACAGTTGGTTTTGGGTGCAAATTGGGCTAAATCGTTGCAATGTGTAATCTCATGTTCTTTACCGGCAGCACTAGTATATAAGCCCGTCGTTTTGACCACCCTTAAACCTGCTGAATTTAGAACTGTACCTGGCCATTTTAAATCACATCCCGCTTTACATGAATCAATAACTTCTTCTAATCCTTGTGCTGGGGTGTCTGTCGTGGGTGTAGCATCTGTTTTTATTTTACTAACCCAAGAATTTGTATCGGTGGACCAACCCTTTGAACATTCGCTGTGGCATAAACGTCTGCTTTCGTTGGTGGCCATGTAGCGGGAAATCATATTGTTTTGGGCAACATTGGATTTTCCTATAGCTGCATTAAATGCAAGGTGCATTTTTCTCAAAGTCTTTTGTTCACTATCATTTACCGTTGTCAATGGATTATAGTAATTTGAGTCAGTCATTTTTATCTATATATTATAGATAAAAAGAAATTATTCATTGCTTATTTTGCTGCCCTATGCATAGCTACTAATCCTAAAGTAATTGCTGCGCCCAACCAAACAAAATAACGCATATATGCTGCATTCATTTGTAATGTATTATCATGAATTGTTGCGCTTAAGGTGTCCTCTTCTGTCATTAATCTATTCAATCTAGATTGTTGCGATTGTAAGTTTGTGAGTTGCCGTAAAGTAGAAGATTTTTGTTGATTAAGTTGTCCATCAGTACCTGTTAATTGTTGGTGTTGACTATGAAATGCCATTGTTTTTTGTTGAAGCTCTGTGGCTTTTGCTTGTAAAGCCTTAAACATGGTATTTAATTGATTTTTTTTCGCTCCTTTTGTCAATCCTATAGTACCTCCTTTACACTTTTGGTATCCATTAAGCGTTCCGTTACTACGACCAGTGGGACATTTTGCGTTTTTATCATTCAATAAACAACAACCAAAATCACTACCCCATGGACCAGCGTCATGACACCATTTGATATCACTAATATTGGTTGTGGTGCAATTTTTAGGTGTTGTATCATTCATCATAGCATTTTGTTTTTGTGTATACTGCGATACTGCTTTGTTAAAATTGTCTTCTAATTCTTGTAATTTTTTATATTCTATAGTATTAACTTTCGCCAAGGGTGCTTCTGATGAATTTCCACTAAAGTTTTCTATAATTGAACCTAGTCCTGGTTCTGTAGTTTGTTCAATGAGAGCTAATCGTGGTTCTACAGATGCTTCAATGCGAGATTGCATTGAATGAAAGTTAGCTCCTTGCTGGAGACTAACATTTAAATTGTGGCTTTGATTTGATTTTTCGTCAGAGTCGAATAATCCTAATAAGTCCTTTAATGACATGTTCTATACACTAGTCATAGAAAATGTATTTTATAAATTCAGCAATCAATTATAAGGAATCCCCCACCAAGCCAATCCAGCTATAACCAATAATATCACTAAAAAAACAGCTAGAAAATATAATGCTGAAAATTTGTATTGTTTATGCAATAAATATGTTACCAATATAATTGTTAAAACATAATAAGCTAAAGTAAAGTATTCATATTTCATGCTTGTTTTTTTGTTTTTTCTTAAAGTCTTTGAAGCTTGCTGCCAATCATTAACGTTATTTAAATCTTTCAGCTCGTCTTGAAATTCCTGCTTTTGACTTATTAAATTATTTTCATAAGTAGAAACAGTAGTTTTCTGTTTATCAACCATTGACTTCACAGATGCCGCTAAATTTTGCACATCAGATAAAGTATCATGAACCTTGACTAATTGGCTTTTCATTGTATCACAATTTATGTCGGATTTTCTACATTGAATAAAAGCATTTTTATAATTTGTATTTAAAGTGGTGCTAAAGGTTCGATTATATGCATCTAATTGTTGTTTCGTCGTTTTTGAATACTGTGACATTTATATATATACTTGGATATTAATAACAAAGCCGGTAATACTTTGTTTGTACTGCTGTAGGTGAGGAACGGGTAATTTCACATAGTTCTCCTGGTCGTAAACCTATGGCTTTCGCTACTGGATCAAATCTGGAAATTTCAGGAAACTCTGAATCTTTGGTTACATTATATCTTTGCTTAATCTCATTTTTTTCCTTATCATCTAAAATTAAGTGTGATGGTACCATGGTGTGATTTAAAATATTAAATAAATAATCATTCAAATTATAAATATTAACAAATCGCTTATCTTTAATAAATGACTGTTCTACTAAATCTCGGATAGTTGTATTCACTTTATCTTTTGAAACAATAATTAAATCGTCACCAGTAGTCAATACATCTTCAATATCAAATAAATCATCCACATAATCATAAACATGAACAGGACCCAAACGTGTTGCTAAATGATATTTAATGAAAATTTTTTTACCAGTCGTAGGATTTTCTAATAACATATCCAATTGTTTGTTATTATATAGAGTTTGAATTTCAGTTACAGAGAATCCGGTCCAATCATCTATGTCAAAACCTCTAGTTTTTAAAATTTCCAAGAGTATAAGTCTAGATTTGTATACTTTTGAAATAATTGGGCTATAGCTTGTACTCATTCTGTTTATATTAATTCAATAATATTTTTAAATGATTTCAATTTATCTATTTATCAGTAGTACTCACCTTTTTTGTGTCTAATATATTTTCTTTTTCCTTTTCATCTACCACGGTTTCTAATAATGGCATCGTACCTTTCACCGAATCTGCTTTAATGGTTCTCAATACCTTATTTTCCATAACGTCACCATCATCCGTTTTGGATCCTTCAGCTTTTCCTCTTTCATAATTAATGGGACTGTCATCGTCTGTTTCAGGTGTCCATCCGGTTGGTCTATTTGTCTGTGTTGTCGCTTGAGGATCATAACTTTCCACGATTTCTCCTTCTTCAAGTTCATCAACTAATGGTGGTATATTATATGCCCTAAACCCGTGTTGTGGTGGTGGTAAAACCAATTCTGGTGGACCAGTGACGGTTCTAGTATCAGTTACTGTTACTGCCGGTTGATGGGGATCATAATCAGGAGAATTCGGCCCATAAGTTGGTGAGGTTGGTCCATATGTTGGTGAGGTTGGATGATAGGTTGGTGAGGTTGGATGATAGGTTGGAGAGGTTGGTTCATATGGTGGAGAGGTGACAGTTGGGGGCACATCTCCTAATTCACCTGGATATGCAACTATTGGTTCGTGTTCATCTGGGCCAATAATCATTGCATCTGCATTGTCATAATCAATCCATTTTACAGTAAATATAGTATCCGCAGGATAACCTTGATCCACCGCGCCTTGAAAAGTAACTTTGTCTCCTTGTTGTAAATCTTTAGTTGTAGCTTTAAATGCAGTGATTATTCTAGATGATTGTTGTGCTAATGGTTGTGTTGTAAAGTCAGTGCTTATAGGTGGAATTCCGAATCCAAAATCTGATACTCCGAAAGACTGCATATTATCATATATTGATGGTTGTGGTGCAAATCCCCATCCTTCTTGTTCTGGTGCTGCTTGTTCACTCGGGGTATCAAATTTAGCACTTGGAATAGGTTTCTTGTGTTCTGCTTTAATTTTATCATATGTTTTCTGTTCAATATCCATCAACTTTGTTTCTCCGGTTAATTTTTCAAGATTATCCGTTTTTATTAATGGTACTAATTGATCAACATTATCTGCGGTAATAAATCGCATCTGCACGTTCATAGACAATAATTCTTGGTATAATAATTTGAAAGCATAAGGAACATCAACAATGCTGAAACTGCGACCAAATCTACTAATAGGCACAACATTTAATGAGTTTTCTAAATTCCCCACAAATTTCAAAGGACCATCAACCATTGGACTTAAGAAAATATTGCGCGATGCATTATATACCGCTATAGTACCAGATTTATTACATATTGCCATTCGAAATTGATCTCCGCGAACCATCATTGATTCTCGTAAAAATCCAGCCATTCCATGCGAAATAACCGCATCACGGTCCATTTCTCCGATTCTTAAACCACCATCGTTCGCTCTACCCCCCACGGTTTGTCTTGTTAATACAGTGCGAGGTCCGCGGGCTCTGTAATTAATCTTATCCTTGACCATGTGTTTTAATCTCATATAATAGGTTGGTCCAATGTAAATCTCTGTTTCTAGTTGTTCACCCGTCATTCCGTTATACATAATTTCATTTCCAGTAGAACTATAACCTTGTCTTGTCAATAAATCTCCGAACATTTTATCTTTTGGACCTTTATTCATAAAAGCCGTACAATCACCAAATCCACCATAAATAGCACAAGTTTTACCTATCAAAGATTCTACCAGATGACCAATTGTCATGCGCGAGGGAAATGCGTGAGGATTAACAATGATATCTGGTCGAATGCCATCTGCTGTTGTAGGCATATCAGCTTCTTCTAGCACAATACCAATTGTACCTTTTTGTCCTGCTCTAGATGCAAATTTGTCCCCAATAGCTGGAATTCTATCATGACGTAATCTTACCTTTGCAAGACGACCGCCTTCTTCATCTCTGGTCATAAAAGATTTATCTATGTAACCTACAGCACCCTTCTTTGGTTTTATAGATTCATCAATATAAGCATCAGAACTACTAACTGTATTTGTTGCCATTCCAATTAATATAGTTTTATCATTTACCAAGGAATTTTCTTTAATAAGTCCAGATTTAGGTTCCAAGTGGCTGTAATCATATCCGGGTCTCTTTCCTACTACATTAAAATTATTGACATCCATGAAATTTTTATCAATAGAAATACTTCCAATTTTAGTTTTTTCCTCTTTGGCTTCATATGTTGACATATAAGTAGTTCTAAATAATCCGCGATCTAATGCATTTTTATTAATAATCACAGCATCTTCAACATTGTATCCCGTGTAACACATTACCGCAACTATAGCATTTATACCATATGGATGTTGTTCTTTAGTTACATAATCCAAGTAGCGACTTTTGACTAGTGGTGTTTGTCCATAATTCAGGAAATAAGAGGTTTTGTCCATGCGATTTTGATAATTTGTGTGAAAAACTGATGCTGCCTGTTTGCTCTGTCCACAAGAGAACAAATCACGAGGATATGGATTATTACTTGGATAAACAACTTGGTTTGCCATCACACTTAAAATAGCTGATGGATGAATTTCCTTATGGGTAATTTTATTCTTAGTGTAATTAGATTGTTCCTCCGTATACATGGCAAGTTTAACACCTTCCATTTCCTGTGTATCCAAATATTCAATGATTGCTTCGCTTTCTTTCAAATTAGAATCTTTACTATATAAGTCTGTTTTGTTATAAATTCTATCACTATTAATATTAATCTTTTCTTTTTTCTTCCTTGTTCCTGTAATAGCTTCTTCCCAAGTTAAAGTATCCGTTGCGATTTTATCCATAATTGGTTCTTGTTGGTAACTAATCGTATCTCCTTTCACATGAAATAAAGGATGAGATGGTCTACCCGCACCTGTTAATATTATTAATTCTTGTCGTTCAATATTCCATCGAATACTTATATATGGACTAAATAGACCATTTCGGCGTTGAGTCTTTAAAAAATTATATAGATCAATAATATTATCTGTAGCACCGATCCAGGCACCATTTACAAAAATCTTTGTAGCTTTGGAGAGAAATCCAATAGAACTTTCCTCTAGTAATGTGACACCCAGAGATCGCAAATGTTTAATAAATGGATATCCAGATAATTTTGGGCTAATTCTTGTAAATATTGCCATATGTTTGTGAAAACCAATGTTTCCACCATCTGGTGTATGAATAGGACATAAAATACCCCATTGTGTACTATTTAACCAACGAGGACCAACAATCTTCGCACCATCTGCATCAATATGAATATTTGTTTTTCTCAATTGTGCTAAAAAACTCCAATAGGATAAACGACTTAAATCTTGTAATAAACCTGGGCGTTTTGTATGTTTTTCTGATCCCCAATCTCCTTTAAATGCTTTACGAAAGCCTGTTTCAACTACCCGATCTCCAAATATCAAAGGTACATTTTCTAAAATCAAATTCATAAAACCAGATTGTTTATACTTTGGGGTTGATTTATTGTAAAAATGTTCATAGTCCATTTTTTTATAAATTTTTGTTTGTTGCAATTTATAATATTCCACAAATAAATCTCGTATTAACATTCCTGAAACTTCAATTCTTTTATATAAATAACTGTCTCTGTTTGTAGGTTTTTCTGTACCTGTCACTACTTGTAATAATCTATTAACGATATATCCTAAATACAATGCTTTTTGCTTAAAATTTAATTCCCCAATATGTGGTAGAAAATAATTCATTAAAATCTCAATTGTATGACTATTCGATTTACCTTTTGTCAATGAAGCAATATAACCTAGAGCTACTTGTTGTGTAAAAACCAATCCTGCATCGTGAACAGATGGTCTAAATAAATCAAGTAAATTTTCATTTTTCTTAATATCCAATAAACAATATTCAATGATTTCTTTATCTGAAATAATACCAAGTGCACGCATCACTATGAATAATGGGACTGGTTTTCTAACATTAGGAATAGATACTACTATTTGTTTGTTAGAAGAAGAAGGTTGTTCTGCCACCATTCTTACTGACAATGTTCTTATTGGTTTTGATGCATCTTCTGAAACAGATCGTATATTTGCAGAATAACTATATACATCAGACGGTTTCTCTTGAATATAGAGTGTATTGTCAGCAAATTTTTCTTGACATATAATTACCTTCTCTTTTCCATCAATTATGAAATATCCACCTTTGTCATTTCGACATTCTCCCATATTATATCTCACTTCTGGAGAGAGGCTTTTTAAAATACACATATCGGATTGAAGCATAATAGGAAATTTACCTAAATATATTTTTGGAATTGTTACTACTTCACTATGTTCATATACCACTGCATCACTTTCATTATATGATTTTATGAAAAACTCTACTTCTACATCAACATGAATTGTAAAAGCATAAGTCATGTTTCTTAATCGTGCTTCATTTGGATACATTATGTGTTCTTCATCATTGTCGTCGTAAATTACTGGTTTACCATAATATAGTTTATCCGCATTTTTACCCCCGATATATAAATAGGCTTGGTGTTGAAAATCTTTACTTTTTTCGTGTTGATCTTTAATAAAACGAATTGGATTTTTTTCTTTTAGAACTTGTTTGATCCCCTTATCGAAAAAGTCATTGTAAGATACTAAATGATGATCAATTAAAGCAGTTGGGTTATCTCGAAAATACATACTGATAATTTTCCATGGTACATCATTGAATTGGTCCATTTCTGATATAAGTAAAGCATATATTTTTAAAACCCTTCTTGAGCAAAATTATTAAATAAAACCAACTTAATAATTTATTGTTGAGGTTGCGTCTGAATACCCGGGCGCTGTGCTTTTTGAAAAGCTCTAACTTGTTGTCTAACCGCTTTTTTATTTTCAGTAAGTACTAACATGATAGTACCAATAATCACAAACATAAATATAATCGGTAATAACACTAAAAACCACGCAACACCCATAAATCCATGGTCGCATAGATATTTAAGAATATAAGTCCATATGACAATACTAATTATTTTCAGTAAAAATGTAACAAAGTTATTAAATGGGGTTGGGACCGAATAAGCTCCAATTCTATAAATATGACTCTGCATTGCATTCTGACTCATAATTGCTAAAATACTAAACATTGATAAAAAAAAATATATTTGTGCAGGCGTACATAAAGATTTAATATGTTTTTCGAAATTGTTCATTTCTTATATAAAATAGAGAAATAAACTTATGCCACGTTGTATTTTTTAGCCGATAAAGCACCGCTCTTCAATTTTTGGGGGATATTAACAATTTCAGGTCTAACTACATCCTTGTTTCGTCCGATTGGCTGAACACCAGCACTAGTATTATCTACCTTATCATATCCAAACCAAGTATTATAACCATCTTTTAAGACTTCGCCTCCTTTCCAGTATACATCGCGAACATCTGAAAACCCGGGTACATTATTTGCTAAGAATGTTGAAATGCCACCTCCGCGTCTGCGACGACCACGACCTCCTTTACGACTTTTTCTTCCTCCTTTGCGACTTTGTCTTTTACCTCTACGACTTTTTTTTCCTCCGCGTCTACGTTTGCGCCCTCCTTTAATTTTACCATGAGAGGTAGTTACACCGCTTCCAAATGTATTGGTAGGATCTGGTAATAATGGTTGGTCTAATTTACCATAGTATAATGCATCTACTTTACCTAATTGTGATGGTTTATACATAGGACCAGGTGGGAATGCTGCCATCTTTCCTCCCCATCTACCACCAAAAGGTGCTGCCGGTGAACCGCCTATAGGTGATATTCCTGGACGACCTCCTCCTCTGTGATGTCTAGTTTTGCGTCTTTTACGACGGCGTTTATGGTGTTTGGTTTTTCTTCGAGTGTGTCTCTTAGCCCGTCTGTGTCTTCCTCCTTTGATTGTCATTATATATAAGCTAGAGAAATTATTCAATATCAACGTGCGTCAACATATGTCTGCGACAACAAATTTTATTGAGACCCATTCTATCTAAAATTTTTCCTTCCGCCGTTTTTTCCATGTTTAATTGAGTTAAATAAGTCACTTTACTATAATCATCGTTGGAACTCTTAACTTTACGCACCTCTCTCACATAAAATCTGTATTTATCTCCTAAAACTTTACCACAGGTAAAACACTTTACAGGAATGATCATGATATACTATATATTTATATCATTATCTATAAATCAATTTTATTGTATTTCTAAAGTTAATTAGTTGCTTTTTTAACATCGGACGCAGGGAATCTCTTATTTTTATAATAATAAGCATCATAATCATGTCCGTCATATGTGGCACCACCTTCATCTCCGCCAATACAGCTAAAGTTTTTACTTTTTTTCTTTTTAGCCCAAATGCAACAATCTGCGCTACTACAGCTATCTTTTGTTGCTAATGCAATACAAGCTTTATTTTTATCTTGCAACCCTCCGCTGCAAAGATTGATATTTTGAGTGGTAGTTTTGGGTTGACTAACTTCTACCTTTTTTTCTGCTTTCTTTTCGACTTTGGATTCAATTTCAGAAATAGCATCACTATCTTTCTTCTCTGGATCTATATTATCTAAATTCTCTAAAACTACTACTCTTTGCAATTTGGGATGTGATTTTGGAAATTTTATATTATTTAACACAATGTAAATAACCATGCAGAATAATAACAACACTACAAGTATGATATCTAATATGTGTTTTTCAATAAAATCAAATGCCATTGGAACAATATCTTTTACCATTTATATATAAATGTATTTTTTTATTCTCGTTCCAGTAGTCGCATACCCTTTGTAGTTTTTGTTCGTCGTTTTTTTGTATCATTTTTTGTTTCTTTATTATGACAAGATTTACATAAATTCATAATATTCGCTTTGTGGTTCTTATGAAATGTTCCTATAAATCCATCTTTATTGGCTAATTTTTGTGGTACTAAATGATGAGCATCAACTGCTTCTTCACCACACTGTTCACACTCCCCCTTTAGTTTTTTTCTATTATAACGCGTGGGTTGTCTCGATAATATCGACTTATCATTGCCACGCTCTTTTCTTATATTATTTGCTAATTCTAAAAAATCATTTGGTAAATGCAATGATTTACATACTTCTAAACCATACATACTTATTCCCGGTCCATCATGCAATTTTCTATCATATATTAAACAATCTGTCTCCGCATCATAATAGACCGCCATATGTTTAAGCGAAAGATTTATAAGGTTTTTTAATCTACTTTCATTTGTTATTTCATGAAAATGTGTGGCAAAAATGAATGAAGATTCCCTATTATGTAACTGAATTACACCCGCCATAAATATACTCATAGCTGATGTAGTTTCTGTACCACTACATAATTCATCACCCAATACTAAACTATTTTTCGTTGCGTTATTAAGAATAGTACGTAATTCAGACATTTCAACCGCAAATGTACTTAATCCTTTAAAAAGATTATCATTTCCCAATATCCTTGTAAATATGGATTTATAAGGTTTATATATGAATTCAGAACAAGGAACAAATAACCCAGCTTGTGCCATAATAACGCAAATACCTATAGAACGAATCAAAGACGATTTACCAACTGCATTCGTTCCATATAGTAACATACCATTTTGCTTTGTATCAAATCCCAATTCTATATCATTGGGTACATAGGTTTCGTCCTCTTGTAAGTTTTCAATTAATATGTGTCGCATATCTTTTGCTCGTAAAAAAGACTGTTGTGCTGAATCATCAATGACAGGCATACAATAATTAAATTTCTTAGCTAAATAAGCTTTTGTTATAACCATATCCAATTCTGTTACATACTTGACAATTGTCTCAATTTGTTCACTGTATTCTTGTAATGATATAATGAAATTTTTATATACATCGGTCTAATTCTTCTTTCAAACTTTCTTTTTCATGAAAAATAGAATGGTATATAGTATTAAGTTGAATGCTGTCTAATCTAAAATTACTTTTCGTATGTTTAATATATTGAACACTGTGTGGATTAAATGCGATCTCTCTCTCCTCATTATTATAAGTTGAAGTATATTTTATTGGTTTTCCCTGATATACTTCTATCTTTTTAAGCGCCTCTTTCAGAATTTTTGAACGATTTCCAGTCATAGATAAAAATAATCCATTCTTGTCGGTTTCGTGGATTTTGATCATTTGCTTTGTCTTCTTTCCTTTATATTTTATGATAAATCTCTCCAAATATAATCGCAAACACTCTAATTCATCCTTACTTTCTTCATATTCTTTCTCAAAATTATCTAGATCTGCAAATATTCCTCTTTTAAAGATATTAACATCAAACTTAACTGTCCCAATCTTGGATGCTTCAGACAGAAGTATATTATCATCAAGTATTTTCATCAATTCCTCACACTTCGTGGAGAGATTAGGACATTTAATATGTTCATTTATTCGTTCATCAGACTTTAAAGTGGTGTAAATCTTCAATATAATATTTAAACTATTATGGAATTGACTAAGCTCGGCAGGTGCTACGCGTTGTAAAATCAGTTTTCTATAGAGACGTTCAAAATCACCGATGTTTTTCAGCTCGTTTCGTATATCTTCGAATGATTCATAATTATCACGTACATATTGAGTAATAGCATATTGTTTTTGTAGGTTTTCACTATTACTTATTGGATTTATCAAAGTATTATGAAGTTTTCTTTTTCCCATTGGTGTATTACATTTGTTAATAAAATTACTAACAGAAGATAAAACGCCCCTGTGTTGTTGATTACCAATTATATTCAACTGTTTTAATGAATGATTACCCAAAATAAGACGGTCGCCTTTATTATCGAATAATGGTTTCTTAATTTTCTTAACAAGATTAGGATTACACCCATAAATGAAGTTCAAGTGGAAACAAAAAGCTTGTGTTGCTAGCTGATGGGCATCCAAACGATGTGTCTGACAAAATACGTGATACTCTTGAATATCGTAAAATTGATTCAACTGTTCTTTGATATAGGTTTGGTTCTCACATTTTTTAGCGATTGATTGATGACTATTATCAACATCATCTAATCGGATCATATGAATTTTATCACATTCGATTTGTGAAAATTGTAAAATATCCTTAATTTCTTCATTGGAAGTTTCATATATTACTAATATTTCACTCGGGTTATAGGAGGAATAAAATCGTTCTATTTCATCAAAAGTGGTTGGGTTATGAAAATATTTTTCTCGATATTCGAAAATGTGTGTATCACCTGTTAATATATCTATGGCAGACATTCCACAAATAAGTTCAGGTGTTTTGTTCAGAAGAATTGATTTTGTTTTTTTTACCCACATACACATACTATAATTTGTAATATCCTTGGTGTTATTATCAAAATCTGTTCCTGGAGAACAAATGCACTTTTCATAACGAATTTTTGTTGGATCATCTGATTGGACCCATATTACTATTGTAAATCCTTCGCTAGTCATCTTTGGTACATATTTTTCCAAACAATAATCAGGAAATCCAATCATCCAAGCATCATATCCTTTATATTTAATATTTTTTTCCTTCATGCAAAAATCACATATTCTACTATATTCGGTATAATATTTGTTGCGAAATTGTCCGTTCTTTTTATACCCATATGTTTCAAAAAAAGAACCACATTGCATAAACACTAATGTTTTCTCGCCATATTTTTTGCAAGCCTGTGTTTCAATATCGTAAAATTGTTCATGAATACCCATCTAATATAATGTTTGGAGAGACTTTAAATATATTTTATATTATAATTAGAGTCTTAGTTGTCATCCTGTATGTAGTTATGCAGTAAAATGTCTGCATTTCTATTATAGATATCCCCAGCTAGAAAGCTATCCTCATATAATTTTCTTAATATATTTTCAGGGGCGGCAGTACCTGCTTTTATTAAATTATGTTTACGCAGATAGCGTTTAACTTCTAATATACATTTAGAATGTAGTATTTTATGTTCTTCTCTTATTTTCTTTCTAGTTTTACCTGATTTCACTAACACGCCAACTTTACCTTCTTTTTTCCCCAATTTAAATATTTTAATAGTGCGTTTCCTATTAATAGTTTTTAAGATAGTTTCTTTTTTAGGTAACGCCATAGTTTCTTTTAGTTTATTAAGTTTTTCCTTTCTCTCCAATACTTCGATAGTAGGAGGTGGTTTTGGCGGTAATACTAATGTTGGTTTTTTAGAAGCATTGGTCTTTTTAAGTGTTTTCATATATTGTGAATATGTTGGCTTTGAACCGTTTTTTAAACAACCATACGGTGGTGCAGAAGATCGAGTTGATGAAACTAATTGTGGAGGTTGTTGAATAGATGAGATGTTTGTACCGGGTGCTTGTGTAAATGGTTGTGTATTTATTATAGGTGTTTGTGGGGCAACAGATGTGATTTTTTCTTTTTTCTTCCTGGTTCTTTTTCTCTTTTTTTCTTTTTTTTGTTTAATCATGGTCTGTAGATAATTTAAGGATGAATTAAAATCATTTTGAAATTTATCTAGATTATCAGTGTCAGATTGTTTGTTTTTTTTTCTCGTGTTCTTGCTGATGATTTTTAATTCTAGTTAAAAGTTGTTTTTTTAAATTATTGGGTTTGATTGTTTGTCTTAAATCTGATCGTTTTTTTGCTTGTTTCTGTTTTCTAGTTCTTTTTCCTATTTTAAAAAAATCTGGATTGATTTGAATTGTTTTTCGTTGTTTTTCCATACTAATAGTTATAAATAGAAAAACAATGAATTAATAACCCAATTAAAGATACATATGTTCAATATGACCGTTTCTATTATTGCGTTCTTTAACTTCATTATTATCGATAAACATATCGTATCCTCTTTTAATATCCTTCATGGTAAGTTTCGTTTTTTCTTCTTTCGGTTTGCAAAATACGCGACGCCCGTGTGCAATTTTGGTTTTTGATAGCAATGTTTCCATATCTCTCCCATAAAAGGTAAAAGTATCCATTTTGGATTCAAACCATTTATCGGGTATTTCTTCTTTGAGGGACCAACCAGCATCATTAATCTTTTTCTGAAATATTTTATTTAATTCAGATGCATTATAATCATCTGTTTTAAATCGCCAAGGGAATCTAGAATTTAAGCCTTGGTTATAGGCAAAGAAACAATTTTTAAGATCTGTTTCATATCCTGCTATAATAACCATTAATTGATCTTTGTGATCACTTAACCCTTCACACAATGTGTCTATGCATTCTTTGGCGAAACTATCTCTTTTTTCTTTATTTCCTAAAGCATATGCTTCATCAATAAATAATACACCACCCAAAGCCTCCTTTATGACATCTCTTGTTTTAATGGCCGTTTGACCTAAATAGCCAGCAATTAAATCAGCACGTGTTACTTTTTTAAAATATTTTTTTTTAAGTATTCCTAATGAAGAGAATATTTTGCCCATAATTTTAGCTATTTCCGTTTTACCTGTACCAGGAGGTCCATAAATACAAGTATGCATAAAATCGTGATTAACCGCATCTTTATTAATATGTAAATTTTGTACGAAGTATATAATTTGGTCTACGATTGAATCTTTAAGACCATTCATTCCAATCATTTTATTTAATTCAAACAAGGGTTCTTTAATATTATGAATGGATTCCATATTGATATTATATTCAATGTATGGAGAGATAGGATTATCCTTTATAAGCTCTAACAAATCAGCAATTCCATTGACCTCACGATCTATAATTTTGAGTTCCTTTTTAATTTCAGGAGGCGGCGCTGGTAATGGTATATCCCAAGCCTTATTTGGTGGCATATATATTGATGATGAACGCTTATGTACAAAACGAGGAAACGGTGGTGGAGGTGGAGGGGGTTTTTTTTCGTGATACAATTTGTTTACTATTAAGCGATGAATTATTAGCTAAATCATATTTTTTTGTTATTTGTAATAATAAATCATCTAATGCATCTCTGGCATTTAAAGTAGCATTAAAGGATATTTGTTTTTTGGGATTTGATTGATCATTTAAAGTTTTTTTTAATTTGAATAGATTGTCCGTTTTTATATTTTGCGCATTTTGTTTTCGTTCATTGCGAATATCATCAATAATTGAATCTAGTCTCATAGTAAAACTATTGCCCTTTTTTTTAATATTATTATTACTATTATCTGTATCTTTTAATAGCAAAGTTTTTTTATTCTTCTCCCAACCGTGTAGAGGATCAAAAAGTGGATTTATAAAGATATTCCCACTAGAATCTAGGAAAGGATCGTTGTTTGAGATATCTTTAATGCAGAATAGCAGATTTTTTTTTGGATTTATTGGATTTTTTGGTGGTTTATTCATATATATATACTTGTTATATTAATTATAACAAATAAATTAAAGAGATTTATAGTTTACAACAGCTAATTACTTCATCACCAGTTATTTCTTTTCTTTTGTACCGCAGTGTCAATTTTTAAAATCGAATGATTCAAACCATAACTTTGTAATTTGTTCATTGCTTCCAAAGCGTCAACTTTCGAAGAAAATGAAATGAAAGCAAAATTACCATTTCCTCTATAATCAGCCATTAATTTGATACGGGTCAATTGACCGAACTTGGAAAACAAATCACCAAGTTCATCTTCAGTTGTCTCAAGACTAATGTTGGTAATGCGTAATGTATACAAATCTTTTTCTGTCATTTTAGCACCGTATGCCATTTTTTTATCCGCCCCGTCTCTTTGTCCAGGCGGTGTATAACGGTTGTCTGTAACAGGATGAGCGTCACTTTGGAATTTTTTCATAGAACGTTTCATTCTTGTTTTTTCCATATTTTTTAATAGACTTTCCGTCACATCTGTCTGCTTAGCAAATGGTGATTCAATGAAAACATCTGTTGTTGTATATATTGTGACATCGGGGTCAATTCCATCCTTATCTTTAGCAGCACCAAAGTGGCTTATCTTCTTCTTGCGGTATTCTATCCTTCGCTTTCGCGCATTTCTTATCTGTTCTTCTGTTCTTTGCATAATTTAAATAATATGTTACATAAGAATAGCATTGAGTAGTTCAATTTTTCCTTGACATGATATATCATAACTTGAAATAGAGTTACATTTTCAAATGTTTCAAAACTATTTAAAGATAAATTGAAATATAAATTAACCTGATGATGAATGATAATTTACAAATGACAAGCAAAGGTAAACACGATGCAATGGAAGAAATGCCTTGGAGTCTTATTGAATCTTATTTTGATGGACAACATTTAACAAGATGCGTGCGTCATCAATTAGAATCATATAATCATTTCGTAAATCACGAAATTCAAAAAACAATAGATATGTTCAACCCTGTAACGATTCATTCTGAACACGATTATAATAAAGAATGTGATAAGTACACATTAGAAATGGTTGTTACATTCAGCAATTTTCATATTTATCGTCCTCAAATTCATGAAAATAATGGGGCCACAAAACTAATGTTTCCCCACGAAGCTCGTTTGCGCAATTTTACATATGCATCATCGATGACAGTGGATTTAAATGTTAAAATTATTAGACGATTTGGAGAAACTCTCACACAAACGGAAACATTTTATAAAACACTTCCGAAAATTCATATTGGCAAAATGCCTATTATGGTAAAATCGGATATATGCGTATTAAAACAATATAAACATCTAGATCATAAAATTACTGGTGAATGTTATGTAGATGCAGGCGGTTATTTCATAATTAATGGTAGTGAAAAAATTGTAATTCCACAAGAGAGAGCCGCTGAGAATAAAATATATTGTTTCAATATTAAAAAAAATAATAATAAATGGGAATGGTTAGCAGAAATTAAATCAGTACCCGATTATAAATGTATCTCTCCAAAACAAATTAATATGATGATTGCTTACAGAAATAATGGATTTGGTCATCCTATTTATATACAAATCCCTAGAATTAAACAACCTATCCCACTATTTATCTTATTTCGTGCAATGGGAATTGTATCCGATAAAGCTATTTGCGAATTGATTCTTTTAGATATTGATAATGAAAAAATGAAAAAAATGTTATTCGGACTCAAAGCATCTATCGTTCAAGCAAATAAACATATTACCCAAGAAGAAGCCCTAATGTATATTGTTGATTTTGCGATGTATACCCCAATCAATATGGAAAAAGAAGCAGGTGAAAAGAAAAAAAAAGAATTTACAGTGTCTGTACTAGAAAATGATTTATTTCCGCATTGTAAATCTGATATCCAAAAGAAATATTTTCTTGGATTTATGGCAAATAAATTATTATCTACAAGTTTTGGATGGATTCTATCATCTGACCGCGATTCTTATATTAATAAAAGGATTGACCTAGCTGGAACATTATTGAATAATCTTTTTCGTAATTACTTTAACAAACTTGTAAAAGATATGCAAAAACAAATTATTAGAGAAATTAATAATGGATCTTGGAAATCGACTGAAAATTATTTGAATATAGTAAACCAAACAAACGTTTATAAAATTGTAAAATCAACGACTATTGAAAATGGTATTAAACGAGCATTAGCTACAGGAGATTTTGGAATTAAAAATACCAGTTCATCAAAGGTTGGTGTGGCACAAGTATTGAATAGACTTACATATATATCTAGTCTATCACACGCGAGAAGAATAAATACCCCTATTGATAAAAGTGGTAAGTTGATCCCACCTAGAAAATTGCATAATACCCAATGGGGATATATATGCCCAGCAGAAACACCAGAAGGCCAACCCGTTGGCGTTGTAAAAAATTTAAGTTATATGGCTCATATCACTATTCGTTCTAATAGTAATCCATTATATGAAGTTACAGAAGGATTTATTACGACAATTGAAAATATGAATGTAAAAGATTTATTTAATAAAGTTAAAGTGATTATTAACGGTAACTGGATAGGAATTGCCAATGAACCTTACGAATTATATTTGTCCTTGCTTAAAAAAAAATACAATGGTATTATTAATATTTATACTTCCGTTGTATTTGATTATACAAATAAAGAAATTAGAATATGCAACGATGCTGGTCGGCCTACGCGCCCTCTACTTAAAGTCAAAGATAATAAACTTATAATTACTCCAGAAATTGCTGCAAAAGTCAAAGATAAAAAAATAAAATGGGCAGATTTGCTCGTAAATCATGAAGTGAACGAATCAATATTAGAATATATAGATCCCGAAGAGCAAAATTTCGCGATGATTGCAATGACCAGACAACATCTTAGTAAAATGGACAAATTCAATTATACTTATACACATTGTGAAATTCATCCCAGTACAATCTTTGGTATCCTAGCTTCGTGTATTCCATTTCCCGAACATAATCAATCTCCCAGAAATACATATCAATGTGCTATGGGAAAACAAGCAATGGGGATGTATGTTACTAATTTTAAAAATAGAATGGATAAAACAGCATATATTTTGAGTTATTCAATGAGACCATTGGTAGATACTCGATTGATGAAGTATATTAAATTAGATAGAATTCCATCCGGCGAAGTAGTCATGGTTGCAATTATGAGTTACTCTGGATATAATCAGGAGGATAGTATTATATTTAATCAAGGTGCGATTGACCGTGGGATGTTCGCTGCTACCATTTATCATACGGAAAAAGATGAAGATAAAAAAATTCATGGCGACGAAGAGATTCGTTGTAAACCAGATAGAACAAAAACAAAAGGTATGAAATTTGGCAATTATGATAAATTAAATAATAAAGGTGTTGTCGCTGAAAATACTTTACTGAACAATAAAGATATTATTTTAGGGAAAGTAGTGCCCATCAAAGAAAATAGAAACGACATACAAAGGTTATTAAATATCAAGATCAAAGCAAATCATATCGGACAAATGAAGAATGTTATGTAGATAAAAATTATGTAAATTGTAATGGCGATGGTTATACATTTGCAAAAGTTAGAATTAGAGCTTATCGTAAGCCCGTGATAGGGGATAAATTTAGTAGTCGTCACGGGCAAAAAGGTACGATTGGTATCATTTTGCCAGAAAAAGATATGCCGTTTGATGAAAATGGGTTAAGACCTGACATCATAATTAACCCTCATGCTATCCCTTCTCGCATGACAATTGGCCAGCTGAAAGAAACTTTGCTAGGGTGTGTTCTTTTAGAACTAGGTTTATTTGGCGATGGAACCAGTTTTAATAATTTCCCCATTAAAGATATCTGTAAGTTGATGACACAACACGGTTACGAAGCACACGGAAATAAAGTATTTAATAATGGAATGACTGGTGAACAAATTGAAACAAAGATATTTTATGGTCCTGCCTTTTATCAGCGATTAAAGCATATGGTCAAAGACAAACAACATAGTAGAGGCCACGGTCCAATGGTGGTACTTACTCGTCAACCAGCGGAAGGTAGAGCGAGAGAAGGTGGTCTCAGATTTGGTGAAATGGAACGAGATTGTATGGTCTCACACGGAGCTAGTAGATTTACTAAAGGAAGAATTTATGATTGTTCAGATAAATTTACTACTTATTGTTGTAAGAAGTGTGGTATGCTTTCCATTTACAATGATAAGAAAGGAATTCATTTATGCAAAACTTGTGATAATCGAACAGACTTTGCTCAAGTTAATATTCCATATGCCTGTAAATTGTTATTTCACGAGCTTATTACAATGAACATTGCTCCAAGGATTATTACTGAATAATTCTTACATAATTTAGGTGTGTATAAAATTTTTAATTATATTTATATTGATTATATATACTATGTCATATTCCAATTATAGAAGTTATTTAAATAAACGAGTTAATAAAGTTAATTGTTGTTGTGAAAGAGGACCACAAGGACTAAGAGGTATGACAGGACCTACTGGGCCTACAGGACCTACAGGACCTACTGGACCTACTGGACCAACTGGACCTACTGGGCCTACAGGACCTACTGGACCTACTGGACCTACTGGACCTACTGGGCCTACAGGACCTACTGGACCTACAGGACCTACTGGACCTACAGGACCCACTGGAATCCAAGGACAAACTGGTCATACAGGTGCTAGTTCATTCAATATCGGTAAATGTTATTCAGAATATTTATACTGGGACCCAAGTGGTTCTCCTGCGCAATGGAAAGTAGGTGGAGGTATAATTGATATTTCAAGAGTACATATAGGATGTGACGCAGGACTAACAAATCAAAGTGCAGGAGCTGTGGCAATTGGCGCTAAAGCTGGTAAGACAAGGCAAAACACCGCTGCTATTGCCGTGGGACAAAGTGCCGGAGAAACAGACCAGTCTAATAATGCTATTGCCATTGGACATGTAGCGGGACAGCTCGATCAAGAACCGAACGCTGTTGCCGTAGGTCATGAAGCCGGGCGCCATGGACAAAGGCAAAATGCTATTGCCATAGGACAGCAAGCCGGCGGAGGTGCCCCAGGACCAGCAAATGTTCAAAATCCATTTTGTGTTGCCATTGGATATCAGGCTGGACAATTAAATCAAGGAGGGGGACCAGCTTCTGATATAGGAAATGCTATTGCTATAGGGTATCAAGCCGGTAATACCGATCAATCGAATAATACTGTTGCCATAGGTACTAGCGCAGGTGGAACCAACCAAAATGCGGATGCTATTGCCATAGGTACTAACGCAGGAGAAACAGACCAAGAAGTGAAATCGATTGCTATAGGGGATCAAGCTGGTAAAGAAAATCAACAAACTAACGCTATTGCGATTGGTACATGTGCGGGAGAAGGAGCTGGTGGAGGTATAGGCCAGCAACAAGCAGGAGCCATTGCTATAGGGTATTTCGCGGGAAATAGTACACAAGATATAAGCAGTGTGGCTATTGGATCCGGAGCTGGATCAGACAAACAAAAAAGTAATGCTATTGCTATAGGTACAAATGCGGGAGAAACAGATCAATCAGGAAATGCCATTGCAATTGGCGCTCTAGCGGGACAACAAGATCAATCAGGAAATGCCATTGCCATCGGTGGTCAGGCAGGACGTTATTCGCAGATGGACCACTGTATCGCGATTGGGTCCGAAGCAGCGGAACAAGATCAATCTTCCAATGCCATTGCAATAGGACGTTTAGCAGGACAAATACGACAAGGTATAAACAGTATATCTATAGGAAGAAATGCAGGGACACAAGATCAATCAGTAGATGCCATTGCTATAGGACATGAAGCCGGACAAAGAGTACAAAATTCCAACGCCGTTGCAATTGGTCACGAAGCCGGAATGTATGACCAATCCTTCAATGCCATTGCTATCGGACAGTTTGCAGGATTTGGCGATAATCTTAATCCTCTGCAAGGTCAAAAACCAGAAGCAATAGCCATAGGTACCGCCGCCGGGTACCAGAATCAAGATCCTAGTGCTGTTGCTATTGGTTCGCGAGCAGGGGAGTTCCGTCAGGGACAAGCAGCAATTGCTATTGGTAATGATGCCGGAAATACCGGACAAGGTGCTAATTCTATTGCTATAGGTAGTCTAGCTGGTAATCCTGGAAACCAACCAAATAATACTATTGTTATAAATGCACAGGGTTTAGCATTAAATGCGGGAGGTACCGACAGTTGTTATATGGCTCCTATTCGTTCTTCCACCACCACCACCCAATTATATTATAATAATATAACTAAAGAAATTACACAGGGCGGACTGCCCGCAGATGCCAATACTCAATCAGATAATTTCACTTTCGGCATGAATTTTGATCTTTCTACAAACGCAATACCACCAACTAGTACGTCATGGTGGTTATTTCCTGGTAGTCATTACATTAACGATCCACAGGCAAGTATTTTCACCGTAGGAGGGCTCGTCCGGCGACCCCCACCAAGTATGGCTATAGCGTATGATCGTGCGGATCTCTCATATGCAGCAGTTCATCTTACCACTACTGCGGGTGGTGCTGTGGGTGGTTGGACTCCAATGGGTGCCGGGGTAGATATTAAAATTTGGACATTTTGTGAAATTAGCGAGACAGGAGAGCCGGTTTCGCCGGGCCCATCATCATTTGCACTTCTTTCCGCTTCTGGGTTCGATTCATCCCGCACGTGTGCGTGCTACCAGCTGGCTCCCCAACTTCGCGCTGGGTGTAGTTTCCCGCAATTTTTGGCGGTTTCTTGTACTTTTCCACCGTTGCCTGTAGCCGCACTGGGTGGCGCATATAATATCAGTGTAACACTCTATGGTGGTAAACAATTAGATCCACCAGTATAATCTAGATAATATTATTTTAATTTAAAAAAAAATAATGTTATAATATCAAATGGAAGACGCAGCTTATACAGTACGGCAATTTTACGAAGATGGTAAGGCATATTTCACCAAAGCAACGCCATTTAAAGATAAGCATTCTTTTGAAAAACGGTTATCAGAAGCCACAAGAATTATGGAAAGATATCCAGATAGGATTCCTGTAATTTGTGAATGTATAGGAGGAGAAGTCCCGGACATCGATCGAAAGAAATATTTAGTACCTTCTGATTTATCCATGGCAGAATTTCTTTATGTAATCCGAAAACGCATTAAAATTAAACCTGAACAAAGTATCTATCTTTTTGTTGGAGATTCCGTTATGGTCGCAGGTTGTCAGATAATGGGAAGTGTGTATGCCGAGCATAAAGATTTAGACGGATTTCTATATACCTGCTATAGTGGAGAAAATACTTTTGGATAAAATAATATTGTTTGTATATATAAATGCCTTGTGGACAATACCCGTACGGACTTTGCAGAACGCTACCATCAGGACAACAACGAGGAAGGTCTAGCCGACCCACTATTGGCCGATTGAGTTACTTACAACGCCAGACAAAACCAGCACCAACACGTAATTACGGTAGTGAAGATGCCGTGCGCGAGCTCTTAGGCGCCGTGTGGCAAGAGTGAAAACACCATCCAGGGATCAATATGGTAATACAGTTAATTATGGATATGGCCCTCTTTTCGGATTAAGAAAAGGAGTTGGCAGAACATGGTTGCCAAATGGGCAATGTCGTTTTATCTTTAGCGCAAACAGTGGAGCAGGTGCTGATGTTACCTACTGGAAACGCGTGATGGGTGGCTCTATGAATATTGTCACATCTGGAAGTGGTGGAAATGAATCGTGTGGATTCGTTGCTTGTAACAATGCAGCAGTCAAAACTCTTGGTACTAACTAAATCATAATTTATTCTATTCTATTATTATAATGAATAAGTTATTAGCAGAATTTTTAGGCACTTTACTTTTCTTATATGTTATTTTAGCAACAGGCTCAGCTATTCCAATTGGTATTGCATTGATGGTATCTATTATGATTTTCGGACCATTCTCAGGTGGAAACTTTAATCCAGCTGTGACAGTTATGATGGTTGCAAAAGGTTCCCAACCACCATCTGATTTGCTTCCATACATTGTTGCTCAAGTGGCCGGAGGTTTAGCAGCTTTGGAATTATATAAACGCGTCAAAATATAAATTCTATATATTTTCTAATTAAATATATATAATGAGAAGAACGAGAAGAAAAGGAGGTTCCAGAAAAAAAAGAGGAGGTGTAGTGAATTTTCTCACCAATCAGGCGAATTTGATTAAAAAAGCTGCTGAACAAGCGGCAGCAAAAGCTAGAAAAATGGCGGAAGACGGTCATAATGCAACCATGAGAGGGATTACCAAAATGCATGGCGATACAGTCGGAGCAATAAATGCAGCGGGGGCGAAAGCGAAAGCAGGCCTATCCAAGATCCAAACTGAGGCAGCACGAGCTCAAGGCACTTTTGCAAGTGGTGTACAACATGCAGAAGGTAGGGTACACACAGCGGTGGCAGCTGGTGGAGGAAGACGCCGCAGAACTCGCAGAAAACGCAGAACTCGCAGAAAACGCAGAAAACGCAGAACTCGCAGAAAACGCAGAACTCGCCGACGCAGATAATTTATATATAATTTATTTTAGCAATTATATATATATGCAAAGATCCAACAAACCTTTGGTTAATCTAAGAAAATTTATGTCATCCCAAAGACCAGTGGTAGCAAGACCAGTGGTAGCAAGACCAGCGCCCGTAAACACAAAAGCGAGACTTGATGCGGCACAAAAAGCACACTATGCGGCAGAGAATGCGGAAGATTTAAAGCGCAAACATAATGCCGTAACTGAAACACAACAAACAGTAGCAACAACAACAGCAGCAGTGCAGGCGACAGAACTTGTAAAAGATAAAAAAAAAGCAGCAATGGATCTCGTTCCAAATCATCACGATAAAACTCAAATAATTAAAGAACACAATGATGCAGTAGGAGATTTTAAAGATGCAAAGGACGATCTTGCTCAAGCAAAAAAGGATCATCAAGCGGCAAAGGCGGCTATCAAAGGTGGTAGACGTAGAAGGCGCCACACTCGCCCCAAAAGAAGAAAATCTAAACAGCGTCGCAAAAGACATACAAAGAAACGTCGCAAAAGACATACAAAGAAACGCCGCAAAAGACATACGAAAAAACGCCGTCGGTCTCGTCGTAGATAGGTTATTAACTTCTAATAATTACTATACATGTTTAGAGTAATTATTAGTTCAATAATAGTAGTATTTTCATTATTTATAGGATTCTATCCACATACGGAAAATTGTAGTATACTGAACTGGTTCGGATATCAAAAATGCCCCGGTTGGGAATTCCACATTATTTTGGGCAGTTTATTATATATTTTAGCAGTTTTCATATCCCAGAAAGGTACTTTTAATTTAATTACTTCTTATGCACCATCTTATACATCAAATACATTAAAAGAAGTCCAAATCCAGTAAAATACATATTTGCAAATACTGGTACAGTTTTAGATTTCTTTTTTCGTTTCTCTCCACGAAGCAACCTATTTCCTGATAAAAATCCTTCTGCTCTCTTTTGATCAGCTTCATACTCATTTATTTCTGCGACTGCTACATGTCCGCTAGTAGGAGGATTGGTTCTATCGTCTCCTTGCACAGGAAATGTGACTTCTTTACAATCAGGAGTAGCTCCTTGTTGAAAAGCAGAAAACATACTCATTGGGTTTAAAGCACCGGCATCTTCTAAAATACCGGGTAAAAGACCTTTGAATTCAGAGAAATTTACACCTAACCCAGATGATATTAATGGTATACTGCCATCTGGCACATTATCAATATAAATATATCGAGGCACAACTTTTTTAGTTGATACATCTTTGCATTTACCTGCTGTTTTAACATAAAATTTAGGCCCTAAAGGACCCCCGGTATCAGAAGCGGGACCTCCTCCTGCTACCAATAATTCTACATAATTTATAATACCAGCAACATCTTTTGCCATTGCATCCATATTACCAGCACTACTTGCCCCCATCGCCCCTGGCGTTCGAATATGTTTATAATATTTATAATCGGGTCCAAGCATACTTTCTTCAAGACCTACTGCTCCATTTGCTATTTTATCGAAAAAATTTGACATGCTTATATAATAGTTATATAAAAATGTCTGTTATTATATAATTATATGGAAACTAGAAAAGAATGTAGAATTTGTATGATAGGAAGTGATGAAGAGAGTCTTATACAACCTTGTAGATGTAATACTGCTTACGTTCATGAATCTTGTTTACAAAAATGGAGAAATGAAAATACTGATAATGAAAAATATATAAAATGTGAAATATGTCAAGCAGACTATGTTATATTACAGGATCATCCAAAGAAACATTTCAAATAATAACTAGATCAACACGCACGACCTGTCCGTTATTTTGCCTATACACCGTGTACTTGTTCATTGGGTCATTGGGAATTACTACACTTGATATGTTTTGTGATCAGATATCGTTGGTTATATTAAATGGAGGAAATAGTAAGAATATAATTAAATTTGATATCGATGATAGCTTGTCTTGGTTTATTTATTATTTAAGTTACACTTCATATATTTGTTGTATGATATTTTTTATACACATGATATTTGGGTTAATAACTCGTGTTCACAGAAAACAATTTTATATGAAAAAAACGAGATGTAAATTTACTTTTTATTTTATTATGAGTTGGACATATTTTTACAATTTTTACATATTTTATAAAGCGATGAACAGGATGGATCTATATATGGCCGCATCATTAGCGAGTGTTCCCATTAATTTTTTTATTATGAAAAGAGTAGCACAAATACACGATAATACTATAAGGGAATTAAATACCAATAATGTAGAAACAATTATATCCGTGAGATATAATCCTTTAATAGAAATTACAACAATCGAGGACGAGGCCGAGAATTAAATACCACCACCAGCCTTATCTAATTCCTTTGCTTTTTGATTTTTTGCATCATTAACATCACTTACAGTAGATTTTATAGTAGTAGCATTTTTTGCTACATCTTTTTTATTTTTTGCAATCTGTGTATTAAATCCTTTTATTTGGGTTTGTAATGCTGCTAAGCGCGTTTCCATATTTTTTTTAAAATCATCAATTTCTGTTTGTTGTTGCTCTACTGTAGCTGTATTTTTGTATGTTAAATCATGTTGATCTGGATTGCAGTTGGCTAAACCTTCTATATCAGTTATGAAATGTTGAATAATTAAATACATCATTAAAAAAATTAGAATCAATGTTAATGTCATTATATATATAATTTTATTATTTATCGGGCTTAAGTGCATCGGCCATTTGTGTAACATGTTTGACATTTAATTTAATACCCTTAGTATTATTATTCATTTGGGCTTCTTCTGATGTTATAAGTTTAGACACCTTATCCATTAAAGCTAATATTTCTTTTTTGGTATTTGCCATTATTGTTTTTGTATAGGAAGCAGCTTGTATATTTTTTTGTACGGCTATTGTTTTACATCCACCTTCCGCATCAGATGGTGTTTGGCAACTATTTTCTAAACCTTATTTAGTTGATAAAATAAAATGATTGATGATTAATAAAAAAACATAAATATCAAAATATATACTATTATCTTGTTCATGGTATATATTTACTCGATTTTTATTTTCTCAACTGGTTATATATAATGAATAATGTCAAGAAGAACAGAACCGGGTTAAAATTATTAGGTTCAGGTAATAATAATTTTCGCCGTTTTACTATGAATAAAACCCAACAAAATCAACCCGTGTATTCCAATGTTCAACCAAGATGTCCTGGTATAAAAGGACAAAGAGGAGGAAAAGATTGTTCAGGCTCAAATACTAATGTAGGCTGTAAAAGTTGCTTTGGTTGTATTTATACATTTGATGTATCTAGCACTGCTTTTGGCGGATCTTACCCTTCCTATGGTAGTTTTATTAATATAAATCTTGTTGTAGATTCAAGTTCGAATCCACCATGTGAATGGCAATACAATGGTATAGTTGAAGGGTTTTCTTTAAATAATGTTAATCCAAGCCATAATGCACGTGTACAAATCAGTATAGAAGATAATAAATGTGTGTCAGTCCAAGATATTTGTGGTGTATATTTTTTATGCTCCGGTTGGAGGCAATAATGGTACTTACGTCGGAAATTTTAATCATTGCACCGTTCCTCCGGTGCCGGTCCATACTATTTATGACATTGCAAGCATAAACACAAGCAAATTTGTTACAACGGCTAAAAGAATGGGAGCACCTTACAGAAATCCTATTGCAGGATGGAGAAATAGTTTAGATTGTAATTATAAAGATTGTTCTGGTGGTGTTTCATCAAATGGTGGTGGTGGTCCTGGTACTTCTCATTGGGCTAGTAAACAACCAACAAATACTGTATATAAAGACAACTATTCTGGCCCAAAATCTAATTGTTCTTCCTGACGCTCAGTGGCTGTGGATGCTGTCCCAAGATTGCTCCAGTACTAAAATAGTACACCGACCGGGTGTTCAGGGTCGAACTCATAGACCATTATTCGCTCTGGGATGCAAGCAGTCTTCTGTTGCAGAGACGCAATGGAACACAGTGCTAATCGATGACTATAGTTATCAGTTACTGGCAATATCAGCACAATAAACGATGCTTGGACTACCAGACGGAGTCAGGAGAAATATGTGGGTAGCTATCCGGCTTGCGCGACAGGAAGAGATGGTAAACAACACTGCCAAAATGCTTATAGGAAAGCATCTTGTTGTGATTGTGATTGTAGTAATAACGTTACCACTACACCTCCATTTAAAAGAGGCGGATGTAGTAATAAATCCGAAACAAAAACCATTTATAAACCAAGCAACAAAAAGTTTAGTCACCAAGGAGCCGTCACTTCTGGTGGGCGTCTCGAGAGATTGAAGCTAGACACTATCAAATCAGCCAATTCTAAATGCATTAAAGGTCAAAAATGTATAAAGATTCCGAGTAAATTTGCTGGACTCAATAAGATTTATAAATACCCTAACGGAAAATATGGTGCAGGCAAGCCTCGCTTTACTGGCTGGATGTTTAATGGTCATCACTCAGAAGTGAAAGGAAGGGTGTATAATATGGTTCGCTATAATCAACAACCATTGGGTATTCCTCAATTAACGGCTCATCCACCGGGAAAAACTTGCATTAAGCAATGCTTCCCTCGCACATTAGATTTGGGTTCGAATCGATCTACTGCTGCTGGTAACAGAGCTAGAATTCCTGGGTCTAAATGTCCCGATGGAAGCGTGGATCCATGTAATAAATGTGGCGACAATTCTATTGCTCCTTGCAATAACATACCTGATCAAACCGGCCAAGGCCTACGCTGCTGTTAGCATTAATTAAAACTACTTAAATATTTCAATTAGTTTTAATATATAAAATGGGAAGCTCTGCATCAGTAATGAAATCTTCTAAACTTACCAAACCGGACGATTGTCCACAAGAAAATTGGAAAGAAATTTTACAACTATTTGATAAATTAGATAGCGATGGAACACATTCTATAGAAGTGGGAGAACTAATGGGACATATTGCTGTTCTGCATGTTAATAATAATATTAAACAACTGAATGACAAGAAAATAACATTTATTAATAATACAGAATTCGAGGAAAAACGCATTCAAGCTGATTTAGAAAGAAATATTGAAAAATTACAAAAAGAAGCTGAGCATAGTATTCAACAGCTAGAACAATCTAAAACAGAATATTCTACAACTATCGAAACGTCCATTCAATCTTTAAATGATATGTCCCCTGAAGAGAAAGGTCAGAAAATTAGAAAAAGTATTTGTGGAAACAAAGATTCCATTGAATTTTGGGATTTTTATAATTATATGAAAACACGAACAAGTGATATTCCAAATATTATTTGGTAAGATTATCATTGTATTTTCTTTGTCTTATATAAATGTGGAGTATAAAACAAAGAAGAACCAAACCAAGAACTGTAGGAAATAAGGTAATATACCCAAAATTAAATGCAACGGCTAAACCAAATCGATATGTAAATCGAAATACTTATTTAGATGTTAAATGTAACAAGGACAAAGGTGCTGGCTGTACTATTGTAGGTTGTCAGTGTTCAACAGATGCCTCTGGAAATACTTATTGTTGCAAAACAGCCCCATATCGCAATCCAATTTTAGGATATAGGGAGCATTTGGTAGATTGTTCCGCCACAGATTTAGGTTGCAGACTTCCGATAAATGATGTATCAGGAAACGTCTATAAAGACAATTATGCAAAATCTTGCGGTGATCCTGCTAATTCCTCAGTATGCTATAATCCTGTAATTAAAAAGACGCAAAATCGAAATGGTTGTGTTAATGAATCCTACAATTATAGTACAAATCAATACTTAACTCGTCGTTGTCTTACTTTCCCCCAACAAGAATTCAATTTTCAATCTCAAGTCCCCGTTGATGCTAGCGGATGTTGTACAAAATTTAGATCTTGTGCCAATTGTCAATACGGCTCATCGAGTGCGTGTCGTTGTTCTGCTAATGGGTTCTGTATAGGAATCAATAAATTACCCTGTGAAGTTAAAAATACTAAATGTTTTGCTATTTATAAAAGAAGTAATCCAAAATTCAATAGGCAAGGTGCAGTATCAGGTGGATCTCGAATTAATAGATTAAAATATCAAACCAGAATAGTAGCACAAGGTAGAAAAGTGAATGGTAGAAATAATGTAATTAATCGCCGAGGTCCTGCTGCCAATTATATGACGAGTAGGCCATTAACTATGGATGCGCCCGGCTGTTGGCTTAATGAAGGTAGAACAAGGAATGGTCTTGCTCAACGATGTAGTGTACCTCAGCCTCGTTGTCCGACAATACCAATCGTTATTGTTAACTTGGTAGTGAATAATTTTGAAGCTACACCAGGTTCATCGTCTTCATATATTACAATTCAGTATAACCAAACATTGGGAGATGTTCCAAATTCCGGAAATTTTA
>PVMK01162387.1_pt1 | contig 30202 bp, 29 predicted proteins | sample 1853481 | NCBI WGS metagenome assembly PVMK01 (sample SAMN08533507, study PRJNA380276) | Marine sediment metagenome, whole genome shotgun sequencing project.
AGCAGCAGATATTGCCAACACCGGAATTTTCAAATGTAAGCGGTTTTGAAGAACTTATATCACGTGCAGTGGATTATGATTACATCAATGATGAGTTTATTAAAAATATACATAGCCTTACTGACATCGAATTTATAGCTGATCGTCCCCAGAAACCATTTATTGAAGATGATAAGGCAGACATCGATACTAGTAGAAGTATTGCCCTGGCAATCAGGAATGCCGAGCATTCTATATTGATGCAAACACCTTATTTCATCATCAGTAGACCTGCTTACCAGATGTTTAAAGAGCTTAGAGAGGAAAAGCCGGATATTGAGTATTCATTATCAACAAATAGCCTGGCCTCAGCCGATCATTATTTTGTTTATGCCCTGTCATTCAAGAGAAAGAAAAGGAATGTCAAAAATCTCGGGTTCAGGATGCATGAATTTAAACCAAGGCCAGCAGATATTGAACAATTCGTACCCAGGTATTCAGAACTGGAAAAATTACAGCCACCGCCTGATGCGGATGGCTTTTATGAATATGAGCCAGAAGAACCGACAGGTATTGACCGATATGACACGATCCCTATTAAAACTAAAGGGCCAAGAACAAGCATACATTCAAAGTCTATGGTTATTGATAATGAAATTTCTATCATCGGCTCACACAATTTTGATCCAAGAGGGATTGCTATCAATACAGAAGTTACCGTAACAATTACAGACAAGGAGTTTGCAGCAGAACTGGCAGATGATATTAAACTGGCAATGCAACCACAAAATAGCTGGACCATTGCCAAACGACAACAGGTTCCACTGCTTGGTCATATAACCGGAATTGTCCAAACGATATCAAGGATGCTGCCGATATTTGATATTTGGCCATTTCGATATACAAGTAGTTTTGAACTGCGTGAAGGAATGGCGCCATTAGCCATTGATGATCCCGAGTTTTACAATCATTACGAGAATGTAGGTCAATTTCCAGGTACCGGTGCAAATAATCCGCAAATCAGTACCAGACTGATCTCAGGCTTTGGAGCTGTTGCAGAACCACTAATGTAATTCCGGCTTCATCCTTCAAATCAATAGATTTAATAATTAATATCATGGTGATATAAAAAAACACAGAGGAGAAACTAAACAATGGATCAGAAAGAAAAAGACAAGGGATTAATCATGGTATTGCTGGAACGGTTTAACAAGCAGCGACTACCTCGTGCCCTGTCCCTTAAGAAAAAAGTAGATTCCGGTGAGTTGCTTGACGACTATGATCATAAATATATAAAAGAATTACAGAAAGATTCAAGTGAAGTCATGTTAATTATTGAGAGAAATCCCGAATACAAGGATCTGGCGGCAAACATAATCAATTTGTATAAGCAAATAATCGAAAAAGATACCGAAAACCAGAAACAGGCAAATTAGAAGTTCGCCTAGAAGTTCGCAAGGAAAAAGGGAATAAGCAAGGCATTAACCAGGTCGATGAAAAATGCACACACCAGTGGAACGATAACAAACGCCAGGTGCGAAGCACCGTAACGTTTAGTCACTGCCGACATGTTTGCCATGGCAGTGGGTGTTGAGCCCAGTGAAATCCCTCCAAAACCGGCACAGACAACGGCAGCATCATAACTGCGTCCCATCAGGGGGAAAACCACAAACAAGGTCAGGCAGACCGCAATTAGAAACTGGGCGCCGAGTATTGCGAAGATAGGGCCGGCGAGATCAACCAACGTCCATAGCTGCATGCTCATCAGCGACATCGCCAGAAAGGCACCCAGTGATACTTCTGCAATCAGGGCGATAGCCGGTTTGCGGCTGGGCCAGACAGTGCCGGATATACGCGGGAAAGATTTCGGTATCAGATTGGTAATAAGAATGCCGGCAAACAGGCAGGTAACGAACAGCGGTAGCTTGAGTCCAAGCTCTTCCAGCCCTACGTTGATCAGAAGACCAAAAATAGCACTGATATGAATAGCAAGAATGGCATCCAGAAAGTCCAGGTAGTCAATAATGTATTTGCCCGTCTGTTTTTCCATTTTGCCAATATCCAGTGGTTCCACCTTTGCTGGCGTCAGCTTGTGTTTTGTAATAAGGAATTTTGCTATTGGTCCACCCATTAAACTGGCGAGAATTAGACCGAAAGTGGCACAGGCAATGCCAACCTCCATTGCATTAGTGATACCGTAGTCCTCGGCGATTCTCGGTGACCATGCAATGGCCGTCCCGTGCCCACCAATCAGGGAAACCGTACCACCGAGCATGCCGATAGCTGTGGGCTGATCGAACAGCGCGGCCACCGTGATGCCAGTAAGATTCTGCAGGAACATATAGGCGATAGTGACTATAAGCAGGATCACCAGCGGTTTGCCGCCTGACAACAGATCTTTCAGGCTGGAGTTAATGCCAATGGTGGTGAAAAAGTAGACCAGCAGGACGTCCCGTGCGGCAAGATCGAAACTGATCTCAATATTGCTGGCAATGTACATCAACGCAATCAGCATAGTAGCTATCAAGCCGCCGGTGACTGGCTCCGGTATGCTGAATTCCCTGAGAAAACCGATGGCATCATTGACCCGCTTGCCAGTGAACAGCACGATGATCCCCAGTGTAAACGAGAAAAAAGGACCTACTGATAAGATTCCGTTATCAAATTCCATAGGCTGTCGAGACTAAATGCTTATTTCCCCCAAGTCTATGATTTATTGATCAACTGTTTGCATCACTCTGACTGGCTATCTTAGTGTTCCTTTACTTGGGGTATTCTTTATTGATATAAGCAATGCCCTAGTCATTTAATTTTTATGAGGCGACCATTCTTACAATGAAATTAATATCAAGTGTATTTGTTGTTACTGGTTTATTATTATTTTCCCTTTCCGGATCAACCGAGCAAGCCATTCTCAAACCGGGATCACTTGTATGTAATTCTTATCAGGACTTGATCATGGCCAAAGAAATGGTCGCTAATGATCCACAATTTGCATCCAATGCCCTGCATCGGACAGGCCTGTGTCAATTAAGCAATCCTTACCAGGAAGCATATGTCATCCTTTCCGAGAGAAAGAACCATGGTTATCGAATACAGTTTAGAAATAGTGCAAGCAGGTATTGGGTTCTCAATGAAAATATAAAATCGAGAAGCACTGTCGAAACTAAAAGATTGATTATTTTTCCAGCATCAGGCCAAAGTGCCAATGAGTTATTAGCAGATAAAGCGGAATGCAAATCAATTGCGATACAAAAGAGCGGTTTTAATGCCGACACTTATAGCAAAGAAACATCAGCAACGATTGTCCCACCCCCGATTTATAATAGTGGAAGTTCCGGTATCAATGCGGTCAGTGGTGCTGCCACGGGAGCTGTAGTCGGGGCCATAGCTGGCAATGCAGGGAAAGGCGCGGCAATAGGCGCAGTTACAGGCGCCATCTTTGGTGGCGTTGAACGTGCGCAACGACAGGAAGAGGAAGCAGAATGGCAAAGGCAATATCAGTCGATGCAGAACTATCAAATGCAGGAACAGCATAATTATGCAGCGCAAGAAAAGGGACAATATGATTTCGTGCTCAAGGCATGCCTGAAAAATCGAGGCTACACTGTCAAATAATCAATTAGATTCATCTAAAATAGTGATAAAACGGTCATAAATTGATGTAAAATGGCCGGTTCTACTTATTAAATAGAAAAGCTAATTCAATACAACAAAAAAGGACATAGGCTATGAAAGCAATTAATAAAATTTTATCCATTCTTCTCACTCTGATATTTGTACTGGCCCCTGCTGCAATGGTTCAAGCTGGTGAAGCAAAAGGCGAAGTCGGCGTTGTCACCTGCGATTATATTCCTGGCACCAAGTCCAATATGCTTCTTTTCTCCAAAGCAACATTTAATTGCGTATTTAAACATGGTGGTGAGAGAGATGAATATATTGGAGAAGCTGGTATTCGCCTGGGTCTTGATCTGCAGTGGACAGCCACATCAACAATGTCATACACCGTAATGGCCTCAACCCAAAAAGACATTGACTGGTCGCATGCACTAGATGGTACTTATACCGGCGGCAAGGCCTCCGCAGCTTTTGGCGTTGGGCTCGGCGCAGCAGTGCTAATCGGTGGTAGCGCAGACAGCGTTGCACTGGTACCTATTGCAATTGAGGCTGGAACAGGAGTTGGTGCTACGGCTGGTCTTGGTTTTCTCTCCCTCAAGGGCAAGTAAGATAGCCCAGGTAAGATAACCAGTTAAGAGAAGTTTCAAAAAGTAAAGCCACCTGCTGCAAGGCAGGTGGCTTTTTTCTTTTCTGTAGCTTAATAAAATTCCAATAACATTAATTTCATTTAACTGCTGTCCCATTAATCCGCTTTTGTCATACAGGAAACCGCATAGCTGTTATCCGGTATCCACGACTACATGGATGCAGAAGCTCGGGCCAGGAAAGCACCCAGATAAGGAAACTCTGATTAAGTATCTTTATCGTCATGCTGGTGAATACCAGCATCCAGTAAACAATTGTTTTGACTTGATTCTGGCCTACGCCAGAATGACGACTAAATGAATTTTGCAACTTGTTTAGAAATTCCTTATCTGGGTGTTTTCATGGACCAGAGATGTTCAACCACAGTCATAATAATAACGATATACAAAGTTGCGCCGCTGATAAGGATAACACGTGAAAAAAATGCACCGGTGATACTGGCACCTTCCCCCATACTACTTCCCAGTAATACGATTAGAGTTGTCACGGCTGAGCTCAGATAAACTGCATAAGACTTCTCTGAGAACATACCCATGGCAAAGATTAATGTGAAAAGAAACATCAGCGCTGTGAAGAAATGCAGTTCTGGTACGGCAACGATTAAAAAGAAAAAACACACTGCTGCTGTTCCACCTATCAATGTTGATGTCATGGTCTTCATGGCCATGGCAGTACCCTTGGCAACTTCAGGCATTAAACTGAAGATCGCAGCCATGATCATGATTAGTATTTGACTGCTCAGGTTAAGAGACAAAAACAGGACTGCCAGGGGCAAGACTGCACAGGTACTCTGGAAAGCAGTAACAGCAGCCGGCCTTGAATAGCCTTTCTGCATTTCTCTTTGTGGCGGCGTCGCCAGACCTGTGGGTGGATCAGGGAAAATGAAATAACCCAGCATATAAAAAATCACTGCAAGTGAGCCGGAGATAATAAAATAAAAGGCAAAACCCGAGGCAATAATATCGTATTGCATACCCAGCATAGGCAGCATTAATACACCGAGCAAACACATAAGGACAAGAATGAAATTGCCGCCACGGTTAGCGAAATAATATATTTGAAACAGTATCCATCCCAGTAACGGCACAAAGACCAGGGGATAGGGCAGAACAAACAGGGTCATCACCAGGCCGATCAGAAAACCGTATATGACATAAAGAATAAAACTCAGTCCTACTTTGAGCGTTGGTGCAGGCAAGGGCAAAGGCAGGAATACCGATACCAGGACCGGCGTCAGAAAATACAGGGGCCAGGCAAGACTAAACGAGATCGCAACTGCGGTTGTTACGGTAATGGCGTAACGCAGGATACGTGCTGTGTGCAGATCGTTTGTCCATAGGCGAAATCGCTGACGACTCGCCGATGAACAATCAGTAGACATAAGATAAATAGCTCATCAATCGGATCCAGATTCGACCCAGTGTATTGACGATGAAATGATCCCCTGTATAAATTTGCACATCAGCCTGTCCACCATGACGACGAATACCACGGCTACTGTCATCTGAAAATTTGATGATAACCGGAAATCGTTGAGCATCGCGTAACCAGCCACTATCAGCCTTGACTGTTTCCAGTTCACCCGCTGCACCACCTGAAGGTTGGCTAATGCCGTAGCCAATCGTCGATACTTCACCCTTAAAAATTTTGCCAGGCGCGACATCCAGCAAGATCTCCACTGGATCACCAATCTTCAAATTGGAAAGACTATTTTCTCTTAGATAAGCCTTGACCCAGACATCTGTGCCCGAGATAAATGTCATTAAGGGTGCACCGCTTTTGGCATAAAAACCTTCATCAACAGTGAGATTCGCTATCCCTCCATCTGAGGGTGCGTAAAGTTTTGTCTTTGTTAAATTAATCCGTGCCTGTTTCAGTGCGGCCCTGGCATCACGTATCCTGGCATTATCTTCACCTTCGCCACCAGCCTGTTGTCTGGCCTTTTCCACTTCTGCACGCAAACTGGTAACCTTACTCTTGGACTGTTCCACTCCGGCCTGTCTTCTATCGATCTCGGACTCTGACATCGCGCCTGGATCCTTATTATAGATATTTTGTGCGCGCTCAAGATCCGATAGCTTCTTTTTCAATGTTGCTCTGGCCTCCGCCAACAGCGCTATTGTCGAATCGATATTGGCACTACTGGCGCCGACATCCTGACCAGCCAGTTCCAGATCAGACTCTGCGCGCTGAACTGCCAATTCGTAATCATCAGGTTCAATCTCCAGTAACAGCTCACCTTTGCTGACCACCTGATCAGCAACAACATTGACCTTGATGACTTCACCAGAGACTTCTGGCGTTACTGGAATAATGAACCCCTGCACCCGAGCCTGATCCGTCCACGGGGCAAGTCTATCGGCGGCTACGTACCAGACAAACAGTAGCAGACAAAAGATGAAAACAAACAAAGTTGCCCATCGTACCGGATCCTGTTTTGTGTCTGCATTACCCTTTACTTCTGTCGCCTGCTGCTCGACCTCTGTTTCAGCTTGTCCTTCAGTTGTTTCCTTTTCCTGATCTGTATTCATAAACTGGACCTTACATATGCGTATCGAATAAAGGAGCTAAACGTTTTCAGCCGATTCTGCTTCATGAGCAAGCCAATCCATGAATAGTGTATAACCAAATACCAGTACCACCGGGCCAATAAATAAGCCTATTATTCCTGAAAGTAACAGGCCGCCTATGGCACCGAGGAAAATGATCAGCATAGGCGCATCAACACCACGACCAAGCAGTATGGGTTTCAGGATATTGTTCAGAAGTCCAACGGCCAGGTTCCAGATAAGAAAGGCCACCGCAGCAGGGGTAGCGGCGAAGGAAAATGCATAGATGGATAATGGTATTAATATGATTAATATGTCGATCTGAACCACGGCCAGAACCAGACAAATCATGGACAGGAAACCGGCACCCGGTATTCCCATTGCCATGAATCCCAGTCCCGCCAAAAGTGTTTGAATTAATGCAATGCCAAGTATTCCAGTAATCACACTTTGTATTATTTTGTGTGAAAGTGCGGCCATATTATCTCCCCGCTCACCGACCAGGCGATGACAAATTATCAGGACCGCCTTTTTGCAGGCCTCGGCCTTGGCAATAAATACCCCGGCAATAATGATAGAAAAGACAAACATCAACACACCCAGACCGGCTCCAGCCGCGGCCTTCAGCATCCATTTACCAAAGGCCTTTAATTGTGGTTCTATTTGACCCAGTGTTGCCTTCGGATCTTCGGATGCCCGGGTCCAGAAATCTTTCAAGTCATCACCAATCAAGGGTATGTCACCGACTACATCCGGAGGTTCCGGGATGTTCAGTGTTCCGCTGGCCAGGTTTTTGGTCAGGGTCTGTGCTTCATCAAACATGACACCACTGAGCATCACGGTTGGTGTAATTAACAGGAGAATCATTAACAGGGTAAACAGTGTGGTACCCAGGGCATTGCCTAATTTTGTTTTTTTAATAAACCATTGGCACATCGGATAGGTCCCGATCGCAATAACAATGCCCCAGACAATAGGAGAAATAAAAGGAGCAATAATATTGAAGCACCAGACCAGTAACAGGAGCATCAATCCTATGGGCACGACTATTTCCATGATTTTTTTTACTGTTAATGAATTATCTGTTTCGGCTAATGGAGTGTTCATAATTATTTCCTGTGATTATGAATTAAGTCTGTGTGTTAATGGTTGGCAAATATATATTGAAATTGATCTGTAGTCATCAATTATACCCAACACATGGATTATACAAGGGATGACTGGATTAATTATTTTCAACCGATTCGGCACCATGTTCAAGCCAATCTAAAAGTAATCTATAGCCTAATACCAATACCACCGGGCCAATAAACAACCCCAGGATACCTGAAAGTAACAGGCCACCAATGGCACCCAGGAAAACGACCAACATCGGTGCATCAACACCACGGCCAAGCAGTAAAGGTTTCAAGACACCGTCCAGCATGCTAATAGCCAGGTTCCAGATGAGGAAGACAATTGCAACTTCAGTACTGGCGAAAGTAAATGCATATATGGATATGGGTAATAAAACGAACAATATGGAAATCTGAACCGTGGCTACGACAAGGCATATCATGAACAGGAAACCGGCACCGGATATTCCCATCGCCATGAATCCCAGTCCTGCCAACAGAGCCTGGATAAACGCAATTCCAACTATTCCGCGAATTACACTTAGCACTATATTGTATGAAAGTTCGGCAATCTTATCGCCCCGTTCATTACCGGCGAGGCGATGACAAATTATCAGGACTGCCTTATCGCAGGCATCTGCCTTGGCAATAAATATCCCGGCAATGATGATGGAAAAGATGAACATCAGCATACCCAGACCTGCTCCGGCTGCAGCCGCAAGTATCCATCTACCAAAGGCCTTTAAATGCGGTTCAATTTGTCCCAAGGTTGCCTTCGGATCTGCAGCTGTCCGAGCCCAGAAATCGTCCAGCTTTTCACCAATCACGGGCAATTTACTGACTACATCCGGAGGTCCCGGGATATTCAGTGTTCCACTTTCCAGATTTTTGGTCAGGGATTGTGCGTCCTCAAACAAGATACCGGAGAGCATAAGGGTTGGTATTATTAACAGGATAAGCATTAACACGGTAAACAGGGTGGCGCCAAGGGCATTGCTTAAATTCGTTTTCTTAATCAGCCATTGATACATTGGATAGGTACCGATCGCGATAACAACACCCCAGAGAATAGGCGATACAATGGGGCGAATGATTTCGAAACACCAGACCATTAGCAAGAAAGACAATCCTATACGTATGAATAGATCTATGTCTTTTGTCGTTGATAAGGAAGCATCTTTTTCGGCGGAAGAATTGCTCATGATTATTTCCTGCTATTCTGTTCGGAATTCGGTGGGCGATAGAAGGCCAATATATATTGAAATCAGTCCTGGATCATCAAAATTGGATCATTACTGTGTATGATATACACCATCTGATATTAACGGGAGAAAGGCTATGGTTCTTTGGCAAAGGCTGGCTGTAACTGTTTTAGCTATGTTAATAATGAGTTTTGTTGCCGAACTTGTCTGGCGAAACGTATTTGATGCCAGTATACCCAGCTATCTTGCAGGGATGGTTGGTGGCCTGACGGCAATTCCCATATGGGAATTAGTAGGAAAAGCCGGAAAAAGGAAACAGTAATAGTATTCAGTTTTTAATGAGGTAGTTAAATCCAGATCTGATTAATCTTTCCTGAAATGACGATCACTCAGGTGGGCACCCACAAGGCTGGCCACGAGTATAGCGATATAGAATTGACCGACGATTGCTTCCATATAGGCAAGTGTTCGTGCATAGGTATTCACAGGCAGGATATCACCGTATCCCAGCGTGGTCAGTGTTACAAAACTAAAATAAATCAAATCCCAAAATCGACTTCCATCATCGGCAAGATATGTGCCTTCAAATGAGCCGGTAATAAGCTCTTCTACCAATCCGTATAATAGTGCCCATATAATGCCGATGAGCAGATAGATGGTGACAGAACCGACTATTTTATTAACATCAATCTTTGGGGCAAACAATATCTGCTTGATAGCCAATACTAATGAGTTGATTAGAAAAAATAGTATTACGAGTATACTTGCAATATATATAGACTGGGATGTGTAAAAAAAATTAAGTAAAGATAATAGCAAACTGAAGGCGGCCAAACCCAGACCAAACAGAAACCATTTTCGATCATCAATTAGACTCCATACACCAATTACAATCGTAAAGGTGAAGGTAAAATTAATAATGATTGAAGCACTTCCGGGAAATAATTTCTGCGCAATTGGGGATAAAATCAGAAATGCAAGCAGGGCAGCCAACAGATATATGAAGTTGGCTTGCTTGAAAGAAGGTTTTTCAACTGGTGTAGACGCCATTGCCAGCTAATTGTATAACTTTTTTATTTAGATAGACATGAGATGTTAATGATGAAAACTTTCATATTCAGAAGCCTTTTTATAGTTGCTGTCATCGTGGCATCAATTGTCCTGGTACGCGCATTTGACTCGCGTCGCCTGCCTGAGCTACAACCATGGCACAAAATTTCACTAGACAGTGAATTTACTGAATCCAGCAGTGATCAAATTGAATCCCTTGGTGACTACCTGGAACTGGAAGAGCGTGTTTTTCAGGAAATGGATACATCTATATATAAGGATGCTGAGCCAGAGAGCCAGTTTGTATTCAGTCGATATACCCCAAACAGTCCGGTTGACCCTGAGCAATTTTCACCCAACTGGAACCGTAGTTTTGAATTAATACCAGCAAATCCGAAAGGCGGTGTGTTAATGATACATGGCCTGACTGATTCCCCATACAGTATGCGACACCTGGCAAGGGTTTTTGAGGAACAGGGATATTATGTATTAGCACTGAGGATGCCCGGTCATGGAACAATTCCCAGTGGTCTGCTGACCGCAAGGTGGGAAGACTGGATGGCAGCCACCTATCTTGGTGCCAGACATGTACGTGAGAAGATAGGCAAGGATCTGCCATTTTTTATGGTTGGTTATTCTAACGGTGGTGCCCTGGCCGTTAAATATATTATGGAGTCGCTGCAGGATGAGACAAAACCGATGCCTGATCGGGTGATTCTCCTGTCCCCCATGCTAGGAGTAACTTTTTTTGCGAGATTTTCAACCTGGCATAAAATATTAAGCTGGATACCTTATTTTGAGAAATTCAAGTGGCTTGATGTTTTACCTGAGTTTGATCCCTACAAGTACAATTCTTTTACCAAGGCAGCAGGAGAGCAATCATATCAATTGACCAATGCCATTCATAAACAGGTAGGCCAGCTGGTGAAGTCTGGAAGTATTTCCGGCTTGCCACCCATAACAACATTTCAGTCCCTGGTTGATGCCACTGTTCTGACCAGTTCTATCATTGATAATCTCTATAGTAAATTATCCCCCAACAAACATGAGTTGATTTTATTTGATGTCAATCGTGTAGCAGCGAATAGATCTTTTTTCTATATAGAGCATCATGATTTATTACTAGATCTAAGAGACACAATAGGTCTTCCCTTTGATGTGGCTTTGATTACCAATAAAAATATCGAATCAAGAGACATGGTTTTGAAAAATATAAAATTGAATTCACAGGATATAACGACGGAAGCACTTGATTTGTCATGGCCTGAAGGTGTGTATTCACTTTCACATGTGGCTATTCCATTTTCACCATATGATCTTCTTTATGGACCCATGGGGCCGAATGATTTAAATAACTATATAAATATTGGCACATTTGCCCCCAGGGGGGAGAAGAAAATTCTGATTATTCCGACGGATTTATTGATGCGTCTTAGATATAACCCGTTCTTTGAATATATGGAAAGGAAAATAGTCGATATAATCAACGAATAATCATACGATGGAAAATACCGTTTAATATCAGTAAAAACATTGGAAAAGTGTATGTCATTAAAGATAAATAATTACCTGTTCAAGACCATCATGAAGCTCATCCTGTTTTGTATGGTGGGGATTTACTCCGCACCGGCATGGACAGGGAACAATCAAGTTGAAACAGCACCCGCAGATTCAGAACAGGTAATCCCAGATCAAGAAAACAATGAACAAGCAAACATTGAACAGGATCATGAGCTGCTGGCAGCAACCGAAGCATTGGTCGAAGACCTTAAAGCAAAGACAAAAGAAGCAAAGGAAAAATTTGCAATAGTCAAAAAAGCGACTGGGGAAAAACGCTCATTGGCCGGTACCCAGGTTCTGGATATTGAAAAAGAGATCCGCAAGTCACTCGATACATTAATAGAAAATATCGAAACCCTGGAAAGTCAGGAGTTTGATACCTCAAGCCACCTGAAAGCAGCAAAAAAATATACAGCTGAACAGACTAAATCCATCATTGATGAGATTAAATACATCAAGCTTCGGATCTCATCTGTAGAATATGAAAAGGATAAAGCAGAAGCTGGCGAAATGTTTCTACACGAACAAAAGATCAACCAGGCTCAAAGTATTACCGATCAGCTACTAAAGGCATTACTAGAGAACACCGAACGCATGAAACTTGTTGATCTGGATACAAGTAAAGTGCTGGATTACCTTAAAAAGGAATTACAGGGCCTTGCAACAAACACATCAACCCGGATCAAGATTAGTACCGATAAGATTAAAAATTTAAAACGTGGGATTGAAAAAGCCGGAGAAAAACAAAGTCTCGATCTGGTAGGTGAGTTGAATGCTCTTGAAGAAAGAAAAGCAGGTTTAATAGCAAGCCTTAGATCCACAATAAAATTGATGAAGCAGCTTGAGTTAGAGACCTCTGAATACAGCTTACAGTTAATTCAAAGTGTAGGGCAAATTGATGAAACTTTATTAGATAAAAAAGTTGTTGTCGGTTTGCTTGAGCAATGGGTAGAAGATGCCAAAGATTGGCTGGTAGAAAATGGTCCGAACTTTCTTGTGACGGTGTTTACGGTCATCCTAATACTGTTTGTTTTCAAATTACTGGCCATGTTGTCTGAACGTCTGGTACGTAAGGTAATTGCTTCATCATTGGCAAATATTTCAGAATTGTTACGAGATTTTTTTGAAAACATGGTATCAAAGCTGGTTATGCTGATTGGCATACTTGTTGCCATGGCGCATGTCGGTTTTCAGATAGGCCCCCTGCTTGCTGGTCTGGGTGTTGTCGGTTTTATCGTCGGCTTTGCCTTGCAGGACACCCTGTCAAACTTTGCTTCGGGGGTAATGATACTGATATACAAACCTTTCGATACTGGCGATATTATTGAAGCCGCAGGTCAAAAGGGAACCGTTAGTAATATGACCCTGGTATCAACAACAGTCCTGACCTTTGATAATCAAATACTGATTATTCCAAACAACAAGATCTGGGGCGACATCATCAAGAATGTCACATCCCAGGAAAACAGGCGTGTGGATTTTGAATTCTATGTAAATAAAGATGCTGATATTGATCAGGTAGAGGGATTTTAAATGAAATTATTCAGCAGCATGAGCTGATACTGGCAGACCCTGAACCCGTGGTTAAATTACATAACATCGAAAAACATGCACTGGAATTTATTGCACGCCCATGGGTCAAAACTGCAGATTACTGGCAGGTTTACTGGGACATTACCCGTGCTGTTAAACAGCGCTTTGATGAAGAGGCAATCCCACAGCCAATACCGAAACAGGATGTACAAATAATAAAAACAGACGGATAATCAAGAAAAGGCAGCCACGCTAGTCTATAATAAGGCACTTTCTGGACTGTATGAATTGATGGCCTGGTCAGGTTTTGGTATTACCAGCAATGATCATATGATCTATGTCAATTTTTCTGATGTAATATGCATGTAATATTCTCGTACTATTCTGCAGATAATTTTTAGTTAAGTTTTAAAAACAAATGGAGTTTTATAACGATGAAATTAAACAATAAATATCTTGTATTTATACAATTATCCACAATGTTCTTTTTATCTGGCGGTAATGTGTGGGCTGCTGAGGCACCGATGATCTGTGCTGTTACCCAGGCCATTGCATGCCAAAAAGGCGAAGATTGTCAATCAGGCAGTACAACTGCTTCCGAGATGCCAGTGCTGTTAAGGATCAACCCTGGAAAGAATGAAATAGTAAGCAAGAAAGAAAATGGTGAGAAAAAAACTTCTACTATCAAACAGACTACCATGGACGATGCAGGCCGTTTTGTCATATACCAGGGTGTTGAACCGGGTGGTGCATGGAGTACGGTGATAGACAAGACGACAGGCAGCATGACCATTTCCGTCGCTGCCGGGGAAAATGATGCCTTTATTATTTACGGTACCTGTTCCGTTTCCCTGTTGAAACCTTAAGCAGTCCGACACCGAATTAGAGGTTAATAAGATGAAAACGATAAAAATGTTTTATATATTTGCGGTTCTTCTGCTCACAAGTAATGTCGTGCTTGCAGACTGTGACGGAGAAGTAGTAGGTGGTGCTGCCCGAGGGGCTGCTGGTGGGGCAATGATTGGTGCAATTTCAGGTAACGCCGGAAAAGGTGCTGCGATAGGCGCCGTGAGTGGCGCAGTTATAAGAGGTTCTTCGTGCCAGAGCTCTGATGGAAGCAGAACTGCAGGGCAGGATATGGCCAGAGGTGCTGCCACCGGGGCGGTGATTGGCGCAATCTCCGGTAACGCCGGCAGGGGTGCTGCGATAGGTGCGCTGGCTGGTGGGCTGCGTAGGAGATAATCCCATAGGTAACTCTTCTGATGTAGAGGAACTATAATGGCTTACGCCAAGTCTACTGCAAGCAGGTTTAAAGAAGCTGAGAGCTTAACATTGCGGATATTAGTTGCAATTTAACCCGAACTTCTTTATAAGATTCTGCATTGCAGCAAGATATTGTTGTTTTATAATAAATTAGGTAGACGGTTTTTTACATTTAACATTAAAGATAGGAAATTAGTAATGAAATTAAATAAGATATTTTCAACAATTATTACAGTATTGTTCCTGGGATTTTTCACCATGTCTCCTGTACTTGCAGGTGCACCAGGCACTGAGGATCGTGAGGAACCACCACGTGTATTTTCAGGCACAATTGAAATCAGCTCTACCCAGATTGCTTTTATAGGTAGTGCGCAGTCTGGTAGTGGCACACTTGAGTTTGAGGGTATGGAACATGAATTCAAGATTGGTGGATTGGGTGTTGGTGGTTTAGGTATCCAGACAGTCAATGCAGTAGGCGTAGTCTACAATCTTGAAAAATTATCAGATTTTGAAGGTACGTACTCACAAACTCGTATGGGTATAACAGTTGGTAAAGGCAAAAGCACATTAGGACTTAATAACTCGAAGGGCGTCTTTATCGAGTTGAAATCCAGTAACAAAGGTGTTGCACTTGGAACCGGCCTTGATGGTATAAGTATTAAACTCAAGTAATCACAGTAAGTTATTGCGATAAAAAAGGGCTCGGTTGAGCCCTTTTTTTATGGGCGTATAATTAACGCTGGGGATATCTTTTTAGCATCGAATTCCATCGACTCGTCGGCTTGAACCGTAGCTTAATTTAAACGTATATGGTTAGATCATGCGTCGATGAAAGCTATTGAAGAACAGGAAAGTAATAAGGTCAAATGAGGTCACGACTTAAATATTCAGGGTGGTGCTTGCTGTGCCTGTTTTGTGTCGGATTAAATACTCCGAGTTTTGCCCTGGAATTTGAACCTCGGCGATGGGCCCATCTGCCTATGAATGCCAATTTTGGCGGTATTGGTTATGCATATACCGAGGCCGATATCCTGGTTAACCCAGCTACCCGGTTGGAAAATGTGGAAATGAAGTTACATACCGTGGCTGCCAAATATATTCGTACATTTGAATTGTTTGATAAATCAGCACGGATTGATCTCGGGCAAGCCTATCAGGAAGGAGATTGGACGGGGCTGGTAGATGGTGTTCCAGCCTCAGCCTCAAGAAATGGTTTAGCAGATACAATGGTACGATTTGCCATCAACCTCTATGGTGCTCCGCCTTTAAGTGGCAAGGAGTATGTAGCTTATCGTTCCAAGGTGGGCGTTGAAACCATCGTTGGCATGGGACTGGTGATGCGCTTGCCGACGGGTGATTACAAGGAAGATAAACTGATTAACCTGGGTAAAAACCGGTTTGGATTCCGGCCTCAACTTGGTGTCTCTCATATTCGAGGAAAATGGACAGCAGAACTGACTGCTGATGCAGCATTCTTCACAGAGAATGATGAGTTCTTTGATGGCAACACATTGGAGCAGGATCCATTATTCATTATTCGTGCAAACTTTATACACACATTCCGGCCAGGGTTATGGGCAAGTGCAGGCATAGGTGCTGACTATGGTGGGGAAAACAGTGTCAATGGGATCGACAGTGACAACAGGATGCAGGAGATTGGCTGGGCATTCGCCCTTGCGTATCCTATCAATCGTCGCGCTGGCATCAGTGTGAAATATATTGGTACCCGGACACAGGAATCAACCGGGGTTGATACTGATACCATAACAGCCGGTATATCTTTTGCCTGGTGAACGTACACAGCCATAATTAGCAGCAAACAATGTCATCTAGGCGTCCTTTTTTGATTAATTATTGATTTCCATGGATAATTTACCCTTGGATAATTCGCCGGTAGAGAAATCAGTTGACGTAATCAATTTACAAGAATGATAAATCGGATTTGAAGCACTTACTAAATACATTTATTAATATTATTGAGGTTCCAGGAGAAATGGATCAATTTTACAGACTAGTTGTTGTCCTCATATTATTTACCTTTGCGGGTTGTACTGCACACTATCCAGTCAACGAACCTATAACATCGATTGATAAAAGTTCAGGTTATCGACTTGGAGTCGAACAGGGTCATCCAGATCAATCAAAATCTTTGACGGTAATCATGGCTTTTTCTGGAGGCGGCACCCGGGCGGCTGCCTATTCTTACGGCGTCCTGGAAACATTACGAGATATTGAAATAAACTATGAAGGCCAGCAAAGAAAATTGCTTCATGAGGTTGATAGTATATCTTCAGTGTCTGGAGGTAGTTTTACTGCAGCATATTATGGCCTGTTCGGTGAACGTATTTTTGAAGATTTCGAAGAAAAATTTCTTAAGAAAGATGTGCAGGGTCATTTGACGAGTAGTTTTTTGAACCCTTTTACCTGGTTTACCACGGGGTCTGAGTATTATGGGCGTAGTGACTATGCCGCGAAGTATTATGATGAGATCCTGTTTGAAGGCAAGACCTTCGGAGATATGGAAAAACGGACAGATACCCCCATAATACAAATTAATGCCACTGAGGTATCGACCAGCACCCAGTTTACCTTCCTGCAGGGAATGTTTGATTTATTGTGTTCTGATTTATCAGCTTTCCCGGTGTCACGAGCGGTCGCTGCATCATCGGCAGTGCCTGTATTGTTTAGTTCGATTACCCTTAATAATCGTGCGGGTACCTGTGGCTTTGAATTAGGACCAAAAGCCCTGGAAGGGCTTAATGATCCTGAACCCTTCTCCAGGCGCCGACACCTTCTTGAGAAATACGTTAAATATCTCGACAGTGAGACCAACCCTTATCTGCATCTTTATGATGGTGGCCTGACAGATAACCTGGGCATTCGCAATGGACTGAATCGTTTGGCAATAGCTGATGATACATGGGGATTCGCTAAATCAAGGGGTGCAGGTGATACCAGGCGCCTGGTTTTTATTGTTGTCAATGCACAATCTGAATCAAAAGCACTGTATAGCGCTTCAGCAAGCCCGGTACCATTGATGGATGCTATATTAGGTGCGACTTCGATTCCATTGAATGAATATACATTTGAGTCCTTGATTACATTGCATTTCACAATTGAGAAGTTTGAAAAAGACTTAATTACAGGCCGTTGTGCTGATGAGGAATTTATTCAGGGTAAATCGTATGATTGTACAGATTTCAAGGCTTACATGGTTTATGTCGACCTTGACCAGGTGACGGATAAGGAAAAAAGAAATCGCTTGAAGGGCTTGCCAACGTCTTTTGTCCTGCTGCCAGAACAAGTTGATGAATTACGTGGAGCGGCCAGGGAAGTATTGACAAATAATAAAAATCTTAAGCAATTTATGGATGAATTATAACACTCACTGTGTCTGGGGTAATTGTTAAAAAAAGAGGTACCTATTTATGATTAACTTGTTTATGCGGTTCATGATATTTATCCCGATGCTCCTGTTGTTGAATCCGGTTTATGCCGAGACTGCATTACTTGATGTCAAGGTGCGGCATGACAGGAAGTTTGACTTCAGTCAGCTTAATAATAATTACCAGTGGGTAAAACGAAAGGACTCTTCCAGGGAGCTTGTGGCATCAACTGATCCTGATATCAATGAATATTTTTTATCAGTTGTTAATAAAAACCTGGCAGCCAAAGGTTATCAACAGAGCTTTGATGGTAGTGCAAGCTTTGGTGTGGACTATGAAATTATTATCAAGTCGAGTGGGGCCCAGAAATCACTGGAGGATTATGCTGAGCAGATTAGAAGAAAAAGATTAAGTAGTACCAGTATACCCAGCCTTCCCAATATCAAAAATATGAAAGAGGGCACCATCGTCTTGAACATCATGAACATGGAAACGGGTTACCTGATCTGGATAGGATATGCAGAGGCTGTGGTCGTCGAAAAGAAGAACAGGGAAGAATTGATTGAGCAGGCCATTTCAAAAATGCTCGCTGAATTTCCACCCAAATAATATTTTTAATATATACAAATATGCCATTAGTAAGTATATCAATATTAAAAGGTAAATCGCCGGAATACATCAAGGCAGTTGCCGATGGCATTAATTCAGCCATCATCGAAACCATGGGTTTTCCTGATGACGATCGCTATCAAATCATTCATGAGCTCGAGCCGCTTTGCTTACAGCTGCAGGAGCGGACTGGTGATCGAGTCATGATGCACCTGACTATGAGGGCAGACCGATCCGATGAATCAAAACAGGCTTTTTATGCCAGGGTGGTTGAAAATCTTGCCTCTGATCCGGGTATTGATCCTGCAAACGTGTTGATCACGATTGTTGAAAATCATGATATCGACTGGTCGTTCCGTGATGGTATTGCCCAGTTTATAGTTTAAATTTTTGGGGATTAATTTCTCCGCTGCTTGCAGCGTGATGTCATTCCCGCGAAGGCGGGAATCCAGTAGTTTGACTAGACTCCCGCCTTCGCGGGAGTGACGATCAATACTTCTTTAGTTTGCTACGGGGTTATTTAAAGACTACAAACAGGGCAGTTCGGGTCTTTGTTCAGTTTCGCGGTGTGCCATTCCATGTGCATCACATCCAGCAGTAATAACCTGCCTTCCAGTGTTTCTCCCAGGTTCATTATAATCTTCATGGCCTCACAGGCCTGAATGCTGCCGACAATCCCGAGTAAGGGAGAGATAACCCCATTGGCCGTACAAGTTTGCTCTACTTCTGCTTCGTTACCATACAGGCAGCGATAACAGGGTGAGTCTTCATGGCGACTATCAAAGACACTGACCTGTGCCTCAAAACGAATCGCCGCACCTGACACCAATGGAATTTTATGTTTCACACAGGCATCATTGATGGCAAAGCGTGTTTGAAAGTTATCGCTACAATCGAGTACGACGCTGGATGATTTTATCTGTTCTTCTAGTTCTTCATTTTCAATCCTGTGATCAATCTTTGTGACCTGTATTTCAGGATTAAGCTCAAGCAGATGTTCTGCAGCCGAATCTACCTTGAGCCGGCCGATATCTTTGGTTGCATGTACAATTTGTCTTTGCAGGTTGGAGATATCAACTTCATCAAAATCGACCAGTACAAGATGACCAACCCCAGCCGCAGCAAGATAAACAGATGAAGATGAACCCAGCCCACCCAGTCCTATGATCAGGACACGTGCATCTGCCAGTCGTTGCTGACCTTCAGCATCTATTTCCGGCAGCATCATTTGCCTGCTGTAACGTAGTAGTTGGTCGTTATTCATAATATATATTTTAAGGCATCTCTAATTAATTTCTCAGGGTTGATTACCGCAATTTACAACATATTGTCATTCCCGCGTAGGCGGGAATCCAGTAGTTTGACTCGGCTTTGTCTGGAAAACTTGTTCCTGACGTTTTCACCCGAATATGTCCTATATTCGTCCTGAGTCGCTCTCGGTCTCTGTTCCAGACTCGACTCTACCGATTACTTCAATGTAATCGTACCTCCTGCATCCATGCAGTCGTAGACTCCCGCATCCGCGGGAGTGACGATTAAAGGAGGTACCTCTGGTTAATTTAATTATTACCCATATTTATAACCCAGGGTAATTCTATCTTGCCCGGATAGATCCTGAAACGTTTTAAGTTGGTTGAAGTCGTGTTTCAGGAATGCCTGCTGAACTAATGATTTTTGATCATAGCCATGTTCAATTAATAGACAAGCGTCACTGGCAAGATAGCGTTTTGCATTCTCAAGAATTATATTAATTGCCTGCATCCCATCAATACCAGCAACAAGTGCCAACTCAGGTTCAAATCGCACATCCCCCTGTGATAAATGTTCATCGTCCTGTTTGATATAAGGTGGATTGCTCACAACCAGATCAAATGATTGTGACGGAATATTTTTATACCAGTCACTCAGATAAAACTGAATGTTTTCTATTTGATGAGTTTCAGCATTTTCCTTTGCTATCGTTAAGGCATTTTTATTAATGTCGGTGGCAACGATCTTGCAATCTGGTCTTTCAGAGGCAATAGCAATGGCAATAGCACCGCTGCCTGTGCCGAGGTCCAGGATATTAAATGCAGCATTTTCAGGAATCATCTGTAGCGCTGTTTCTACCAATAGCTCGGTTTCCGGTCGTGGAATCAAGGTGTCCTTATTGACAGTCAATTCCAGAGACCAGAATTCTTTCTTGCCTGTGAGATGGGCTATCGGGTGACCCTGCTGTCGTTGTTCAATCAAGGACTGGAACAATACTGACTTGGCTTCAGGAACAAGCTGCTCTGGATGTGAATAAATCCTGGAGCGCTTGAATTGCATGACATTGCAGAACAATATTTCTGCGTCCAGACGTGCACTCTCGGAATTGTTAATGCTTTGTTCCGCTTTCTGTAGCAATTCTATGATGGTAGTCATGTGTACTTGTAAATTATTTTATTCTGCAAGGGCAGCCAACTGATCCGCCTGGTATTCACTGATAAGCGGATCAATCACCATATCAATATCACCTTCAATGAATTCATCAAGTTTATATAAAGTGAGGTTGATACGATGATCAGTCACACGTCCCTGGGGGAAGTTATAAGTGCGAATTCTTTCTGAACGATCACCACTGCCCACCAGGTTTCTGCGGCTTTCCGCCTGCTCTGAGGTTTGTTTTTCTCTTGCCGCTTCGGTAAGCCGTGCCTGTAATAGTGATAAGGCACGTGCCTTGTTCTTGTGTTGGGAACGTTCATCCTGACATTCAACAACGACCCCGGTTGGGATATGTGTCAGTCGGACAGCAGAATCGGTTTTATTCACATGCTGTCCACCCGCGCCGGAGGCACGGTAAGTATCAATCCGCAGATCCGACATATTAATTTCGGTTTCACCAACATCAGCGAGTTCTGGTAAGACGGCGACGGTACATGCAGAGGTATGTATTCGTCCCTGTGATTCTGTTTCCGGAACGCGCTGTACACGATGCGCACCGGATTCAAATTTAAGTCTCGAATAAGCACCTTCACCAACGATACGTATGATGACTTCTCTATAGCCACTCAGATCACTTAATGTCTGGCTCATGATTTCGACTTGCCAGCCGCGCAGTTCAGCATAGCGGGTATACATCTTCAGTAATGTTGCCGAGAACAAGGCAGCTTCTTCACCACCGGTGCCTGCACGGATCTCAAGGAATATATTACTGTCATCTGCGGGATCTTTGGGTAGCAGGAGGACCTGTAATTCATTTTTCAGTGATTCATTTTCTTCTTCCGCAATTTTTAATTCTTCATGCGCAAGTTCACGGATCTCCTTGTCAGTATCATTCATCATTTCCTTTGCCGAGGCGATGCCTTCCAGTGTGCCGGTGTAATTCTCAAAACTCGCGACCACAGGCTTTATATCGGCATGCTCTTTTGCATACTCACGAAATTTATTTTGATCATTGATAACCTCAGGATCAGACAACAGCGCTTCCAGTTCCTGCAAACGCTCGCTTAGATTATCCAGTTTGTGAAGTAGACTTTCTTTCATATGAGTTAATGTTAATAATTAATACAGCTAATAATAAAGGTTAAATTACATAGTAAATTTTCAGGGAAATTAAAATAAAGGGTGAAAGTGAATAGCCTGGCCAGGCTATTTTTTCGGATCTTGCGTGGAGTGATCTGTATTCAGGTCAAAGAGTTCGTAGGCAGCCGAGAGTAGTTCATTTCTTCCCTCTGCCCCGGCAGCACGTAACTGGCTACTTGGTGAATGGATTAATTTATTAGTCAAGGTTCGGGTGACATTCTGCAATACCTTTTCCGGATCTGCGCCTTTCTGCAGTTCTTTTTGCGCCTGGATCATTACTTCTTCCTGGATGGACAGTGCCTGATCGCGTATTGCACGGATGGTCGAAACCGCATCCAGCGAACCTAACCAGTCCATAAAATGTGTTACTTGTGTATCAATAATTTCTTCTGCCTGTAGTGCCGCTTTTTCACGACTACGCATATTGTCTTTAATGACATTTTTCAGGTCATCTACGGTATATAGATAGACATCATCCAGATCGCCTGCCTCTGGTTCAATATCACGGGGAACCGCAATATCAACAACAAACATTGGTCTGTGTTTACGTGCCTTAATGGCACTTTCAAAAGCACCTTTACCGAGAATAGGTAACTGGCTGGCAGTTGATGAAATAATAATGTCGGCTTCTGCCAGATGCTGTGGGATGTCTCCCAGCGTGATGGCATAAGCTGAATATTCGCTGGCCAGATGTTGCGAACGTTCAAAGGTTCGGTTGGCAATAACCATGCGCGAAAGCCCATTTTCGTGAAGATGTCTTGCCGTTAGTTCAATGGTGTCTCCTGCGCCGATTAATAAGGCAGTCTGTCCCGAGAGATCGCCAAAAATTTGTTGTGCCAGCCTGACTGCAGCAAATGCGATAGAGACAGGGTGGCTGCCTATAGTTGTGGTTGTTCTAATTTCCTTGGCGACCTTGAATGAGTGCTGGAAAAGTCGTCCCAGGAGCTTGCCAATGGTGCCTGCCTTGATTCCTGTTTGATAGGCAGATTTTAACTGGCCAAGAACTTGTGGCTCGCCAAGCACCATGGAGTCAAGACCACTGGCGACGCGAAGCATATGTTTGACGGCCGCGGCGTCAGGATGTCGGTAGAGAAAAGGAGCCAATTGTTCTCGTTTCAAGCCATGATAGTCAGACAACCAGTTGATAGGGCCTTCATTTTTTGCCTCTTCCAGACTGCAATAGATTTCAGTGCGATTACAGGTTGACAGTATTGCGGCTTCATTCACTCCCTGCTGATGAGTGAGTTCTCCCAATGCCTCGGGCACGATATCATTGCCGAAGATGACCTTTTCTCTAAGGTCAACCGGAGCAGTCGCGTGATTTATGCCAAAAGCCAGGATAGTCATAATTTGTTTAAATTAATATAGAACCTGCTAATTCTGAGTGATGAGGTTACGGAAAACAAGAGCAAAAGGCCTGTATTTCCAAGTGGTTGGGTATAATAATCCAGAATGATTAAGGTTCTTGTATCCATTTCCCAGTCGTGAAAATCAGGGCATAATGGCAACTATACGGTGAGAATTTATGTTTTGTGTGAGTGAATGAGCGGAACATTTGCTTACAATTTAAGGTCTCTTGTTATATATCTATAATTTAAAGTTAAACAGCACGGCCTATTTATGAAAAACAGTTACATCAAAGTAAAGAACGGGGTTGCGTGGTTAATCGCTATGGCGGTGCTATTCACCAGTGCCTGTACCATGATCCCGAATCAATCTGCAGATCCGTCAGTGGAAATGATAGATGATACGAGCCAGGCTGTGGAGGCACAGACAGGTGAGCAGGGTGCAGCAGAAACATTAGCTGAGGAATCGACACCGGAACGCCCCAAGATCGAATTAACCGAAGATATCCTTTTTAAGCTACTGGTGGCGGAGATTGCCGGACAGAGAAATCAGCTCAATATCTCGGTTGAAAATTACCTGGATCTGGCGCGAACAACTCGCGACCCACTGCTTGCCAGTAGAGCTACGCGGATTGCTGTTTATGCACGTGATGATGCTGCGGCAAAAGAAGCCGCTCATCTGTGGGCGGAAGTAGATCCTGGAAACTCAGATGCCCATCAGGTACTGGCTGTGATAGCAGTAAGAGAGGGCGACACGGTAAAGGCACTGGAACATCTCGAGATTATTCTCAAATCAAACGAGCACGAGACGAGCCTGAGTCAGCAACTGTGGATGGTTGCTAATCTTCTTGGCAGAGAAAAAGACAGGCTTCAGGTGAAGTCGATACTGGAAGAGCTAATGGCAGGCCATCAGGATGATCCTGAAATATTGTTTGCTTATGCACAAGTATTGACCCGACTGGCTGAATTACCCCGGGCGCGTGAAGTCCTCGAGCAAGTGTTGATGTTAACACCAGAAAACGAGAATGCCGCAATGACCTATGTAGCGGTATTAAATCAAATGGGTCAGGAAGCTGAGGCCATGGAGTGGTTGCAAGGGGTGCTAAAGAAAGACGAGGATAATTTTAATCTACGCATCTTCTATGCACGTATTCTGTCTGATCTTAAACGTTTCGATGAGGCAAGGCATCAATTTGAAATACTTGCTGTACAAGAACCCACAAATCCAGATGTGTTGTTTTCATTGGGTTTGTTATATCTGCAGGCGCACAATCTGGATGATGCTGAAAAATATTTCACCCGCCTTTCTGAAACCAGAGGCCACGTAGATGACGCAAGTTATTATTTGGGAAGAATTGCTGAAGAACAGGATGATTTAAAAAAAGCCGGTGGCTGGTATCGAGGTGTCTCCAGTGGCAATAATTATTTTGATGCACAAATGCGTATAGGCATGTTGTTAGGTAAGCAGGGGAAAATTGAAGAGGCACGGTCGCATCTGCATACAATCAGTACGCTAAATGTTCAGGAAAAAAATATTTTGATACAGGCAGAGGCGGAAATGTTGGCCGATATCAAACTCTATCAGGAAGCGATGGCCGTCTATGATCAAGCCTTAAAGGGCAAGCATGATGCAGATTTGCTTTATTCGAGAGCTATGCTGGCAGAAAAAATGGATCGTCTGGACATACTGGAGAGGGATCTTCGGGCAATTCTTGAACAGGATGCAAAAAATTCACAAGCTTTAAATGCCCTGGGTTATACACTTGCGGACAGGACTGATCGTTATGATGAAGCCTATGAATTCATCAAACGCGCCCTGGAGATTAGTCCGAACGATTATTATGTCCTCGATAGTATGGGCTGGGTCTTATACCGGCAAGGTCGTCTGGATGAAGCTATAGTATTCCTCAAAAAAGCACTTGCCGAGAGGAACGATCCTGAAATTGCAGCACATCTGGGAGAAGTGCTCTGGGTCAAGGGTGACAAGAAAACTGCACAGGAAGTATGGGACACTGCCTTGAGGGATGCCCCCGATGATGACAGATTACGCAATGTGATTAATCGCCTTAATCCGTGAAGAACACCTATCTTTTAATCTTACTGGCATTCCTTGTTGCCTGTTCCGAGGCTCCTGTGCGTCCTGACAGGGACATTGATCTCGATCTGCAATATCAACGAGAACAAATCCAGAGCTGGAAATTAAATGGCCGACTTTCTATCACCAGTGAAAAGGAAAGTGGTACGGTGACATTTCGCTGGTCGCAGGATGATGGGGCTTATCTGATGAGTTTTATTGCGCCATTGGGGCAGGGTACTTTTGCCCTGAGAGGTGGTGAAGCCGATGGTGTGTATCTGTTAACTGCGAAAAATAAAATACTACACGCAGATAATGCCGAGACTTTATTACAGCAAACTGTGGGTTGGCATGTTCCCATAAGTGGTTTCAGGTACTGGGTGCGTGGTTTGCAAGAGCCAGGAGTTAGCATGACAAATCAGCAGGTCGATGGCCAGGGCCGGATTACAGAAATGCAGCAGGTGGATTGGAGTATTAGTATCAAGAGTTATATGGATGTGGAAGGCATTGACCTGCCAGCCAAGATCTTTATGCATAATGATCACGTCAAATTAAAGTTAATCATACAGACCTGGGACACAAATCCGTGACAAGTAATACTATGGCTGGTCGTCCCATGACTAGTCATCATTGGCCTGCCCCTGCAAAACTAAATTTAATACTTCATATCACAGGTCAAAGGCAGGATGGTTACCATCTGCTACAGACCGTTTTTCAATTTATAGATTTCAGTGATTTTCTGGATTTCAATCTAAGGGACGATGCTGTGATTTCCCGTCAATCTGACTGGCAGGGTGTTGCCGAAGCAGATGATTTGATTATTCGTGCAGCAAAAGCCCTGCAGCAGGCATCAGCTTGTCGCCTGGGCGCAGATATTATTCTGCAAAAAAGATTGCCTGTAGGAGGAGGCCTGGGTGGAGGGAGTTCGGATGCGGCAACAACGCTGGTGGCCCTGAATCATCTTTGGGGTCTTGAACTCCCTGTTGATCAACTGGCAGAAATCGGCTTACAACTGGGTGCAGATGTACCCGTTTTTGTACACGGTAACGCGGCCTGGGCAGAAGGCGTTGGTGAGCAATTAACAGCCATTGAACCTGAGGAATTCTGGTATCTTGTTTTGCGACCAGATTGTAGTGTTTCGACGGAGGTAGTATTTAATTCACCGGATTTGACACGCAATACACCTGCTATCAGAATACGCGACTTCCTGAAGCAGGGGGGTCACAATGATTGTGAATCAGTGGTAAGAAAATTATACCCGCAAGTAGCAGAGGCGCTCGATTGGTTAAGCCAATTTGCAGTCGCCAGAATGACTGGAACAGGATCCTGCATTTTTGCTGGATTTGACAAGCAGCAACAGGCAGAATCTGTTTATGAGAAATTGCCTCAAGGCTGGGAGGGATTTGTAGTGAAAGGCTTGAATATTTCACCGTTACAAATTCGCCTGCAACAAGAAAATATGGCGCAGGAAAAATTTTAGAAAAACAATCGTTCACTAGAGATGTGTGAACGGTGCAACAGTTTTTGGGGCGTGGCCAAGCGGTTAAGGCACTGGGTTTTGATCCCAGCATTCCCAGGTTCGAATCCTGGCGCCCCAGCCATTATAATATAGATATTAATGGGCGCATGGATGAGAACCCAGGTTTGACAAATTCGCCGGGAGCGAATTTGAACAGCACCCCAGGTGCTGGCCCGAAGGGCGTAGGACACGGAGTCCGGAGTAATCCTGGCGCCCCAGCCATTTTTATTAACCACTACTGAGGTTGTTATGCCTTTATCAAACGTAATGATGTTTGCAGGGAATGCCTGTCCCAAGTTGGCAGTAGATATTGCTGCTCATCTGAGTTTGCCACTCGGCAAGATAAATGTTGGACGCTTTAGCGATGGCGAGGTGATGGTTGAAATTGGGGAGAACATCCGCGGTAGAGATATTTACCTGATACAGTCAGTTTGTGCGCCAACCAATGACAACCTGATGGAATTAATGGTCATGGCAGACGCCATGCATCGTGCATCCGCAGCACGTATTACAGCAGTGATTCCCTATATGGGTTATGCGCGGCAAGATCGCAGAAGTCGTTCTGCCCGTGTGCCGATAACAGCAAAGGTTGTTGCCAATATGATCGCCTCAGTCAAAGTTGATCGTGTACTCACCGTTGACTTGCATGCCGATCAGATACAGGGCTTTTTTGATATGCCGCTTGATAATGTTTACGCATCACCCGTACTGCTTGGTGATGTCTGGAAACATAAATATCCGAACTTGATGGTTGTTTCCCCGGATGTCGGCGGTGTGGTTCGTGCCCGTGCATTGGCAAAACGTCTGGATGATACAGATTTGGCCATCATCGATAAAAGACGTCCGAACCCTAATGAGTCTGAGGTGATGAACATTATTGGTGATGTAGACGGCCGTGAATGCGTGATTATCGATGACCTGGTGGACACTGCAGGAACCCTGTGTAATGCAGCTGGAGCGCTGAAAAAACATGGTGCCAGTAAGGTAGTTGCTTACTGTACACACCCCGTATTGTCCGGAAATGCAATCAAGAACATCGAGAATTCCGAATTAGACGAACTTGTGGTGACCGACACGATTCCTTTAAGGGCGGAAGCTGCCACCTGTGATCGAATTCGCCAACTCAGTGTCGCAACCATGCTGGCTGAGAGCGTACGGCGTATCAGTGAAAGCGAGTCACTGAGCAGCATGTTTATTGACTAGATTCTTTTAAATCTTTATGAAACCTCCCCGAATTCCTGAGAAACACCTGAAATCAGTGATTTTGCGTGTCTGCACACGCTGGAGATGCCTGTATATATTGAATATCATTGATTTCTCTATATACTGCGCTGTCCGCGAATCCTAATTGTGATTTCTTATTAGATTATTTCAGGGTTTTCGCGTGTGCCGCAGATGGTCTATTGGCTATGTAGCGAGCATTTACGCCATATTTGGTCGCAAAATATGGTTTGTTCATTCATTAACAGTAGGAGCAGTTCAATGGAAACATTTGAAATTATTGCTGAACCTCGCGAGGACATGGGTAAAGGTGCGAGCCGCCGCCTGCGTCGCGAAGGTAAGGTTCCCGGTGTTGTTTACGGGGCAGCGAAAGATGCCGTATCAATCATGGTGCGGCAAAATGAGATCTCTCATCATCTTGAGGATGAAGCCTTTTATTCACACATCCTGACATTACAGATAGGTAAGGAGAAAGAGAAAGTCGTACTGAAAGACTTACAACGTCATCCATACAAACCGCTGATCCTTCATCTTGATTTACTGCGTGTTGATGAAAATGAGAAGTTAACCATGCGCGTACCATTGCATTTTATCAATGAAGATAAATGTATTGGTGTTAAAGAGGGTGGTGGTGTGGTCAGTCATGTCATAACTGACCTGGAGATCATCTGCCTACCTAAAGATCTGCCTGAGTATATTGAAGTTGATATGGCCGAGATCGATCTTGGTGAGGGCATCCACCTTACTGATCTTAAACTGCCTGAAGGTAGTGAAATAGCCGCTTTATTACACGGTGGTGATGCAGCACAAATAGTCGCAACTGTTCATATACCTAAGGTGGTCGTGGAAGTTGAAGATGAACTTGAAGCTGAACTTGAAGCTGAACTTGAAGATGGTGCAGAGGCAGAAGCAGGTGATGCAGAAGCAACACCTGATGAAGGTGCAGATGCAGACGAATAATTCCTCATCCGGAATTATCTCGTTTTAAGGGCACACAGTGCCATCAGCATTTAAATTAATTGTAGGTCTGGGCAACCCAGGTCCCGAACATTCCGAAACCCGGCATAATGCCGGGTTCTGGTTTGTTGATTCACTTGCCTCAGAATATTCCCTTTCATTCAGATCTGAATCCAAGTTCAACGCCGAGATTTGTCGAATACAGACAGCAGAAATTGACTGCTGGTTGTGCAAGCCCATGACTTTCATGAACAGAAGTAGCTTTTCAGTTCAGGCAATGTCCAGTTTTTATAAAATTTCTGTTGCAGAGATCCTGGTAGCACATGATGAGCTTGATCTTGCTCCCGGAGTTGCGCGCTTGAAAAAGGCAGGGGGCCATGGTGGTCATAACGGCCTGCGAGATATTATTGCACAGATGGGAGATAAATCTTTTACGCGATTGCGCCTGGGTATTGGTCATCCGGGGAGTCAGGACAAGGTGACATCCTATGTCCTGGGCAGACCATCCCGGAAAGATCGTCAGTTGATTGAAGTAGCGATTAAGGAATCGGTAGATGTCATGCCCCTAGTCTTTGCAGGTGATGAACAGAAGGCAATGAATGGCCTACATCAGAAAAATAATATTAACGAATAAAAAAGTAGATCATAGTTATGGGTTTTAAATGTGGCATCGTCGGTCTTCCGAATGTAGGTAAATCAACCTTGTTCAATGCCCTGACAAATTCCGGCATCAATGCCGAAAACTATCCTTTCTGTACAATCGATCCGAATGTGGGTGTTGTGCCTGTGCCTGATTCACGACTGGATCATCTGGCTGAGATTGTTTCACCACAGCGAGTTCTACCGGCAACGATGGAGTTTGTTGATATTGCCGGTTTGGTTGAAGGTGCTTCAAAGGGTGAAGGTCTGGGTAATAAATTCCTGGCAAATATTCGTGAAACGCATGCCATTGCCCAGGTGGTTCGTTGTTTTGATGACGATAATGTTGTGCATGTCTCAGGTAAGGTTGATCCACTGGCCGATATCGAAG